>Ga0181553_10002811_pt1 | contig 15160 bp, 3 predicted proteins | sample 011ome_17_FD_133753 | JGI IMG/M metagenome (GOLD analysis project Ga0181553, IMG submission 133753) | Coastal salt marsh microbial communities from the Groves Creek Marsh, Skidaway Island, Georgia - 011502XT metaG (megahit assembly) | ecosystem: Environmental > Aquatic > Marine > Intertidal zone...
AACAACAACAACAACAACAACAACAACAACAAACGAAACCTCCACCTCCGACGAAGAAAAAAGGCATCATCGGATCTTTGAAAGACTTGTTGAAGAAGACGCCGCCGCCGAAACCGGAAGAAGAGGCGGACGAAAAAGCTACGACGAAGCCGAAGAAACCGGCAGCGCCTGCCGTCGTGTCTTCTTTAGCCGATATCGAAGCAAAGTTAGCGCAACAAACACAACCGGTTGTTGCTACTTCTGCGCCGTCCTCTTTGGCGGCCTTAGAAGCAAAGCTCACGCAGCAATCGATATCTCAAGCTCCACCTTCAAGCGGCGGCGGCAGCACTTCGTTACAAGCGCTCGAAGCCAAACTGTTACAATCTTCCGCGGCGCCCGTTCCTCCAACGCCGCCGCCGCAAAAGTCAATGCCTCCGCCGCCCAAACCTCAACAAGAACAAAAGCCAAAGAAAACCGGCTGGGCTCCGGTGGAATCCGTCCAACCCGTCAACGTCATGTCCGGCAAACCATCTTCAAAAGCACCAACGCCTTCCCAACAGCAAAGACCGCCGCCGGTGGTTAAAGACGAAACGCCTCCGCCGCTTCCGTCCAAACCGGTCGAAGCGACGAAAGCGAAACCTTCCTTCGTCCCGAGATCCGCGGCGAGGAAAATCGCCGCGAAACCCAAAGAACAACTGCAGAAACAAAAAGAACAAAAGGAAGAGTTGCACTTGTAATAATAACACTACTAAAAGAGAGAAGAAGAATATCAGAAGTGGCGAGAGAGAGAGAGAGAGAGAGAGAGAGAGAAAAGAGAGAGAGAGAGACATTAGTCTTGTGTTGTAGTAAATTTTCGTACGTTACAAAAATGAACAAAAGGAGAATCAAAAAAAAATTCTCATCTTTCGTCGACATTTTCGGCATAAAAAATCTTCAAGATGTCAGCACTGGTGGGAGTATCCTCCTCCTCGTTTGGGGCGATTTTGTCCTCCCCGAGGACGAGCAGAAGAGCACAACACACTAGAAACAACAACAACAACAGCATCATCATTAATGCGACGATGAGTAGCAGCAAAAGCGCGCGTAAATCTACTTTGCGCGGGGTGGGCGTCGTTCGCGGGGAAAAAATGGTGATTACACCGTCGTCATCATCGAGGACGATCTGCGCCGTGAACAACGCTTTATCCTCCTCCTCTTCCTCCTCCTTTTCCACCAAGCAGAAGATAAGATCGGTGAAAATGAACGCGGGGATGTTTAACAACAACAATGATTCCTCGGGAGGAGACGATGAGTTCAAAAAAATCGTCAACGATATCGTGTACGTGGACCCAGTGGTCGGGGCGAAGCGATTCTCGAATTACTTTTGGGCCTCGGTCGTGACCGCCGGCGCGAGCGGGTTTTTGATCACCGGCGCGAGCGCGTATTTCAAACACAATTTGGTGTTTTTCTTGGACGCTTCGGACATTCAATTCTTTCCGCAAGGATTGGTGATGAGCTTTTACGGTATCGCGGGTTTGTTGTTGGCGACGTATTTATGGTTGACGATCAACTGGAACGTCGGCGCCGGGTATAACGAGTTTAACAAAGAGGAAGGGATTTTTCGAGTGTTTAGGTATGGGTTTCCGGGGAAGAATAGACGGGTGAACTTGTTGACGGATTTGAAAGACGTGACGGCGGTGAGAGTGGAGATCTCTGACGGGATTAACCCGAGACGGGTTGTGTATGTGAAGTGCAAAGGTAAAGGCGATATCCCGTTGACGCGCATCGGCCAACCGTTGACGTTGGCGGAGGTGGAGAGGCAAGCGGCGGAGTTGGCGAAGTTTTTGCAAGTTCCTATTGAAGGGCTTTAAACATATTTTTGAATTCGTTTGATGATTTGGTAATAAATAAGTACTATTGGCACCGAATGTACGCTTTTCTCTAAAATTTACTCGCTGAGTTGGGTCACCAACGCCACTCCTCTTTTAATCCAGTGTTCCGCGGGTTCTTTCGTGGGCATTTTCACGTGCATGACAAAGTTTGTCGAGTGTCCAGTCGTCGCGAGCGTACCTCTTCTTTCTGCCGTTCGATAGCAAGGGCAATCGTACCTCGCGTTTTGCTTAATCTCGTCTGCTTTTCTCGGCTTGAACCAAAATATAGGCGCTTTCGAGTGTAAGACGTTTTTCTCCGATTCAACCAGTTGCATGTTTTCTTCGTCCCACCCGCATCCTTCTAAGAATAGACCGGAGACGTACACTCCAGCTTCGGGTGGTTCGGTAATATCACTCACGTCGCCTTTGATTGGCTCAAAATCGAACGCTATTTCGTCCACGGGGAGTTTGTGTTTGCGGCTATAGTTCTGCAACGCGGCCGTTAAGAACGACTGCGCGAAGAAGAAGCCAGAGATCCAAAACACCGCGGGTGGCTTTCCATTCCTATCCCAAGTCTCGAGCATGCTGCAACGCTCCAAGAGGTCGTCAAAGTACGAGGAGAAAGGTTTGAGCGACGGATAACTCACTTTTTTCCAGGCTTCCGGAACGGCGTTGCGCTCGATTGCTTTCTTCGACGCTTCGGACTCGGCTGAGAAAGCTGCGCGTCCGGCGAGAGCGGCTTCAATCTCGTGTAAAGATTTTCGGATGTTGAGCAAAAGCTTGTTATATCGGGACATTTCTTGACACAAAGTTGTTCCGAGAGAATCCGCGTAGGCGTCAGGGAGCTTTTCTCGCGTCTTTTCGACATTAAAATTAGACGGAAGACGGGCGATTGCGTCGTTGATGACTTCTTTTAACGCAGTGTTCGTATCCGCAGCCTCATTTGTGGTGGTACTAGATGAATCTTCTTCGCAGTCATCCTTTTCCTTCGTTGCGTGTTCATCACTTTCTTCTGTCTCGAGATTCTCGTTTGTTTCCTCGCTCGCGCTATCGCCGGACATTTTTAGTAGATCTCGACACATCGCCTCTGCATCCGCGCGATCTTTAGAGACGTCAGCGTTCGCGTGCAAACCAAAAACCTCTGGTTCTGGTAAAGCGGGTAATGCGTCCACGTGTTCGAGAAGCTGCGCGCGACTTGGATTCAAGATGGACGGAGTTGCGTATTTTCCAGAGGCGGATAACGCAAAATTATTCGACGACGCGGCTTCTTCTGAGTAGCACTTTTCAAGAATAGTCGCGAGCAGAATGCGGTCGTTAGCGTCTGTTACTCTGCCTCCATAGTTACATTCACCGGCTAAATAACGTAAAGCCTCGAGAGGTAACTTCGAGACTGCTTTAGATACGAGCGCTTTTTCGTCATCATCGGCAACGGTAGTGGCAGCACCACCAGTAGCTTCGTCTTCGATGCTACCATCCTCTTCATCCTCGTCTTTTTCATCGAGGAACATTTTTAGTTGTCGTGCAGATATCGATAAATCACCGTCGTCGAAGCCATACGGAACGTTCCAACCAATAGGCCCAAACGCTCGTCGTTCTTGAACGTTGGCGTGAAAAAAACACAACGAAAATAACAATCGCTTGAACTCGTTAGGCCTTGCACATTTATCGAAAAAGTCATCATCGCAAAGCGGCTGTACACTTAAAGCGCGTTTCACATTCGCTCGGATCCCTCTGGGCGGCTCGTTGGTCATTTTCACCGCGTTCTGTAAAATCGTCATCGGAAAGTCTTTCGACGGATACGACGTCATCCACAATCTGAACCTATTGTGCGCTTCACCTTCACCAGCGACTAAATCTTCGCATATTTTCTCCAAAGCTTTCATCCACGAAGGTGCTAGATGACAATTCTGTAAAACAACCCAACCGCCGTTTACGCGAGCTTCATCGATGAGCTTCTTTGCCTTGGGGCCTTGGCCTTGACCGAGCGAGATCGATTTCACCGCATCGGCCTCCCCTTTCGACGCCGCAAACTGTAAGAGCTTTGCCATTGGATCTGAACCTGCGGACAAGACAAAGACTAGCGGTGCACGCGGTCCTGCATCTGCGTAACATTTCTCCAAATCGAAAGTTGGAGGCGTTATGAACTTTTCGCCAAGCGTCGCGCCGACATATTTACGAGCAGCCGGGATAAGCTTATCCGGGCGCAAACAACGAATAATACACAAACGACTGAATTCAGAAAGCGTGTCATACGGTTTCGGGAAAGCAGCTTCGTGCGGAGTAGGACTATCATACGCAGCTTTCCACGTTTCTTGCGATTCGATATTGGTTGTATCTAAAATACTTTCACAAATATCCGAAAATCTCGGAAGAAAGGATAAATTAGCAAAATCATTCGCGCGCTTTTCATCGATCCAGTCCACAGTTTGTACGAGTTTTTCTACTAGATTCTTGTCAACTTTTGATCCAATCTGAACGCCCGTGAGTAGAAAGTTCCACTCTTGTCCGTCGAGCATCCCTTCGTCCCGAGAAATGCGCGAACACAGCGAGAACGAGAACAGAAGTTTATCGCATTCAAAGAGCGAGCGGCAGACATTATCGTAGAGACTTTTCGTGAAGTGCGTTCGGATATCTCTCAGTCGAGTATCGACCGAATCTTCGACGGCGGTCTCCTCCACTGATGATGATACTGATGTAGCTTTCTCAAATTTGGAGTTTACGACAGAGGCGATGAATAATCGCGAGAACCATTGCAGCGAGTACTGATACATCGATTCAATCGCAGCCAAATCTGATATGCAGAAAAAGAGTAAAGCTGCGTAAGATCCAGAACTTGAGTACGCAGATCTTGCAGCGTTAATGTCTTTCTCAGTCTCTTCTGCCTCAGCTTGAGCTTGCGTAACGGATTCAGAGACCGACTTGGAGTCTGTAATAATTTTAATCGCACGCTCGTCGTCGAGGATGTTGCCGTCAGAGTTTGATAAAACCTCTAGAATCTGATCTTCCAGCTGTTTCAACTCTCGCGCATTCTTCGCAGATTGCGTAACGAGCTCATCTTTCTGCTTTTCCAGATCCGGGCGTTCTTTTGCAACGACCAAGGCGAGAAGTTGATCGCTCAAACCTTCTCGTGTGATTGCGAAATCGAGCAATGTCACTTTCACCGCCGTCTCCGGTAAATAGTGCGGGTTTCGAAGTTTCGTCGTAATGTAAAGTCTAAAGTCTTCCGAATACTCAACTGTTGCGTCTCCCAATCGCATACACGTCACGCCTCCGCTTTTAAATGTTTGCTTCAGAAGTAAAGGCTCTAGACTTGGATCGAGTTCTTCTCCGACGTTCTCTAGTAATACCGGCGTACCAAACTGAATGGCGTTTTCGAGTTCCCGCATATGCGCTCCATCTTCAGACAGTTTCACGACTCTGAGGTTATTCTTCTTCTCCATATTTTTAATCCAAGCGTTTGCTTGCCCTTGTGGATCAATCATAAGAGGCCAACGTCTCGCATTTTCGATTATGATGGCGTTCTCAATGGAGAATTGATCGTTTGGCAACGCCGCAACTTGCCATTCCCTAATTCTGACGGCATCGCCGAGAATGTCAATCAACTCGCATTTAGTCGAACAGATTATTTTCGATTTATTGAGCTCATGCATCCACATATCATGCATCTCTTGTCTGCAAGACATTGGATATGCACCCAAGTATGCGATAGTACCGGCGGAAAGGATCGCGTCGCCAACAATATTTTCATACTGTCGACCGAGATCTTCCGCTTTTTTCTTCCAACGAGCGCGCTCGCCGCCTAAACCTGAAATCAAACTCTCGGCGCGTTGTAACTTTACTGCGCACAAATTCGCTTCTGCTTCGAGGTTAGCTTTTTTATCGTTCTGCTTCTTCAACTCTGTCTCCATAGCTTCGAGCTTATCTAATATCGTTTTCAAATCCGCTCTGGTGGCGTTTAATCCCACCATGACTTCATCGTACGCCGCTTCGGCTTCCTTCAACGCTTCTTGCTTCGGGGCGACGATTTTTGCAACTTTATCGTACTTGTCCATTGCACAAACCCATTTGCACAAACCTTCGGCAGCGCTCGACGCATTCGCAGCTTTTTCAGGCGTGAACAACGGGTTCGAGATGTATACTGATCGAATTTTCTGTATGACTTTTATCGGTATGTTATCTTTGTCGTACGATTTAAGCGTTTCCAGGAAATCTTTGTCGTTTAGTAATCCACACGATGGTTTCCAGTAGTCATCGACAGTGCGACCCGTGTCTGGATCTTTTGCCCGAGCTGGTTTGACTTCTAAAATGACACAGACGGCTTCGAGGACGAGTTTAATAATCGCCGGCGGGTTTTTCAACTGTTTCACGTAATTAATATCCGCCGGTTTCAACGTATCCAAGGCGGCAATAGCGTCGTTGAGAATAGGCATGGCCTCTGCTAATATGTTCTCGCATTCTTCTTTCACTCCGTTAGCTTCCCTAGCTTTTTCCGCGGCGACGGCTTCATCGGCTTCGACAATCTTACGTTTCGGCTCGACTACTGTCTCCTTCTCGTTTTGAATTTCTTTCATCATTTCGGCGACTTCAATTGCGGACTCTTTCAGCTTCGGTTGCAGAGCTTCGAGTTCACTTTGCATGCCCGCAACTTGCTCTGCCGAAGATGCGAGCTTTTCCAGACCAACTTCGTATCGTCTCTTCAATCGCATAGTTTCCTCTCTTCGCTTACCCACTAAACTCGCAAACGTGCTCAAAAGTTCGAGATAACTCGTTGGCGTGACGTAATTCTTCCGTCCAGTTCTCGCGTAGTACCGTTCAGATAACTCTGCCACGGACGAGTGCATGATACCACACACACTCGTAAGCGCACTCGCGGCCTCGGCCGAAATACCATCCACGGATTCCCGGAGAATCTTACCGGCGACCGCTTCTAAGGCATCTTCCGGCCACGCTTTGAACCAATCAATAGTGCAGCAATTGACCAACGACGGAAATTGACGCAAACGTTCTCGGAAAGCCTCGCCGGCCGGAGATAAGCACAGAACGACGTGAAGTTTACGGCGACACCTCGATACGAAGTACGCCCACAGCTCCGATTGCGTGGCATCCTCTCCAATTTCTTTCGTGGCATCTTTTCGAACCATTTCTAAAACTTGAGCCTTCTCGTCCGTTGGAAAAGCGTTTGGAATCTCACCGGCGTTGAGTAAGTTGTTGATATCTTCGATGAATGCCTCGTCTTTTATTTGCGCGTCGCTGAATAAGAAGACGACGTCTCGGTTCTCCCCGCCAGACATACGCAGCATATTTTTCAAATCTTCCCTCCATTCGAGCATACCATACGTCTTTGTCATTTCAATTTCTTTCACGAACATTTCTCCACTCGCATGCGCAGCTAGTCTTGCGAGCGATTTGCGTCCCGAACCACCGACGCCAACCAAGAGAGCGTGTCCACCAGGTTGTGCTAAAATGCGGCAAATTCGTGAAATATGCTCCGCGGCGTAAACAAACATGGTAATATTCATAGGCTGTTTTGAATAATGATTGTAATAGTTCAAATGCTCGTCCATGATTGAAACCCAACTATGAGCATCTCCAGAAAGTTCTTCGTAACTTGGAGGAGGTACTTGTAGCTCGAGATTGTTCGCGTCGTCGTCGTCGTCGTCGTCGTCGAATTCATCGCGTATTTTCGGTGGATTTGCATATTTACCAAACGCCAAAAGTTTCGTATCGTTCATATTCAAGTGTGAAAACAAGCCGTCGAAGTTTTCTCGGAAATGTGTTGATACAGCGACCCGCATGGAGTCAACCAGTATTCTTTCATCCGCTACGTCAACTAAGCGATCTCCAAAGACCCTCAATATTTCGTGAGTCCACAGTCTCGTGATTCGAAGTCGGCCAAAATCGCTCTCATTCTCCACTTGCGAGAGCGGTAACATAGTCAAACCCTGCGCGACTCGCGAAAAATCTCGCAAATTGAACGAATAGTGCGATTTCTCCGGCGTAGGAAGTAACTTCTCGAGGCAAGTTTGGTATACGACCAGCGTAGCGCAAACGGCGTCCGGAGCCATGTTGACGATAGAATTATGAAACTCGCAGTTCTGAAAGTGTTGCGATAAAATGGCGTTATAAATTCCTTTCAAAGCCGATTCGTCTACTTCCGGAACTGAAACGAGTGAAAAGTGACGCAAGTACCGCTCCGTCACTGGATTTCTACCTCCACCGGCTGGACCCATCGCGGCGACGAATTGGATATCTTGGAGCGTTACAAACGCGTTGTCTCTACCGTACCAACCTCCGTAATCATGGAATTGTCGAAGAATTTCAATAGGTGGTTGCGCGCCATACGATTCGCGTTGCGGCATATTAACGTCATCGATAAAGAATACGCCCTTAGCACCTGGAATTGGTCCATATACACCTTTTCGCCTCTTATCGAGACGTCCATCCACTTGCGCTTGTGTAGCGTTCGCAGATGTTCTCGCAGAAAACCCAATAGTTGTCGGTTGCCATTTACTCTTATCTAAGGAGCGTAATCTGCGCTGTACGATGGTTGATTTTCCAGTACCCGTGGGGCCGCAGAAGAGTATCGGGTACCCATGCCGCAAAGCGCAATCGAGCAAGTGATCGCACGTAGCCGTTTCTTTCGTTGGAACAATTGTTGCATCAAAAGGAAGGTCTTTTGGAATAATTCGAGCTTGCGCCGGAATAGAGTCAATCCATTTTTGCCACGCAATACCGTGCAAACGTTCAACACCGGCTCCTTTGGGAGCGGAAATTTTGAAATCGTAGACGGTGGCACTTTCATCGCGCCAAAATGTTTCCGGACATGACAGAGAACTGGTTTTGGACGCAATTGCAGATTTTAAGAACGTATCAAATGCTGATCTGCTCTTTGTATCGACACATCCACCAACAGACCACACCAAGGCGAATAGGAACGAGGCGTCAATCGCAGTAATAGGTGGGTTAAGATAACGAGACACGACGCTCGACTCGCTTTCGTCGCTCGCAATTCCAGCCGTATGCGCAGCGTCGTTACTCACGTCAGAACTATTTTCATATCCTGTGATCAAATCTTTCAGCGTCGCGTCAAATAGGCGCGTAAGCGATGCCGTGAGATTTCCTTCGCCCGCCGGGGAGATCTTCTTCAACTCGCCGACTTTCTCAACCGATGCCGGGAGAAACGTTTCAAATAATGTCGATAGGCGATCGTGCGCTTCGTTTCCGTACATTACACGTGCTTCAGATACCCACGATTTGAATTGCGGCTTCCATCCTACTTCAGCGGGTTCCATGTAAACCATACCGCATCGAGATACCGTCGCCGGACTCGCCACGGCCAAATCGGCAACCTCAAAAATCAAGTTCATCAACCCCGTCATTGCAATAATCTCAGAATTCGGGAGGCATAACTTTTTATTATCGTCTAAAACTGTGTTCATGTTCTCGATCCAAATTGCATCGACGGGACCATCCATAACGAGCCATTTTCTGATGTGGGTTTCGCGCATATTCGCGAGTTTACGGAAGTGTAAACCCAACACCCCCTCTCTCCACTCTTGTGTCACGTTATCTGTTTCACCATAAAGTTGTCCCATCGTGACTGCCTTTGGATTTAAATACGTCGCAATGACCTCTTTCTCATCGTTCAGTCCTTTCTCGTGTAAATCTGTAAGGGCACCAGCTAATACAGCCAACGCTGATGATTTTCCACTCATCGTCTCGCCGACTAGCATCAAACCGTGTCGAACCACAATCATCTCATACAATTGCGTAATCTTGGTCAAAAAATACTCCGTGGGCTGTAAATTCCTCGCAGTACACTGATCAATCACAGCAGCGTGCAGATTTTCGTAATCTGTTTTCGGTAGAACAACCCCGGGGAATAAATCACCGACGATGCCATAAAACAAAGGAACGTCGTGGGCGAGAAATTTACACAAGTTCACGTCGATGATGGCACGTAACGTCAAAACAAATTCACACTCCTCTGGATGCTTTCGCTTCAAATTGCCTGCGGCCCTGAGCACAGCAATGACGGCACGCATGCCATAATCGTAGTGATCCTGAGAAGAAAGCTGTTCTGAACACAAACGATACGTCGCTACAATCTTTCGCGCACACGCTCGCGCGTTAAGATACCCATCAGAATAGAGCAAAATCTCAGAAATCAACGCGTAGTCAGGAACCATCATAGCTACTGTTCGGAAGAGCGCTTTCAAGTTATCTGGAAGTTCGGATCTACCCGCATAACCAGGGTTCATCGTGATGAACACATTGCACGTCGGACGCAACGTAAGTTCTGAACCTTCAAAGAAGAACTTCTTCACGTTATTCTTCACGGCGATTTGAATCTCAAGCACTTGCTGGGCTACAACAGATAGCACTTCCAAATCGATGCGATTGAATTCATCGAAGCACGCCCACGCACCGGACGAAGCTAAACCTTTGAAGAATCGTGCCATCGTTAAATAGTCCAAAGAATCGGAACAGTTGAAAACAACGCACTGTCTTGCCAGCGCTTTTGCGAGATCTTTGGTTGTTTCTGTTTTACCAGTACCAGCTGGACCTTCCGGTGCACCTCCCAAGTTGAGATGAATTGCTCCCATGAGCGTACGATAGCAGCGGTCGGTTAACGGCGTAATCACAAGGCGCGACGAGTTTCCTAGGTATTCGTAACCATATTCGACGGAAGCATTCATCATGCGCAACATCACGGTCTCTTTTCTATCGTACGAACCGTCATCTTTTTGCACTTTCTTCAATTCGTACGTCGCACGCAACTGTGACAACCAGGAAAAATCGCGTTCGGAGGATACGCCATCTTCGGCAAGCTTACGGGCCACGTCTCGATTGTGGACATCCATGACCACCAAAGCAGAGAGCGTTTTACGCTGTAAAGGAGTCAGGTCACCTCTCACTAACTCGATAATCTCTTTCAATTGCCGATCGCACTTCTCCGCGGCTTTCTTCACGCTCCCTGGATTGGATTTTTCGTTTCGTAAAGCTTCGGCGATGTCGCGAGTCCAATAAATCTGCGACCCAAGTAATACCACTTGACCGGGCCATTCCAACACCCATTTTTTCCGCTCCGTGGTCGCATACGCGCGAACTCCAGCAGCGCACTGTTTCTCAACTGCTTCTAACATTGACGTTTCGACTTCGCATAACCATCTTTCGACGGCACCGTTAGCCTTTGCCGGTTCTATAAACGTGTTGAACGGCACTTCTTCGCCTTCGACAGAATTCATGGCAACAATATATTCTCGATCGTCTTCTTCATTTTTTTCAAAAGTCACGGAATCTATACCTTCGAAGCACTTTCTCAAATGCGGTTGCACTCTGCGTGGATCTTTTGTTTCACTCAATATCTCGAGCATCTCGTCGTTCGAGAGAAAGAAGAAGCGCGGGAATGCGATGCGCTTCAACTCCAGGTAGGATTGTAAACCTCGCTGAATTTCATCGAGTAACGTGTTTGCGGCTTCCAAACTTTGTAATCGCGTTTCATCTCTGCCGCATTGTATCGCCGACGGATTCTTTGCGGTTGCATCCACGACGTTACGGTACATCTGATCCACAGACTTGAACTTTTCCCCTTCTACGGGCATCTGCTTCACGATATCTTCAGAGGCAAAAATTGGCTCCAAGTATTGCCAAGTCGCTTGACACGATCCCCACTGATCGAGCGTATCTTGTAAACGCTGCAGGGTCTCGCTCCAAACTACTGCGCGGTCGCCGAACGGCTGCGAAAATGGAGACGCGCGAATGGATTGGGTCTTCACGAGTTGATCGTCCAGAAGCGCCTGAGCGTCTTCCGTTCCGCCGAGGACGCACGTGCCAGTATCCTTGTATGGCGTACACACGAAATCTATACCATCCCAATCTTTCTCCATTTTTATTAAAGCGGACTCTAGCGCATTTTCCTTCGAAGCGCGCGCGACGATATCGCGGATAACATCGATTTTTGATTGTAAACCAGCTTCCAGAGCTTTCTCCAAGGTAAGCGTGGAAGAGGAGCTATTTTTTGTCTCAGATAACGTCTCTGTTGACGTAGGCGAATCTGACGACAACTCAGATGATATAAACTTATCTTCCGTGGTATCGTCCAATGCCAGTACAGGTTGGTTGTCATCTACTACGTTGAGTAATTCTCGAATATCTTTCCAATGCCGTTCTTTCAACGCGTCGCTCGATAACGTTTCAAGCGCCGGTAACGTTGCCTCGAAGTTTTGAACGCACTTATCCAAACGTGATACTACTTCATCGCGTTTGTCTTTCCTCATGCGTTTCAACTTTCCTAATTGTACCTTTGTCTTTTCAATCTTTTCGAGAACACTATCTACGTTAACGTCTACGATGGCAGAATGCATCCATTCTGTGGAAATGGATTGGAACGTATTCAATTGTTCCCATGCGGTTTCTCTTATTGTCAATTCGCGATTGGCGTCGTCGAGCGCTCGGAAATTAAACGCACTCGATACATTCGAAGCAATATTCTCCCCCTCCACACCGTCTCTCGCATCGGACTCAACCGAGGATAACGAGTAAGTTTCGGCGTACGACTTCAAAGCGGCGGCGCGATCTCGCATACCGTCTAATCGCATTCTCGTTTCTTTCAACGATTCAATCACCACAGAGGGAAGAATACACTCGTTCATAACCTCTTCACCAGTAGGTCCTCCTGGTAGTTGCTCAAAAATTTCTTCGCCACTCTTCTCTAAACGTTCGGATTCTGACTTTAAAATCGCGATATTTGCTTCGTCGCGTGTATCCAAGTAGGTTTTCGCGTCTTCCAACGCCTTGCCATGTTCCTCTACAGCGACGCGCAAATCATCAAGTTTAACCTGATCGTGCGCCGGAATCTTCACCGAATGCGTTGATGCGAGTGAATACATCGTTTCAATCGAAACAGACTCCATTTCGAACGAACGAACATTTTCTGCTGCTTTCACCACAGTTCGTTTATAGCGAACGCTTTCGTCAAGCGCCCCCGACGCCACTTTTGCTGATTCGTCATTTCTAGTGTCTATTGCGCCATCTTCCGCGTTCATACTAACTTGTCCGCCTGTCTCGTCATCTTTTTTGACGTCTTGTTCACAGTGACCTTCGTCACTTTCTTCTCGTCCAGTCTTGGGATAGTCTCGCAACATCTCCGTGGACGCTTCCAACGTGCTAAGCAAGGCTACCGTTTTTGCTTTTGCTGTTGTAATTAATCTCTCCTTCACTTTAATCGCAGCTTCGGCACAGATTGGCGTCACAATTTTTTTAATTTGAGAAGTGTCGACGCGCAGCGATCCTATTTGGCGCGATTTCTCGATAGAATCGATATCAGCAGTCCATGCGGCGACAATCGAAAGCGCAGAAGTAAAGTCCTCCGTCGACGGTGGCTTATTTTTGCCTTCTACTTTCACGAGTTCTCGAGTCGGATTCGTTTCGCCAAAATCATATATCGCGCGAGCGTTCATAAATTGCGTCAACGCGCAATACTCGATGGCTTTATCGAAATCTTCGCGTAATCTACTCCGCGCCTTTTCCATCGCTTCGTGCGCTCGCGCGCTCTCTTTAGCTATCTTCGACGCCGAAAACGTTTGCGCGAGAAAGGGTACGTCTGCATCCGCTGGAAGCGAAGTTGCAGTGGCGCTCAAAATTCTCGGCACAGAATTCACGAGTTGTAACGAATGTGAGCGCGAAGACTTCTCAATATTCTCCAACAGCGCATCAAACTCTGGCGTCAACGCGGTGGTGACGCCGGCAATCGCCGGGAACAAAGCTTCTACAACAAACACGCCGTCATTGTTATTCTCGTCCGCTTGTACCGTATTGATTTCATTAAAAACCGTTTCTGATACTTTGATGACGCTTTCTGCGAGTTGCGAATTGACGACTAAATCGCAAAATCTTGTAAAATGACCCAGTCGATCCTTCTCCCTTTCGAGTATTTTCCGCGTTTTCTCGCGCTTTCGCATTTTCGAAGCTTCCTCGGCGAGTGAAGTGGAAGAAGACAGTGACGGCGCCGGTGCCATCAGTAATGCCGACGCAGAAAACTCTTCTTCTACTTCTTTTGTGATACACTCCTCCTCTTTTACCATCCTCTCGTCGCTCTCCTCGTCTCCATCACCTTCTTCTTCCTCCTCCTTTTCGACGGAATCTGTTTCCATACCGCCGCTGCCTAACATTGCGCAACTTCTCACGACCGATGCGTTCACTCTGTTCGCTACCCTCGTCGCCTCTTCTACTTTCAAATCAATTACAGGTTGCACAACTTTGACTCTGTGCGTATCGCAATGCGTCTTAAACGCCTCTGCGGTATACGCAAAACCATCTCGTTTCGGCACGAACGACGTTTCGTCAATCGCGCTCGCAATCGCAAACAACTTTTGCATCGCCGGCGCAAACCTCTCCGACGCCACGAACGCTCTCTTCTCAATCTGCATCCTTGTCCTCTCAAACATTCTTCTTCTCACTTCCGCTCTCCAAATCCGTATCGCCTTTCTCTCCCTATACCTCGCGTACGTCGACAAACATCGCATGGCGCGTACCAAATGCTTCTCTCGCATCCACTCGGACAACGCGTAACATTTACTCGCCGACCCATCCGCCGGGTGGTGCACCACCGCCGTCGCGGAAACGATAAACAAATCCTCTTTCGACGAAGACGCATTGAAGAACCCTCTCTTCTCTTCTCGTTCTCTCCTTTTCCTTTCCTTCTCGTCGATTTCAACCAACGCGTACGCGTCGTAGGGTTCTTTCCCACTCGCGTCGGCCACAGTTTTCTCGTAGGAACTTTTCCGTTCGCACATGAAAAACTCTCTTTTTGGTCGCTCGCCTCGTTCCGCGCACGTGAGGTAATACACGATGATATCCTCGTCCGTTTGTTTCTTCTTCTCCTCCTCAAACTCGTCGGTAAGATCCTCTCCATCTTCTCCTCTTTTGAGCTTCTTTCTCGTCGTTTCCGTCGTCGTCAAAGGAGAAAAGTCGTCGAAACGTAAAAAAGTCGCCAAGTTCCTCACGTCGTTTCGCCTCGCCAAACCTCTCCTTCGTCTCGCTAAAGAAGAAGACGGTTCGACCAACATCTTCTTCGCGCCTTCTCTCTCTCCCTCTCTCTTTCTCAGAAGAACCTGCGCCCCACCACGGGCAGAGAGAGAGAGAGAGAGAGAGAGTCAAAGAGATGCGCGTTCTTCTTCTCGCGTGGCTATTTTTGGTCTTTTTTTTTTTTTCTCTCGCGAGAGATACAAAATTTTAAAATACGAGTAGTGTAAGACACATACCATCGACAAAAAGCTTGATTATTATCTAGGAATCATTTTAATGATCATCACGCACATCTCACGCGA
>Ga0181553_10002823_pt1 | contig 15114 bp, 11 predicted proteins | sample 011ome_17_FD_133753 | JGI IMG/M metagenome (GOLD analysis project Ga0181553, IMG submission 133753) | Coastal salt marsh microbial communities from the Groves Creek Marsh, Skidaway Island, Georgia - 011502XT metaG (megahit assembly) | ecosystem: Environmental > Aquatic > Marine > Intertidal...
AGCCGGAAAAGCAAATCCCGTAATGCTCTCAACGGTTCAAGTGGACTACTACGGTTCACTTACTCCACTTTCTCAGGTAGCCAATGTCAATACGCCTGATGCCCGAACGTTATCCGTTCAACCTTGGGAGAAGGCGATGCTTCCTGAAATCGAGAAAGCAATCATTAATTCAAACCTAGGGTTTAACCCTATGAATAACGGTGATCTGATTATCATTAGCGTTCCTCCCCTCACAGAAGAACGCAGAAGAGATCTCGTGAAACAGGCCAAGGCAGAATCTGAAGACGCCAAGATCAGTGTTAGATCGGCACGTCAAGAGGCCAATAAAGAGCTTAAGAAAATTGAGATCAGCGAAGACGTTCTAAAGGACGCCGAGGCAGATGTGCAAGAGCTAACGAATTCATTCATCACCAAGATTGACGACGCTTTGAAATTAAAAGAGTCAGAAATCATGAAGGTGTGATTCTATGGGAAAGCTGGCCGCATTCTTCGAAGGTTTCTGGCCTGCAGTAGCCCGTATCATTCTCAGGAACCGTATCGCGTGGGTAGTTGGTATCGTGATTACTACCCTCTTTTTTATCAGTCAATGGAGCAACGTCAAGTTCTCTAATGCTGAAACTTCTGTACTACCCAACGATCACCCTGAGATCCTAAAATATCAGGCATTCACCGACATCTTTGGCATAGAAGACAATGCCATTTTGATTGCCGTAGAAGGGCGTGACCTCTTTACAGCTCAGTCATTCAATGCCTTTAATCGATTGAGTAAACAACTCGAAGCTGCCCCCGAAATCACTAAGGTGATCTCTCTGGATAATATCGATGAAATCGTGAGGGAAGGAAAATCAGGGCAACTCACCACTGCTCCATTCAATCCGCGAGAAGCATTAAGTGATGAAAACGCTAAATCAAAGCTTTACCACCTCTTCGAGCGCCTTCCATTTTATGAAAACATCATATACGACCCTAAAAGCTTAGCGATTCGAACGATCGCCTATATGGATCCCGACCTTGTCAATACAAAGGTTAGAAGCCAATTCATATTGAACGACTTTGAGGGAATGATCAAAACCTTTGAACGAGAATCAGGTGTTCAGGCGCGTATCTCGGGTATGCCTTATATCAAAACAAGAAATGCAGAGACCCTAAAACGAGAGATGATCTTGTTTGTAATTGCCGCCTTACTGGTTACCGCATTGCTCTTTTTCTTCTTTTTCAGGAGTTTCAGAGCCACCTTCATCTCAATGATTGTGGTACTCATTGGAGTAAGCTGGTCATTCGGAATCATCGGATTGCTCGGGTATGAGATTACGATACTCACCGCACTCATTCCTCCTTTAATTATCGTAATCGGAATTCCGAATTGTATCTTCTTGATCAATAAATACCAGCAAGAAGTCAAAAAACACGGAAATCAGGCTAGGTCATTGATGCGAGTCATTTCACGAGTCGGAAACGCTACTCTGATGACCAATATTACCACGGCCTCAGGTTTTGCAACCTTTATCATTTTAAGCAGTTCTTTACTTAGAGAGTTTGGAGTCGTGGCCTCCATAAATATCCTTGGAATTTTTGCCCTTTCACTGCTTATCATTCCTATCATATACAGCTACTTACCCCTGCCGCAAGACAAGCATCTGCAGCACCTGAATACGCCTTGGATTGACCTATTCGTTTCTACGATGGAGCGGATTGTACGGAATCATCGAATTGCGGTCTACGGAACATCAGTGGCCTTACTTGCGTTGAGTATCATTGGTATCTATCAAATCGAGATCACCGGAAGTCGCATCGAGGATCTTCCAAAGAACACCGACTTTTACGATGATATTCTGTTTTACGAAAATCAATTCAGTGGTATACTACCTGTAGAAATCTTAGTAGATACTGGTCGTGAAAAAGGAGCATTAAACACCGCCAACCTCAATAGAATAGAACGCTTATCAGAAGAAATTGCGCAAAACGATGAGCTATCTAAGCCCTTATCGATATCTGCAGTAATTAAATATGCCAAACAAGCCTTCTACAAGGGTCTGCCCAGGTATTATCAATTGCCAACATCCCAAGAGCGCAATTTTATTTTGGGTGCGATCACCTCTCCCATCAATTCAGAATCCAAAGGAGATCTTTTAGGTTCGATGGTTGACAATAAAGAGCAAATTGCTCGTCTTTCACTCATGATGAAAGATGTGAAAACCAGTAGAATGGAAATCCTAGAGGAACAACTCTACCGGTCTATAGATCGCATTTTTCCTTCTGACCGCTACAACGTAAGCATCACCGGAAAAGCCTTATTGTATTTAAAGGGAACACGTTATCTGGTTAATAACCTATTGATATCCCTGCTATTAGCAGTGATTCTAATTTCTTTATTTATGGCCTATCTGTTTAGGTCGTATCAGATGATTATTGTCTCGCTCATTCCGAACCTCTTGCCCCTTCTAGTGACCGCAGGGCTTATGGGGTTTGTAGGAATCCCTATCAAACCTTCTACCATTCTCATCTTTAGTATCGCCTTTGGAATCTCTGTAGATGACACCATACACTTTTTAGCGAAATACCGCCAAGAATTGGTGTTGAACGACTGGCACATCAAAAAGTCGGTCTTTGCGGCGCTTAAGGAAACAGGGGTGAGTATGTTCTATACCTCCGTAGTGCTATTCTTTGGGTTCTCGGTATTCATGATCAGTAATTACGGAGGCACCAAGGCTTTAGGAGGATTAATCTCAGCTACGCTTCTTCTAGCCATGCTCGCTAACCTCGTACTGCTTCCTTGCTTATTGCTCTCCTTAGAGAGAAGTATCGCGAACAAAAAGGTATTGAAACAACCTAAAATTGACATTCTACCTAAAGAAGTCGACTCGATTGACTAAACAAGCCAAGGGCAAAATGTATCTTTATAGCCCTAAAATTGCCTGATTATGTATAAGCCTGAAACGATAAAGGAACTTTTAGAGCGCAGTCCAATAAACCAATCTGTCACTTTGATGGGTTGGGTAAGAACATTCAGAAGCAACCGTTTTATAGCATTAAACGACGGTTCTACGCTGACGAATCTTCAGTGTGTAGTTGATTTTGAGCAATTGGATGAAGCGGTACTAAATGCAATACATACGGGAACGGCAATTAAGGTTGAAGGCGAATTGGTAGAAAGCCAAGGAAGAGGGCAAACGGTAGAGGTTCAGGTTTCTAGCCTAATAATTTTAGGCGGATCCGATCCAGAAAAGTACCCTATTCAACCCAAGAAACACAGTCTCGAATTCTTAAGAGAAAAAGCACATCTGCGCATCAGAACGAACACCTTTGCAGCGATTATGCGCGTAAGATCTGCCCTAGCATTTGCGGTGCATCGCTATTTTAATGAGAATGGGTTCTTTTATATGAATACTCCTATCATTACCGGCTCAGATGCCGAGGGTGCCGGAGAAATGTTCAAACTAGAGAACGAAGACTTTTTCGGTAAAACCACCCACCTCACCGTTTCCGGACAATTAGAAGCCGAGACCTATGCGATGGGGCTCGGAAAGGTATACACCTTCGGTCCTACTTTTAGAGCAGAGAATTCGAATACTTCAAGACACCTTTCCGAATTCTGGATGATTGAGCCTGAGATGGCCTTTTACGATCTAGAAGATACGATGCAGTTAGCCGAAGATTTTATCAAATACACACTGGGTTATGTGCTAGAGCATTGCAAAGAAGATCTAACCTTCTTAGAGCAACGCCTTGAAGATGAAGATAAGACGAAGCCACAAGCAGAGCGCAGCCCTATGCGTCTCCTAGAGAAGCTTAACTTTGTGGTTAACAAACCTTTTATACGTTTGAGTTATACAGAGGCCTTTGAAATTCTAAAGCACTCTAAGCCCAATCAGAAGAAGAAATTCAAATATCCTATCTCTGAGTGGGGTGCAGACTTACAAAGCGAACATGAACGCTACCTAGTTGAGAAACACTTTGATGCACCCGTGGTACTCTTTGATTATCCGGCGAAAATTAAGGCCTTTTATATGCGTCTTAATGAAGATCAGAAAACAGTACGCGCTATGGACGTGCTCTTTCCAGGAATTGGAGAAATCGTCGGTGGTTCTCAACGTGAAGAGCGTCTAGAGGTGTTGGAGCAAAAGATCAACACCATGGGTATAGATCCACAAGAGCTTTGGTGGTACCTCGACCTCAGAAGATTTGGTTCTGCCGTTCACAGTGGCTTTGGGCTGGGCTTTGAGCGCCTGGTCATGTTTGCCACGGGAATGGGGAATATTAGAGATGTGATCCCTTATCCAAGGACTCCCCAAAACGCAGAATTTTAAAGAGGTAGTTCATGCTTAAGCAGCAACTTCAACTCAAACTAAGCCAAAAGCTATCTCCGCAGCAGATTCAGCTCATGAAGCTGATTCAGCTACCGACCTTAGCCTTTGAGGAGCGGTTGAAGCAAGAAATCGAAGAAAATCCTGCGTTAGAGCATGGAAGAGAAGAATTAGAAAACGATGACCTCTTTGAATCGCAAGAAGAAGAGTGGGAGGATCGGGAGAACGACACGCTTGACATGGAGAGTTATCTTACAGATGACGACATCCCTGACTATAAAACAACCAGCTCCAATTATCCTGAAGAGTCTAAAGATCAACAGATACCTTATGCTGCAGGAACAACCTTTCACCAGCATCTGATAAGCCAACTTGGCACCTTTGATATAAGTGAGCGTATTTTCTTAGTTGCAGAATACCTGATCGGCAGCCTTGACGAAGGCGGATATCTCAGGAGACCCGAAGAAGACCTCATTGACGACATGGCCTTTCACATGAACCTCATGGTTGAAAAGGAACAATTTGAGGAGGCCTTAAAAATTATCCATCAATTGGATCCCGCTGGTGTTGGAGCTAGGGACATCGCTGAATGTCTAGTCTTGCAACTCGAACGTCAAAGTAATAGTCCAGCAAACGAACTGGCTAAAGCCGTTATTCAGGATTCTTTTGAATTGTTCTCGAAAAAGCATTTTGAGAAATTATTAAGCAAACACAAAACCGATCAGAACCTTCTAAAGGAAGCCTTACAGAAAATCGAAAAGCTCAATCCAAGGCCAGGAGCAAGCTTTGCAGGACAGAATAAAACCACCACCTACATCGTTCCTGATTTTACGATAAGGGTTGAAAATGACACCATAGAGGTACTCTTAAATGGACGCAATGCACCAGAGCTTCACGTATCAAAATCTTATCAAGATCTGATACGAACGTATCAAGATGGCAAACCTACCAAGGAACAAAAAGACACCGTTCAGTTTGTAAAACAAAAACTAGATGCGGCTAGGTGGTTTATCGACGCGATTAAGCAACGTCAGAACACCTTGTTAATTACTATGAATGCCATAGTCAATCATCAAAAGGACTATTTCTTAAGTGGAGATGAGCAAGATCTAAAACCCATGATCCTTAAGGATATCGCAGAAGCGATTCAGATGGATATCTCCACGGTTTCTCGAGTAGCCAACAGCAAATACGCCGATACTCCTTATGGAACAAAATTACTCAAGTCGTTCTTCTCAGACGCTATGACCAATGCAGAGGGTGAAACCGTTTCTACCCGACAAATAAAATCTTTAGTTAAAGAACTGATTGATACTGAGGACAAGAGCAGTCCTCTGACCGACGATCAAATAGGTATAGCTCTAAAAGAAAAAGGTTATAAGGTGGCGCGCAGAACGGTGGCTAAATATAGAGAACAACTAGAATTACCCGTAGCACGCCTTCGAAGGAGCCTATAAAAAAAGCCCCGGCAGAACCGAGGCTTTTTATACAACACGTTACTAGTTGTTATTGCAAGTTTGCAAAAGCGTTACCCTCATAGGTAGTATAGTTCACTTTCAAGGCATTTACCTTGCGCAACTCTTGCTTAATATCCATCACGATACCCATATTCGCGTTTCTGTCCACTTTCAAAGCTGTAGTCAATACATTCTGTAACTCTTGCGGCTTTTTAGCACGCTCTGCAAGAATGTATGGGCCTACTTCAGGAACATTAGCAAACTTATCGTTGAGCTGAATCTTCGGCTCCTCACCAAAGGTTTTCGAATACTCTTGAGTAGGCTTACCCGCGTAGATATAAATAACACGATCTTTCTTCTCTAACTTTTTAGTCTGATCGGCATTCGGAAGAATGTTCTCTACAAGGAGTGAACTGTCTTTCATGGTAGTTACCGTCATAAAGAAGAAGAGAAGCATGAATACGATATCCGGAAGCGAAGCGGTTGATACCGCTGGTAAATCTCCGTCTTTCTTTTTTGCAAATTTTGACATGACGCTCTTAGTCTTAAAAGTTAAATTTTACTTGTTTCCGCTTCAGAGAGTTTCTGAGGAAAGAGCTCTTGAATACGCTGTACTTTTTCCTTCAGTTCATCACGAACGCTAGAAGGGGTTTCAGGATTCAAATACTCCGATTCCATCTCTGTGAAGTCACGTCCATACAACCTTTTAGATTCGCGATTTCTCAAATCATTGTAGGCCGCAACAAGTTCATTCTGTACAGTGATGTATGTACTATATGGCGTTTCACGGTCATTCTTCAATGAGATAATCGCTTTCTGCGGGTTATCTGACGAACTGGCATCTCGCTTTCCTTTACAATAGTTGCAGTACTCTGGGGTTCCAGAAGGACTACCTCCATTATCTAAAAAGGCAATAGCCTCAGCACGAAGATCTTGGATGTCCATCAACTTTTCTTCAACTAATAGCTGACCGTTTCTGTTGATGTTTACCGTAAAAATATTCTTCTGCTTAATAATTACATCAGTATCTGGCGGCTCAATAGGAGGCAACATACGATCTAAACCTGCATCTGTTTCAATGGTGGTCGTCACCAAGAAAAAGATAAGCAGTAAGAAAGCAATGTCGGCCATCGACCCGGCATTTACCTCTGGGGCTCCTTTTCTTCTAGGCATAGCTTAATTATTTTCCAATTAGACGCTTAAGGCTTGGGAAGACCATTAGAACAACAGCAATCACTACCATTCCGAAGAATATATTCAGAAGGGTTCCGATTGTTTTAACTGTTCCAACAGTAGTAGTAAGACCACGTTCAGTCTGAACAGCCTCTACCACTTGCTCTTCTCCGCCAGCTGCAGCATACCCTACAATTGTAAGCACTGCGGCAAAACCAACGGTTTTAAGAATTCTCATGAGCCCTCCAGGAGAAGTGAACGTCTTTTTAAGACCAAAGAACAATGAAGCGGCTGTAGCCACCAGTAGTAATAAGAATACTACTTTGAACATAAGATCCATCGGTACACTTTGGATAGCCTCAGAAGGCGGCATGTCAGCCTCTGGAAGACTTGACCATAGAACTGCCGAAAGCACTCCTAGCACTATGAGAACAATTTTAATAATTCTGTGCATGATTTCGTGTTTTGAGAGTTCTACTAAATTATTTCTTAACAGTAGCTAACATATCGATAAGAGAGATCGAAGAATCTTCCATATCGTTTACAATAGCATCGATTTTAGCGATAATGTAGTTGTAGAAAATTTGAAGGATAATCGCAGTGATCAGACCAAATACTGTAGTCAAAAGAGCCACCTGAATATCTCCAGCGATAAGTGATGCTGAAAGGTTACCCACAGCTGCAATCTTTTGGAAGGCCTGGATCATACCAATTACCGTACCCATGAACCCAAGCATGGGAGCAATTGCGATAAATAGAGATAGCCATGAAACGTTTTTCTCGAGTTGTCCCATTTGAACACCTCCATAAGAAACAACAGCTTTCTCTGCAGCCTCAACTCCGTCTCCAGCGCGCTCAAGACCTTGGTAGAAAATTGAAGCAACTGGGCCTTTAGTATCTCTACAAACTGATTTTGCTTCTTCTACACCACCTTCGGCTAAAGCTTGTTCTACTTTTTCTCTTAGAGCAACAGTGTTGGTTGTAGCCATGTTGAGGTATAGAATACGCTCAATAGCAACGGCAAGACCAAGAATTAAACAAAGAAGTACGATACCCATAAAGGCAGGTCCCCCTTGAATAAATTGCTCTTTTAGTACTTGAGTAAATCCTTTAGAAGCAGCAGCTTCTTCTTGTAAAACAGCAGCAGAAGCAGATGCTGTACCAAAAATGAACATTCCAGCTGTAGCTAGAGTTAAGGTTAATCTTTTCATTTTTTAAAGACTTAAAATTTGTTAGTAACGGTTTAAAGATAAAAAATTATTGATTTGAGCTTTTGCAAGCGAGCACCAAGAAACAAAAAATAAAAGACCTAGAAAAGGTGATAGAATTATTTTACCGAAATTTCACCGCATAAGGGGGTCTCGAATCGCAATTTGAAGTCCGAATAAGGGGTTTCAAGGGCGGCCAAATAATGAGCCTTTGCCAAGGCCGTTTCGGTGGTCATGTCTCTGCCATTGATCACCCCGGTTGAAACAAAAATGTTGCTCGAAGCATACCTTCCCATCTCTACTCCACCGCCTAAACACTGAGAAACATTGATGATTGGCAGTTTTTGTTCAGCGGCTCGTTTCAAAAATGAGATGAGTGACGGCCGCTCCATGCTATTCCCAGACCCAAAGGTTTCAAGGATTAAAGCCTCAGCATTTGGGAATTCCATTTCAAAAAAAGCGTCAGGAATATTAGGGTACAATTTTAACATATAGATAGACTTTTTAAGCGTCTTATGTTCGAATTCATCGCTCCAAACTGCCGTGGGTCTGAGCAACAGATCGTGCTGAATTTCCATGTGCACTCCTGAACGCATGAGCCATGGATAATTTGGAGAGTCAAAAGCTTTAAAATGATGAGCATTTACCTTAGTGCTTCTATTGGCACGATACAAGGTGTATTCAAAATAAATGGCCACCTCTTGAAGCAAGGGGACCCCTTGGTGTATTGCAGATGCTATCTCAATGGCAGTAATGAGGTTTTCTTTAGCGTCGGTTCTAAGGGTCCCTAAGGGAAGCTGAGAACCCGTAAAGACGATAGGTTTTTTGAGATTGAGCAACAAAAAGCTCAGCATGGAGGCCGAAAAACTCATGGTGTCCGTTCCGTGAAGTACCACAAAGCCGAAATAGGTTTCTGCGTTCTCAAGAATCACTTGGCGCAACCTCCACCAATCGTCAGCTTCAATGGATGAAGAATCCTTTGGTGGTTCTAAGGTTAGATGATCAATATCACAATCTAACAAACTCAATTCGGGTAGATTTCGGATCAAGTCGCTAAAGTGCACAGGGACCAATCCTTCATTAGAAGCGCCGGTTTGCATACCAATCGTCCCACCGGTATAAATAATCAATATGGATCTGCGCATACTCATTGAACCTTAAATAGCTCAAAAGCATTCCGCGTGGTTTGCATTGAAACTTCTTCTATCGAAAGACCATAACAAGAAGACACCTTTTCGGCTACCCTATAGATATAAGAAGGTTCGTTGCGCTTTCCGCGATGCGGTACAGGGGCTAGATAAGGAGCGTCTGTCTCTAACACGATATGTTCGATATCAATCTCTGAAAGGAAGGTGTCTATTTTTCCGTTCTTGAAAGTCACTACCCCTCCTATACCTAATAATAAATCAAGGTCAATAGCCCGCTTTGCCTGTGCCAAGGTTCCGGTAAAACAATGCAGAATACCTTTAACAGCAACTCCCTTTTCACGGAGACGCTCTAATACCTCAAAAATCTCGTCGAAGGCCTCACGGCAGTGAATCACAATAGGGAGATTACGCTCATGAGCCCAATTCACTTGCTTCTCAAAGGCGTATTGCTGAAGATTTAGCGTTGAAGTATCCCAGTAAAGGTCTATCCCAATTTCACCAATGGCGACGGCATAGCCTTCATTCAATTCTTTTTCTACCCTGATTAGCTCGTCTTCAACCGTGTCGTTCACATGGGTAGGATGCAGGCCCGCCATAAGATACACTTGTTCTGGATACGCCGTCTTCAAGGCCTTCATGGCATCGTAATACGAGGCATCGATTGCTGGAAGAAAAAATCGCTCAACGCCCAGTGTTCGGGCTTGAGCGATTAGTTCGTGTGCGTCTTGCGCAAATTCTTCTGAATAGAGATGAATATGCGTATCGACGATCATTTAGAGTTCAAGAGCCTTTTTAATGTCACCATTCATTAACAATTCAACCGGATTTTCAATAGCTTCTTTGACGGCTACCAAGAACCCAACCGATTCACGCCCGTCTATAATACGGTGGTCATACGAAAGCGCCAGGTACATGACAGGGGCGATTGTGATCTCTTTATTTTTAACAATAGGACGTTCCACAATGTTATGCATTCCTAAGATGGCACTCTGCGGCGGATTGATAATAGGTGTGCTCAACATTGAACCGAAGACTCCTCCGTTAGAAATGGTAAAGGTTCCTCCGGTCATCTCATCTACTGTGATCAGTCCATCTCGTGCACGCAAGGCAAGACGTTTTACCTCGCTCTCAACACCCTTAAAAGTCAACTCTTCTGCATTGCGAATAACCGGCACCATTAAGCCCTTTGGACCTGAAACAGCGATACTGATGTCACAAAAATCGTAGCTGATCATTTCTTTACCGTCAATCATTGAATTTACGGCCGGATACTCCTTAAGTGCACGGATAACCGCCATGGTAAAGAATGACATAAAGCCCAATCCTACATCGTGTTTCTCTTTGAAGGCATCCTTATATCGAGCTCTAAGCTCAAAAACCGCTGACATATCTACCTCATTAAAGGTGGTCAACATCGCTGTCTCATTTTTTGCTGACACAAGGCGTTCTGCTACCTTTCTTCTCAGCATAGAGAGTTTTGTTCGGGTCTCTTTGCGGTTCGCATCTGGCGAAACGGCTCCCATGGCTACCTTCGCGTTCACTACATCGTCTTTGGTGATTCTACCATCGCGACCCGTACCTGTGATTTGTTGTGCATCAAGACCTTTCTCATCCATTAGTTTTTTCGCTGCCGGAGAAGGGGTCCCTGAAGCATACGTCTCGGCTTTAGGTGCAGCAGGAGCAGCTGTCTCAACAGCAGGAGTTGATGGTGCTGGGGTCGATGGTGCTGCAGCTGTAGCTTTTGCTCCTTCAGGGGCAGCGGCGGCAGTATCAATATGACACACCACCTGACCTACGGCTACTGCATCTCCTTCTTCAGCCTTGAGCGTGATAACGCCGCTAGCCTCTGCAGGAAGTTCAAGAGTAGCCTTGTCAGAATCCACCTCAGCAATAGCTTGGTCTTTTTCTACATAGTCTCCATCTTGAACGAGCCAAGTTGCAATTTCAACTTCTGTGATGGACTCTCCCGGTGAGGGAACTTTCATTTCTAAAATCATGATATGGGCAGAACTAAATGATTAAAGTTTAAAATTATCGCGTGTTTTATCGAATACATAATCGATGACTTGTTGGTGTCTTCTTGCTGCACGAATCGCGCTACCAGCAGCTGGAGCTCCGTAAAATCTTCTTGAGGCAACTCTAAATGCTCTCGCTTTATCGTAGTGAAGAAGTAAATGAGAGTAGGCTCCCATATTTCTAGGCTCTTCTTGAGCCCAGACAACCTCATCAACCTTATTGTATTTTTCTAGCAAGGCATCGAGCTCCTCTACAGGAAGAGGAAACAGTTGTTCAAGCCTCACAAGGGCAACATCCGTGCGATTTTCTTCTTCTCGACGTGCAAGGAGGTCATAGTAAAACTTACCCGTGCACAGCACAAGTGTCTTGACTTCAGAAAGCTTCACTTCTGAATCGTCAATGAGCGGCTGAAAAGTTCCATTTGCGAGCTCCTCTTTAGTAGAGACCACCTTAGGGTGTCTCAATAAACTCTTTGGAGTAAATACAACTAAAGGCTTTCTAAAGGGAGCCTTTTGTTGGCGTCTTACGATATGGAAGAGGTTTGCAGGTGTGGTTACATCTGCAATAAACATATTGTCTTTAGCGCAGAGCTGAAGGTAACGCTCCATTCTTCCGGATGAATGCTCAGCTCCTTGCCCTTCGTATCCATGAGGCAAGAAAAGCACCAAACCGTTTTGCATCTTCCACTTGTCTTCTGCGGCCGAGAGGTATTGATCGATTACAATTTGCGCACCATTCGAGAAATCGCCAAACTGAGCCTCCCATATCGTCAAGGTAGAAGGACTCGCCATGGCATATCCGTAATCAAAAGCCATTACTGCATACTCAGAGAGCAGCGAATTATAAGCATAAAAGTCCCCATGTTGTAGGTCTCCTAACTTATTGAGGAGCACCACCTCTTCTTCGTGTTTCTCGGTTTTGAGCACCGCATGCCTATGCGAGAAGGTACCGCGTTCTACGTCTTGACCCGTGATACGCACATCGTTGCCTTCTTCTAGTAAACTGGCATAAGCGAGCAGTTCTCCCATAGCCCAATCGAGCTGATTGTTCTCAAAATACATCTGACGACGAGTATCAATCAATCGTTCGGTCTTTCGTATAAGTTTTACACCCTCCGGAAGGGTGGTGATGCGCTCGGCCAGGGTATTTAATTTGTCAAGGGGATACGAGGTGTCAACCGCTTTTAGCATTGCAGCCGCGTCGGCTAAGCCTTTAAAGGCCTCCCACTCATCCTGCATGAAAGGAGTGATCACTGTTTTTTCAACCTTGCGCGAATCGATCAGATCAGATTCTAGGTTGTTTTTATATTCCTCCTCGATTTTCGTCACGAAATCAGCTGAAATAACTCCTGAGGCTATCAATTTATCAGCGTAGAGGTCTCTTGGATTTTTATGTTTAGCAATAGCGCTGTACAGTAGAGGCTGAGTGAACTTGGGCTCATCTCCTTCATTGTGCCCGTACTTGCGGTATCCTAGTAAATCGATGAAAATATCCAGTGAGAAGCGCATACGGTATTCTAAGGCCAATTGTGCAGCATGCACCACAGCCTCCACATCATCTGCATTAACGTGCAGCACAGGAGAAAGCGTCACTTTAGCAACATCGGTACAGTAAGTTGAAGAGCGCGCGTCTAAATAGTTCGTTGTAAAACCAATTTGATTATTGACTACAATATGAACAGTACCCTGAGTGCGGTATCCGTCTAATTTTGCCATTTGGATCACTTCATAGACCACGCCCTGGCCCGCAAACGCGGCATCTCCGTGAATCAAAATCGGAAGCACCTCTTGCGGATTTTCACTGTGATCATTGTCTTGCTTCGCACGCGTGATCCCTTCAACAATTCCGTTCACCGTTTCAAGGTGAGAAGGGTTCGGAGCAATATTCATATTTACCACATGACCCGAGAGGGTTTCTCTCTTTGAAGTCCACCCCAAGTGATATTTCACATCACCATCAAAAATGGCTTCTTCATAGTCCTTACCGTCAAACTCAGAAAAAATATCTTTAGGCGACTTTCCAAAAATATTTGTCAGTACGTTTAGTCTTCCACGGTGCGCCATACCCAGAACAAACTGCTTCACTCCCTTTGTCGCAGCATGTTCAATAATAGCGTCGAGTGCAGGAATCAACGATTCGTTTCCTTCGAGCGAAAACCGTTTTTGACCTACATATTTCGTGTGCAAAAAGCTCTCGAAGGCAACCGCTTCATTCAACTTTTTAAGGAGGTAAATCTTCTCTTCACTTGAGAACACCCTGCGGTTGTCGTTTTGATTCAATTGTTCTTGAATCCATGCGATGCGCTCTGGATTGCGCATGTACATGTACTCCACCCCAATAGACTCGCAATAGATACGCTCGAGGTGTTCAATGATTTTTCTTAGGGTGGCTTTACCAATTCCAATGATCTCACCTGCACTAAATTCGAGGTCAAGGTCGGATTCTTGCAACCCAAAGTTTTCAATCGCTAGAGTAGGCGCATATTTTCTGCGTTCACGAACGGGATTGGTTTGGGTGAATAGATGACCTCTTGTACGGTAGCCGTCTATTAACTTAACGACTTGAAATTCCTTTTGCACCGATTCAGGAAGCATATGAACGGTACCATTCTGAAGGTGATGAGCTTGGCCATTGGTGGCATCCTCGAGATCCCAATCTTCAAGAACACTTTCAACCCCGAAATCAAACCCTTGAAAAAAAGCCTTCCAGCTTGGCTCTACACTATCAGGGTTTTCGAGGTACTGTTCGTACATCGTTTCAAAAAATACCGTATGAGCGGCATTTAAAAATGAAAACTTATCCATCTAAAAAACCATAGGATTTCGACCCACAAAAATAAGACCTTTGAGCGGCCCAATGCCATGTTTTGTAGTGAATTGGTAATAATTTAACTCCATACACTTATCGACTTACCTTTTGTTCCCATTTCCAGGCTGATCGCATTGCATCGTCTAGGGTAAATTGTGCCTTCCATCCGAGCACTTCATTTGCTTTTGTCGTGTCTGCATATGCCTGTATGACATCACCCGCTCTGCGTTCTGCAATCCGATAGTTCAACTTCTGACCAGAAACGCGCTCAAAACTTTCAATCACCTCTAGTACCGAACTTCCCTTTCCGGTCCCTACATTAAAGACTTCAAAAGATGTTTCTTGCTGCTCTTGAATGAGACGATTCAATGCGGCTACATGCGCATGGGCAAGATCTACCACATGGATGTAATCACGAATACATGTGCCGTCTGGAGTAGGATAATCATCTCCCCAAACTGAAAGCTGGGCTCTCATTCCAATGGCCGTTTGAGTGATGAAGGGTACCAAGTTTTGAGGAACCCCAATAGGTAGTTCTCCTATTTCGGCAGACTCGTGAGCTCCTATAGGATTGAAATAGCGCAAGGCCACTACCGAAAGCTGCGGATGAGCAGCAACGGTATCCCTTAAAATCTCCTCACCTATTTGTTTGGTATTGCCATAAGGTGACTCAGCTGTTTTGATCGGAGCTTTTTCGGTGATGGGCATCTGATCGGCTTGACCGTATACGGTACACGAAGAACTAAAAATTACACCGGAGGGTTTTGAGATAAGAGGATTCAACAGGTTGATCAAACCCATCAAGTTATTCTCGTAATACAACAACGGATCAGACACACTCTCTCCAACCGCCTTTGAGGCGGCAAAATGAATGGCGTGGTTCAAGTCGTTATGTGTTTTAAAAAATCCTTGAACCGCTTCTTTGTCGCGGAGGTCTAGTTGATGAAATTCAGGGAGTACTCCTGTTATAGCTTTAATACCGGTCAGCACCTCTTTTGAG
>Ga0181553_10002824_pt1 | contig 15112 bp, 10 predicted proteins | sample 011ome_17_FD_133753 | JGI IMG/M metagenome (GOLD analysis project Ga0181553, IMG submission 133753) | Coastal salt marsh microbial communities from the Groves Creek Marsh, Skidaway Island, Georgia - 011502XT metaG (megahit assembly) | ecosystem: Environmental > Aquatic > Marine > Intertidal...
TCTCACGTCATTTGAGCGGCGGTAAGGGACATCTAATCATTGGCGGCCAAGCCTGTGCCATTCTCGGGAATGTTTGCATGGACATGGTCATGGTGGATGTGAGTGAGGTTGCTGTAGCGGCCGGTGATGAGGTGGTCATCATTGGCGCCGGACAAGGGGCAAATGAATTGGCCCATGCGGCGGGTACTATTGGTTATGAAGTGCTTACGGGAATTGGTCCCAGAGTACCTAGATTCTACCTCAAAGATTGATGCTTACGGCTGCTGAGTGCGGTCAAAGCTACCATGAACGTCAACAGGAATACCCCGGCCTGTTTATCCAACAAACTTTCGGTCATGCTGCTCATCAATAGCGCAATCCAAGCGTAGCTCATGCTGCCGGTGCTTTGGGTCAAGCCCCAAAGGAAGATGCCTGCCATGAGCAGGAAGGCGATGATGCCCCCTTCGGCCCAGCTTTGGATCCAAACGTTGTGGAAATCGTAGCGGAACTCGTGGAGGAAGTAGGGCTCTTTTTTGTTGTAAAATTTGGCATCGCAGGTCAGTAATTTCTCGTGCAGCACATCTTCCCCATGGCCATTGCCTACGCCTAGAAGTGGGGCGTCTTTTATGATATCCATACCGTATTTCCAGAGGAAGATGCGGTGGTTCGTCTGCTTGCCTTCGACCATGCCGTCTACGCTGCGCAGTTCATTGACCAAATCTTCTACGCGGGAAGAGGGGCCAGGTAGGGTTAGGACCATGGCGCCCATAACGGCCAGGGCGATGGTGCCCCACCGAAGGATGTGTTTACGCCATGAAGGATTGCGGCGGTAGAGCTCGAATAATCGGGCCATGATTAATACCGGAACGGACAACAAATGAATGCGGGCACTGAGGAAAATGATGCCCACCAGTAGCCACAACACCGCTACGGCACTGGCCCAACTCACCCCTTTGGGTTCGGACCAAATCCTGCGTTCTAAAATGAGTGCCGCGATGATCAAATACAGGCTTTGAAAGTGAATGCCGAGCCTTTCGCCTAGGGCAAAATCATTGTAGCTCACCCAACCATAGGTCATCAGGCTGTAGCCAAAAATCGCGGTCCAGCATAGGGTAGTTGCCCACGCAAAAGCGTCCCCGAACCGGCGCCCCCAGCGCTGCGGATCCTCCATGGTGAGCCCATTGGCCAGCACGCCCATCAACCCGAAAGGCAGGACCATCACAACGTCCGCCCAACCGGCCGGTCTGTTGTCGCTCCAATACACAGTAATGAGTTCCCAGTCCACAAAGGCTGCGAACAAAAGCATCGGCCAAATCTTTGGTGCCAATGTTCCAAAGGCCAAGAAACCAATAGCCCAAGCGATGAGCCCGTAGATAGGGCTGAGCCATACGAGTGCCAAGGGCAGAAGAAAAGCCGCCGCATAGCCTGTGAAGCGAAATAGGTTTTGTTGCATCACCTACTTAACGCTCAATAGTCTTTCAATAGTACTAGGTTGGTGCAAAATATCCGCCGCGATGACCACCACCTCATCGGCCTGCAGCCCGCGCTCCAGGGTTCCCGCCGTCCCGAATTTTTTGGAGACCAAGTAATCTTCAAGGTATTCGACCATCGCGTCTTTGTCCGTTTCTAGCACCTTGCCACGGCGCTCTGCGAGCACCGCCATCCAGCCCTCCACATCTTCCTCGGTGATGTAGTCCATTTCCTCTACATCCTCCAACAAGCGTTCTAATTGGAGCTCGCCGATACTGGTAAATTCGAAACCTTCCTCTTCCAAGACTTGGGTAAAGGCCTGCCACAAATCTTCACCCATGGCAAAGGCTGCGGCTCCTTGTTCTGGGTCCAATTCCGGCAATACACGCCCCGCAAATTTCAAATCCAACGCTTTTGCATTCAACGCCGCCACAGCCTCAGGGTAATAAGGCGATTGCAATACACTATCCGGGGCAATGCCCTCACCGTCCACTACAGGCCTTCCAGCTGCCGTGGTAAACATCTTGCTCTCTTGCTTCTCCTCTCGCTCGCCATCTTCGTCGCGGTCGTAATTCACCTTTTGAATACAGCGCCCGGATGGCGTGTAGTACTTGGCAACTGTGACCTTCATCTGTGCCCCAAAGGGCAGCGGGTGCACCTGTTGTACCAATCCCTTTCCGAAGCTCTGCTCGCCCAAGATCACCGCGCGGTCAAAATCTTGTAATGCCCCCGCCACAATCTCCGAAGCCGAAGCGCTCGCCCCATCTATCAACACGGCCACCGGCCCTTTGGGCCAGAGGGCGCGGCCCTGAGTGCGGTACACGTCTTGAATTTTCCCGCCGCGCCCACGAGTAGAGACGACAGTATCCGTGGTTTCGACGAAGAAGCTTACGATTTTCACCGCCTCCATCAACAAGCCACCGCCATTGCCGCGGAGGTCCAAAATGAAGGCATTGGCACCTTGAGATTTCAGGTCTCTAATGGCCTTGCCCACTTCCGCACTGGCACGCTCGGTAAAGGCGTCGAGGTAGATGTAGCCCGTACCGTCCTCACGAAGTCCATAGAAAGGAACGGGGTTTTGGACGATATCCTCTCGGTTGAAGGTATAGGTTTGAGTGGGGGAGTTGTAGCGGCCTATTTCCAAAGTGACCTCGGTTCCCGGGGTGCCTTTGAGTAGGGTGCTGACCTCTGAAGTGCTCTTGCCTGTGGTCGAGGTGTTGCCCACGGCACGAATGTGGTCGCCGACTTGAAGTCCAGCTTTGGAGGCGGGCCCACCAGGGTGGAGGGAGGAAATAAAAATCTCATTTTCTACACGCTGAATGGTACAGCCAATGCCGCCATAGGCACCGGTTTGGAGCAGGCGCACATCCTCGATTTGGTCCTCGGGATAATAGACGGTATACGGGTCCAATTGGCGTAACATCCCTCTAATGGCACTACCCACAGCCTGTTCTGCACTGACCTCATCGACATATTGGGTCTGCACCTCGCGCAATACGTTGGTGAAGATTTCCAATTGTTTGCTGGTTTCAAACGGATCGCCTTTGGAGGCGCTCATCATTAGTGCTGCTGCTACGGCGGTCAAGCCTAGAAGAAGTTTACGCATGGTTGGGGTTATCTTGGTTATAGGCCTCGATCAGCGCGAGGAATCCTTTTTCTAAGAACGCATAATCATTAGTCCTGTTGCCCAGGTAGCGAATGGACCAGATGTGTGATTTTTCAGGCCGATTAACTTTGTGCTTGTGCAATCTATACAACTCACGAATTTGTCTTTTCGTACGATTGCGATCCACGGCACGCTTGAGTCCACGCTTGGGCACCACAATAGCCACCTGGCGATCCACACCTTCCGGCACAGGCGCTTCCATGTATTTCAGGGAAAACGGGAATGCCTTCAAGGAAGTGCCTTCCGTGAAGAGCCCATCGAACAACGTTCGGCTGGTGAGTTTCTCGTTTTTTGAAAATGTGAACTGCATAAAAAAAGCCCGACCGTGTGGGCCGGGCTTGAAATTTACGCTATTTCTTACTTTTTGTTGACGTCTTTGATATAATCGCTGATTGCTTTTGTCATCGAAGGGGCATCAACAGTTGGAGCAGGGATATCTACAATCAACCCATTTTTCTCTGCTTCCTTCTGCGTTGTCGCGCCGAAACAAGCCAAACGAGTCTTGTTCTGCTTGAAATCTGGGAAGTTCTCGTACAAGGACTTGATCCCTGAAGGAGAGAAGAAGACGAGAATGTCGTAAAATACATTTTCCAAATCGCTCAAATCACTGACCACCGTCTTAAACAAGATGGCGCGTGTGTAGTCGATTTTTGCTTCTTCCAAGGCATTGGGAATCTGCGGCTTCAAGCTGTCCGAGGAAGGCATCAAGAATTTTTCATTCTTGAATTTCTTCAACGTAGGGATCAACTCTTCAATGCGGATGTTGCCGTGGTAAATCTTGCGCTTGCGGTACACCACGTATTTCTGCAAGTAGTAGGCAATGGCCTCTGAGATACAGAAGTAGCGGATATCCGGGCTGATTTGTACGCGCATTTCTTCACACATGCGGAAGTAATGGTCCACGGCATTCTTAGAGGTGAAGATGACGTTTCTGAAGTCTCGAATCTGGATTTTGTCCTTTCTAAAGTCGGAGGCGCTTACACCTTCCACGTGAATAAAGGAACGGAAATCGATCACAACCTTGTGTTTATCCGCAACAGCAGAATACGGGTTGTTCTCGTTGGCAGGCTGAGGCTGTGAAATCAGGATGGATTTAACTTTCGTCTTTCGATCGTCTGACATAGTTCGGCTAGCGCATCGCTAGATATAGAGGTGTTAGTTCGAGGGCACAAAGGTACAAAACTGCGTAGACTCTCACACCAATAGTCGCAAAATGAACAAATCCTTGGTGTTTGATAGAGAAAATGACCAATCCTATGGCGTGACCTGTGGCGAGTAGGCCGAGCACCACGTTTTTGGCATCCGGCCAAATCCAATGGACAGCAAGAATGAGTACTGAGGTGCTGAGGTAAATGAGGGCCAATTGTGGCAAGCGTCTCATGCTCATCCAAGGCATGTGCTTGTTAGCCGGCTTGAATAATTGGGCCAAAAGATCCGCCACCAACACGCGCAACAACAATATCCCGGGAAGCACGAGCAATCGCTCACTCCAAAGTAACTGATCGAATGCAACGCCAAGGGCAAGAAAGGAGGCGGCCAGTACCACCGCCCACATCAATAGAAAGGCGCGCCAATCCAAGGGCTCATCTTCGTCCAAGGTGCCCGTGGTCCATTGCAAAAAGAATTGGGGCTGAACCAGCCGTATGCCAGCCATCAACCCCAATAATGCTATGATTGTCCACTTTGCGCCCATCAGGGCACAAAACTACTGTAAAATCACGTGTTTGTACTGCGTAGTACCGTCTAAATATGTGGCATGTACAATGTAATTACCGCGCGCCAGCGTGCTCACATCCAAAACCGTATGACCGTCCACAACCTCGGCGCTCTGCTCAAGGGCAATGAACCTGCCAATGGTATTGAACAACTCTACTTTAGCCAACTCTTCATGCTCGATGCGAATGAAATCCGTCGCAGGATTTGGTCCCACGATCAGGCCTTTTAATTTGCCCTCTTCCACGTTCGCTTGACTCTTGTACAAGGTCTTTGTCTCGGTCAACACATAGTCCCCTTGGTAATTTCCATTGCCGTTGGTGAAGTTCACCGCCACGTAAATAGTCACACTGTCGGGGTACGATGAATCTTCAAAAGTGAAATTCCAACCGATACTATCATTCGATACCGATGTGCTAGAGCTTTGGTGGGTAAAGTAGTTGCCCGTCTTCTTGACCCCTGAGGTGGCGGTCAATGTGCTCACAGAATTTCCACTCGCATCCTCAATGCTGGCCATAAAACCAATTTTTGTCGACCCGCCGTTCGGCAATACGCCCAAGGCCACGTTCACGGCCTGATTATCGACCAAATTGGCTTGGTCCGTATTGATAATAATCTGCTCGCTGCCGTTCGGAGAGCCCCCGCTGTGGCAGTACCCGCCCGAACACGTCTGCCCGTTAGATGCCGGTGAGCCGCTCCGACCTGAAGGCGAGCCGCCGGAATTTGTATAGGAATAATGTACCATCCCGAAGATGGCGAAAAGGAGTAGTGCTTTTTTCATAAAACGCTATTTAGGTTGTACAATGTAAGATTATTCAAGCAGTGCTCTGGGTCCAATTCTGGATAAATTTTGTTGATAATAGAACACTCAATTCCCTATTGTGTTCTAATTTCAACACCTGAAAACAATCACAGAACAATGGACGTATTTCAACACCCGGACTATTACCTCTTAGACGAGCTGCTCTCAGACGAGCACAAAATGGTCCGCGATGCCACTAGAGATTGGGTTAAACGCTCTGTTTCCCCCATCATTGAAGATTATGCGCAACGCGCCGCTTTCCCAGAACACCTGGTCAAGGAAATGGGTGAGGTAGGGCTTTTCGGTCCCTACATTCCAGAGGAATATGGTGGCCCAGGCCTTGACCATATCTCCTATGGATTGATGATGCAAGAGGTGGAGCGCGGCGATTCCGGAATTCGATCCACCTGTAGTGTCCAAAGTTCTCTCGTGATGTTCCCCATCTACGCCTATGGCTCAGAGGAGCAGAAGCAGCGCTTCTTACCAAAATTGGCCACGGGTGAATACCTCGGATCTTTCGGGTTGACCGAGCCAAACTTTGGCTCGAATCCTGGCGGAATGACCACCAGCTTTAAAGATGCCGGCGATCACGTCATTCTCAATGGTGCCAAAATGTGGATCTCCAATGCTCCATTCTGCCACGTTGCAGTCGTGTGGGCGAAAAATGAAGAAGGCCGCATCAAAGGATTGATCGTCGAGCGTGGCATGGAGGGCTTTACCACCCCTGAAACCCACAACAAATGGTCGCTCCGTGCCTCTGCCACCGGAGAGCTCGTATTCGACAACGTGAAAGTACCCAAAGGCAATATCCTCCCAGGCCGCGACGGTCTAGGAGCACCGCTTTCTTGTCTAGATAGCGCCCGTTTCGGGATCGCTTGGGGCGCCATCGGTGCCGCCATGGATTGTTACGATACTGCCCTGCGTTACTCCAAGGAGCGCATTCAATTTGGGAAGCCTATTGCAGGGTTCCAATTACAGCAAAAGAAGCTCGCCGAAATGATCACAGAGATCACCAAAGCGCAGTTGCTCACCTTCCGTTTGGGCCAACTCAAAAACGAAGGACGTGCCTCCTCAGCCCAGATTTCCATGGCCAAGAGAAACAACGTCGATATGGCCATTCACATCGCTCGTGAAGCACGCCAAATGCTGGGCGGAATGGGCATCACCGGAGACTTCTCCATCATGCGTCACATGATGAACCTAGAGTCCGTCATTACCTATGAAGGAACGCATGATATTCACTTGTTAATCACAGGTTTAGATATCACTGGCGAGAACGCGTTCGTCTAAACGAGCCGGCGCCCAGAAACCTTATTTTTATTAAAAAACGCGCCCCGAGGGGCGCGTTTTTTTAGTTGCTGATTCTGATGATGTTTATGCCGTCGAACGTACAGCTGAATTCCTTTACGGGGAGGGTATAGGAGGTATCAATGCTCTGCCCGTCGAGTAGTTGGTATTGGTGGCTGTTGCAGCCGCAGGTCAAGTATAAATCGCCGTTGCTGCTCGATAATATCCCGCAACCGTCGGCCCAATCATAGGGACAGGCCAGTTCGTACGCGGCGAAATCGTAGAAGGCTTGGTCGTAATATCTGCGGTAAATCATGATGCCGCCGTGGCCTGCATTGGGCAAATATAATTGGCCCCCAATAACCGTTAAATTGAAGCTCGATGGATCGCTCAAATAAATCGTTTCGTCCACATAAGGTTCCGGAATATCGTAGTTCACATTCGTCGAATTACACCCAACGATGGTAAAAAAACCTGTAAAAACAAGGATTAACCCTTTGATATTCAATACTTCTAGCTTCTTCATTTCGGAGGTCAAGATAAGCGGTTTTTCATTGCCGAATAAGGCCTTCTGCTTATTATATTTACATCCTTGTAACCCAACATAAAGCCAGTTTTTATGGTTAAAAGATTACTCACGCTTGTTATGGCCCTCGGCATAGTCCTCGGTCACGCACAATCTAGACCTGGTTCTCTCCAGGGAACTGTGAAGGACAAGCGCACCGGTGAAGTCATTCCATTTGCAACCGTCATTGTCAAAGACAAGGACGTAGTGATTACAACAGGAACGACAGATTTCGATGGAAAGTATAACATCAACCCTGTAGACCCAGGGACGTACAATGTAACTTGTAAGTTCATCGGCTATGCGGATTTCAACCTCAATGGCGTGAGTGTATCACCCGGCAGACCGAAGGTGGTAAACTTCGACATGACCATCGAAAGTCAGATGATACAAGAGGTCACAGTTATTGCCAAAGAAGAGTTGATTGAAACGGGTAAGACTTCCGAAATCGTAAGTGCAGAGGAAATTAAAAACCTCCCATACCGTAACCTTAGCCAGATCGTAGGTACAACTGCAGGGGTATTCCAGCAAGACGGTTCCGGTTCTTTCAACGTGCGTGGTGCGCGTTCTTCGACCAACGTGGTCTTCATTGATGGGGTAAAGGTTCGTGGAAATGTGGATATCCCACGTGATGCGATCCAATCTACCGAGGTGATTACCGGTGGTCTTCCAGCGCAATACGGTGATGTTACCGGTGGTGTAATTTCTACTACCACCAAAGGTCCTGCACCGTATTATTTTGGTTCTACAGAATACTTGACGAGCTCGTTGTTCGACAATCAGCATTACAACCTAGGTGCGTTGACGCTTGGGGGTCCAATTATTAAAAACAAAGCAGGCCAGAGTGTACTTGGGTTCCTTTTGGCCTCTGAATTCCAATACAGCAAAGACGGCTCACCGCGTTCATTGCCGACCTACAAGGTGAATAATGAGAAATTAGGCGAGTTGCAAGCCAACCCATTGGTACCGGCTTCCAGCGGGTTTGGGGTATTGAACGCAGCAGATTTCTTGACACGTGATGATTTGGTGACTCAGAACTACCGCGAAAATGTAGCAGGCCGTGCCGTACGTATGTCGGGTAACTTAAAATTGGTCACTTCAAAAACAACAACGCTTACGCTTGGGGGACGATATAACATGAGTCAGGGTACCTCAGGCAGCCGTTTCAACGAGCTCATGAACTACGACAACAATGGCGAATATTTCCGTCAAGACGTCAGTGGTTATTTGCGTTTCCAACAGCGTTTCGGTTCGCCAAGCGACACATCAAACTCTTTAATTCGCAACGCGTTCTATACCATCCAAGTCGATTTCACTCGTAACAACGGGTACAACCGCGATGCGCGCCACAAAGACAACATCTTCAACTACGGACACATAGGTAAGTTTACTACAACCTACCGTCCGTTATATGTGATGGGTTCAGATACCATCACCGATCCAAACGACCCGAACTATGGGAAAGTTATGGATGCATGGACGCAGGCTGTATGGCAGAGCGTCGGAGTGGATTACGAAGCTTCTGAAAACAACCCTATTCTCGCCAATTACACGTCGAACTTCTACAACTTCGTAGACAATTCTTTGATCTTCAACAGCGCACGCTCCTTGGAAGATATCCGTGCAGGTGGTGGTTTGTTGAATGGTGACCAGCCTTCATCCGTTTATGGATTGTGGGGCAACGTTGGGGGTAACCAAGCGGGATATTCGAAATTCATGAATGACCAGTTCCGTATTACGGCGTCTTCGACCTTTGATATAAAAGGTCACTCGCTCATTGTGGGTGTGGAATATGAGCAGCGTTTCGACCGTTCGTACTCTCTAGGTGCAACGGGCCTTTGGACTTTGATGCGTCTGTTGCAAAACGATGCTATCCGAGAATTGGACCTTAATAATCCAATTGCTTCTTACGATAATAATGGAGTATTCCAGGATACCTTATCGTACCCACGTCTTTTTGATGCGGGCAAGCCAAGAACTTTCGACCGCAACTTGCGTGAGAAACTAGGTATGGATCCAAATGGTACGGATTGGTTGGATATTGATAGCTACGATCCATCGACCTTTACATTGGACATGTTCAGTGCGAATGAACTTCTCAATATCGGTTCTGGACAGTATGTAAGCTACTTCGGATACGACTACCTAGGAAACAGATTGACATCTCGTCCATCATTGAACGACTTCTTCTCAACTGATGCTCAAGGGAATTCGAATCGTACGGTAGGGGCTTTCGAGCCTATCTATATGGCTGGATACATCCAAGATCAGTTCACCTTCGAGGATCTCTTCTTCAACATTGGGGTACGTGTGGATCGCTTTGATGCGAATCAGCCTGTATTAGCAGATCCATTTGTATTGTACCCTGCGTTTACCGTGGGCCAATTAGACGCAACATCTCTAGCAGGTTACAACGTTCCTGAGGGGATGTCTCCGGATGCTGTAGTATATGTAGACGATCAAGAGAACCCATCTTCTATTGTGGGTTACCGCGATGGATTTACTTGGTACACCGCGGCAGGTGAAGTTGAAGCAAACCCGAAAAACATTGCAGATATCAGTGGTGGTATCAAGCCTTTCTTGAAAAAGCCAGGTATTGAAGACCAGAAGCTAGCCGTTACAGCAAACGAAAGCTTCAAGGATTACGCACCTCAGGTAACAGTGAGCCCTCGCGTTTCATTCCAGTTCCCTATTTCGGATGAGGCGGAATTTTTCGCACACTACGACATCTTGGTACAACGTCCAGATCCAGGACTCAACCGAATGAACCCGATCACCTATTTGCAGTTGGAAAACGGTCAAAACGGTAGCTTCCTAGCAAACCCTGATTTGAAACCACAGCGTACTACTGATTACGAAATCGGTTTCCGTCAAAAATTGAACGAGAACAGCGCTTTGAAATTGAGCGCCTTCTACCGTGAAATGCGCGATATGATGCAGACCTTGAGCTTTACCGAAGCTTACCCTATTACCTACATCGCTTATGGGAATTTGGATTTCGGTACCGTGAAAGGGTATACGGTAGCCTACGATCTACGCCGCACAGGGAATGTTCGTTTGAATGCGAACTACACTCTCCAGTTTGCTGATGGTACAGGATCAGGGGCCAATTCTGGTGCGAACATCGCACGTTCTGGTCAACCAAACTTGCGCTATATCCTTCCTTTGAGCTATGATTCTCGTCACCAAGTAGTGATGAACATGGACTACCGTTACGGTGGCGGTCCAGCCTACAATGGTCCGGTTTGGTTCGGCATGCGTATTCTAGAAAACGCTGGTGTGAACGTGGTATTGAACGCCAACTCTGGTACACCTTACACACGTCGATCATTGGCTTATGGTTTGACCGATGGCGCAACGCCCATTACGGGTAATATTAATGGTTCTCGTTTGCCTTGGAGCTTCCGCATCGATGCCACGGCAAACAAAGTATGGAACTATAGCGAAGGTCCTTTTAGCAACTTTGAAGTATATGTTCAGTTGTTAAACGGTTTGAATACTCAAAACATTCTTGGAGTGTACTCGTTCACGGGCTCACCATCGGACGATGGTTACTTGAGCTCGCCTCAGGGACAAAACGCCATTCAATTCCAAACAAATGCACAGTCTTTCGCAGACTTGTATAACATCAGTTTGGCTAACCCAGGACTTTACAGTTTGCCACGAAGAATCCGTTTAGGTCTTCGCATTGGACTATAATACATAAAGAAGCATAGGAAAACAGCAATATGAAAAAAGCGTATCTCCTTTTACTAGCCTCAATCGCCGCATTACCACTTTCTGCAAGAGAGGTGCAAGGTGCCGCAAAGACAGGTGAAACTACAGGCTCTATGAAAACCGTAGAGGAATTGTGTCAGCCGTCGAAAGCGCAGAGCGATTTGAGTATAAATAACGTACGTGCAACCATCCTCGGAGGTGGCGATATGTGGTGGGATTTGAACACCGCTCGCTACGAGGTGCCTAAGGGTTCAAATAAACATTCGATGTTCGCCGGTTCTCTTTGGCTCGGTGGTGTTGATGAGGGTAACCAATTAAAATTGGCCGCCATGACCTACCGTCAAGCGGGTAACGACTATTGGCCAGGTCCGTTGACAACTGATGGTTCAGCCTCGAACAACAAATAAATTTGTGATAAATACGACCGCCACTGGATCATCATGCGTGAGGAAGTGGACGTTCACAAAGCTTGGTTGGAATGTTTGGACGATCCTGATTGTGATGATACCGAACTTTTCCCTGGCTATGAAGCACAGATTCCTGAGAGTATTAAAGAATGGCCAGGAAATGGGGTAGATGGTGAATTGCCTTACCAATTAGCTCCTTTCATCGACCGTGACGGTGATGGTGTATACGATTACTTGATCGACTACCCAGCCTATGACATCGATAAAGAATACGATTGTCGCGATAAGGAGACTGACGTACTCTACGGAGACCAAACCATTTGGTGGGTGTACAACGACCGTGGTAATGTTCACACTGAATCACAGGCTGGAGCCCTTGGTTTCGAGATTCGCGCGCAAGCCTTCGCCTTCTCGACCAACGACGAGGTGAACAATATGACTTTTAACAACTACCGTATCATCAACCGTTCAACGTTCCGTTTGACCAATACATACTTCTCTACGTGGTTCGATCCGGATTTGGGGAACTACACCGATGATATCATTGGTTGTGATATTGCACGCGGTTTGGGATACTGTTATAACTCAGATACTGAAGATGAAGGCCCATTGGGCTACGGTTTGAATCCGCCGGCTGTTGGTTTCGACTTCTTCCAAGGTCCTTTCGCAGATTATTTCGACGGTATCGATAACGACCGTGACGGTTGTGTTGATGGTGTGAAGGATCCTGAAACAGGAGTTTGTGTCGCTGAAGATCCAACTACAGGGGTGAACGAGCGTATCATCATGAGTCACTTCATGTACTACAACAACACCTCATCTAATATCTCTGGTAACCCCGCCAACGCCACTCAGTTCTACAACTACATGAGAGCATTATGGAAGAACGGTTCAGAGTTGATCATTGAAACCCCTTCAGGTCCTGGAGATCTAGGGAACGGTGATGGTTTCGTAGCATCAGGTAATGGTACATCAACACAGTTTGCCTACCCAGGTATGTCTTACGACACAACAGGAGCTTACCCTCCATATTCTCCAGTAGATTGGTGGGAAAGCCCAGCAAACAAAGAGGATAAGCGTGGTCTTCACAGTGCGGGCCCATTCTCATTGGCACCGGGTGCCTTGAATTTCGTAACCACTGGTGTGGTATGGGAGCGTGACCTCATCAACAATGACCTTTTCGCTTCTGTAGAGAAAGTGATCATCGCGGATGATAAAGCTCAGAAGCTTTTCGATAATTGTTTCCAAGTATTGAACGGTCCTGATGCACCGGATGTGGAAATTCAAGAACTAGACCGTGAGTTGATCTTGAAACTCACCTATGGTCCAGGTAGCAATAACCTCGGATTTAGCTACCGTGAGCGCGATCCCCTTATTACAGTGAATCCTGACGATCGCGATTCTATCTTGAACGTAAATCCAGATTACTTCGATTATACGTTCGAAGGTTTCCAAATCTTCCAACTTGCGAACAGCGATGTGAGTATATCAGATCTATACGATCCGACGCAAAGCCGTATGGTGGCGCAGTGTGATATCAAGAATGGATCGACACAACTCATCAACTGGGAAGTGGATCCAGATTTGAACGCTTTGGTGCCACAAGACATGACCTTGGCTTCCAACAACAAAGGTGTCTTCACTTCGTTCCAGATCAAGGAGGATGCCTTCGCAACAGGTGATCGTACACTCATTAACCATAGAGAGTACTATTTCACTGTCATTGCCTACGGTCAAAATCAATTTGAAGCATTCAACCCTACAACCGCACCAGGCGGTCAAAAGATTCCTTTCTTGGCCGGTCGTCGCAACATTAAGACCTACATGGCTATTCCTCATCAAATTGATTCTGAGAAAGGCGGTACTATTCAAGTGGCTCAATATGGGGATGGACCAGAAATCAAGCGTCTAGACGGTATTGGTAATGGCGCAGGCGAATTAGAATTGACTCCAGAAGAAGTCAACAAAATATTGGCAGGTAACGCTTCTGGCCAGCCGACCTACATGGGCGGCATGGGACCAGTAGATATTAAAGTTGTAGATCCACTTGAAGTGAAGAATGGCGAATACACGCTGACCTTCGATGGTGCAAACAACAACGCAAAATGGGAAATCACAGATGGTGCAGGAGCAATCATTGCACAATCAGATTCGACGATCTCTTTCTACAATGAACAAATCATTCCTGGGCTTGGGCTTTCTGTTGCTGTACAGCAGGCACCATCGCCGGGTGGTGATGATGAGGGCATCTACGATAATGGGGTGATCTTCTCTGAAATCATTTACGAAGACCCATCGAAAGAATGGTGGTCAGGTATTAAAGATGATAAGAGCTACTCACCATATAACTGGATTCTGGCAGGAACAAATACCTTCCCAACAGAAGAGCCTGCTACACTATATCCAGATCAAAACGGTGATGCGAAAGGGCACTTTGAGAATATCGTAAATGGTACTTGGGGTCCTTATATGTATGCCTCGGCAAACCAACGTGCGGTAGTGAATGGATACAACAACTACGGTATGGGGCCAGCCGTGAGCATCGGACGTAATATCGCTGATGCTGCTGATCTACACTCTGTAGATATCGTATTCACGAGCGATCCAAGCTTGTGGACTCGTGTGCCGGTATTCGAATTGGCCGAGGACGAAAACTTGAGCGAACACGGCGACAAGAAATTGACGCAGCGTCAAGATACCTCATGGACATTGGAGAATGGACAACTTAAGCGTGCCCCAGCTATGGAGCCGGGTTGGTCATACTTCCCTGGATACGCCATCGACGTAGAAAGTGGTAAGCGCTTGAGCATGGCCTTCGGTGAAAACTCGTGGTTGCCAGGAGAAAATGGTAACGACATGTTGTGGAACCCGACGGATCGCGAATTCTTGCCACCAGGAAACACAGTGAACGGCGGGTACGTGTTCGGTGGTCAGCACTACATCTATGTATTCGCAGATCAAGATAAGATTGGTGGTAGCACTACAGATCTTGCCTACACTGGAGCGAATATCAACGATTGGCCATTGAAAGATTTGATGGGTGACCTCGTGAAATCTGGTGGTATTGGAAACATTGCCAAGGCCAACTTCTGGCGTTCTGTTCGTTGGATCGGTATGCCTACACTACGCCAAGGCATGGACTTCGATCCATATACAGAATTGCCAACAGAAACGCGCGTACGTATTCGTATGAATACAAGTTATAACTCGCGTCAATTGGCCGATGCTCCAAACAATGGTAATCCGCAATTTATGTTCAACACTTCGAACATTGCGACGAAAACATATGTCGACATTGTGGGATCAAGTGCGCTTGAAACCATTCGTGTGGTACCGAACCCATATTATGGATTCAGTGCTTACGAAACCTCACAGTTGGACAATACGGTGAAAATCACCAACCTACCTGAAACCTGTACGATCAGCATCTTCACCACAAGTGGAACGTTGATTCGTCAGATTCGCAAGGACTACAGCATGACCTATGTCGAGTGGGATTTGAAGAA
>Ga0181553_10002829_pt1 | contig 15103 bp, 7 predicted proteins | sample 011ome_17_FD_133753 | JGI IMG/M metagenome (GOLD analysis project Ga0181553, IMG submission 133753) | Coastal salt marsh microbial communities from the Groves Creek Marsh, Skidaway Island, Georgia - 011502XT metaG (megahit assembly) | ecosystem: Environmental > Aquatic > Marine > Intertidal zone...
GTCGTAGCCAAAATAACCGACTAAACCCCCATGGAATACCGGCAGGCCTTCGACCGGGGGCACCCTAAAGTCACTATGCAGTTTTTCTACAAAGGCGAGGGGATCATCAACAACAAACTCATCAGCTACCTCGCCATGGCGGAGCAGCGAGAAAGTATTGTCTGAAATTGAATAGCACTGGGATGCCGGCAATCCAATAATGGAGTAGCGACCCCATTTCTCGCCACCCTGCACCGACTCAAAGAGAAAGGAATAAGGCCCAGCGGCTAACTTACGGTAGGCGGAGAGTGGCGTTTCAAGGTCGGCCAACACAGTTCGGGCAATGGGAATGCGGTTATAACCATCGGCGACAAGCCGATAAAACTCATCTTGATCCATCATGGGGCTATGGTCGCGAGCGCCTGCCTCATTTGATCAATGACCGCTTTGTAGTCCGGCTGATTAAAAATGGCAGATCCCGCCACAAAAGTATCAGCCCCCGCCGCCGCAATCTCGGCGATGTTCGCCGGCCCAACACCTCCATCGACTTCCAGGCGAATATCGAGGCCGCTCTGATCTATAAGCGCTCTGGCCTCACCCAACTTATCCAGCGTGGAGGGGATGAACTTTTGCCCCCCAAAACCGGGATTCACGGACATCAGCAGAATCATATCCACCTTGTCTATGACGTACTTCAACGCATCGAGTGAGGTTGCCGGATTGAACACCAACCCCGATCGGCAACCCGCATCGCGCACAAGTTGCAAAGAGCGATCCACATGGGTGGAAGCATCAGGATGAAAGGTGATGTACGTTGCGCCAGCGTCAGCAAACTGTCCAATCAGCGCATCTACCGGTTGCACCATCAGGTGAACATCAATCGGCGCCTCAATACCGTAATCCCGCAGCGCCTTACACACCATCGGCCCAATGGTCAGGTTAGGCACGTAGTGGTTATCCATCACATCAAAGTGAACAATGTCGGCACCCGCCGAGAGGACCGACTCGACCTCCTGACCTAAACGAGCAAAATCAGCGGATAAGATCGACGGCGCTATTTGGTAATCAGGCATGCTTCCATAAGTCTCTTAGGCACTCGGCAAGAGTCCTATTTTACTGCGTAACTTTGTTAGGAGGCGACCTTACAGCTCAGATAAGCGTCATTTTACTGGGATCGAACAGCGGAATATCCTCCACACCGGCCAAACCCATGCCAACCGACTGAGCAAACTCATCAATACCCATATAACGCCTAACCGCCTTGTGCACATGTGCCGGCGTCAAAATCACACCACCGCTGGCAGGCTGCAAAGAAACAGGGTTGATTGGCTGAGCAAAATGAAGCTCATCGGTCACCCCAACCACGCGGTTGCCCCAAGAGGCACCCTGCTCCATGACCATGTAGGATCCAATGTTCCAATGATCTTTGCCATTACCGTCATTATAAAAATTAGTGCGTCCGAAGTCGGAACCGATCACGAGCACGATCCGATCAGCAAGACCGAGTTCCTCAGCGTAATTCCAGAAGAAATACAACGCCTCGGCAAGGTGATAGTAAAGCGCTTCGTGAATAGGATCGTGTTGATCATGGGAGTCAAAGCCGCCTAGCGCCAGATCAGCAGAGGACCCCAAACCCGACTTCATCACCAGTAGGGCGCCCTGCATTTGCTGCTTCAAATTAGACCAAAAATTAAAATCACCAACCTGAAATTCCTCTGCTTCTTGCATTTCTTCCTGCGAAGGAAGCGAATCAGACAATCTGGCCAGTCCTTCTTGACCCTCTCGCGCTATTTTTTGATTGACCAGGTTTCGTCGCTGCCTAGGCGTTAGACCAGGTTGATCCAGTAACGCTGCAATAGTTTGACTGGTGATGCGCCTAGCCAGCATAAGCTCAGACTCGGGCCGAAGATAATTTCCGGGATCCCATGGTGAGCGATTAGGTTCCGACAACTCACGGAGTCTTGAGACATCATCGAACCGATTGTACGTAATGAGGCCGGCTGTTCGGGAAGCGCCACCATAAACCGCATAGGCTAAAGGTTGATCGGGAGACACAGCGGCTGCGTGCAGGGCAGTTATTGAGGGCAATCCCTCGGCATTGCTCCCCGTCCAATTATAAAGCTTCCCTGTTTCATGAGAATTTGTTTGGGCATCAACGCCATTTATGACAACCATCTCCGAACCATAGCGCCTGAATAAATTAGCATTATCAGCTACGGGCGCGTATCGGATGTTGCCTACGGAACCGGGATCCAAGGTGTCTGCCCAATGATTAATTTTTGGCTCGCCAGGCGTGTTCACTTTTGGGTCACAAAATTGAGTAACGTCAGCGCCACCATCAAGCTGAAGAGTCACAAGAAGTCGTCCAGCGTAAGGATCGACGCTATTGCCCCAAACCTTGAGGCTCGAGGCAGTAGTGAGTGCGGAGGTTCCTAAAGCCATTCCCTTGAGCATCCTCCGTCGGGATAAGTTGTATGAATGGCTCCAATTCATCTATAGATTTCCATCAATCGTGTAGGTACAGATAACTGGTCAATAACGCATTTATCGTCATGGTCCATGCGACCATCATGCCAGAGGGGTCCTGATTTACCCTATTCATCAGTTCATGCCAATCATTCTCTTGATAATCATTGTTATTCCATATAGCCCAGGTGTCACAATGGCCTTGGAACCACGAATTGCTGCTCGACGACTCCTGTGCAAGCTCAATCATCGCGTCAAGAGTGCTGGCTTGGGTATCGGGGCTTATCGCCCTCGTCGTCCCGCGACGATACAGCTCCTGCAGCTGCTGAGAGACCTGCAAGGCGCCTTCTGATTCAGGATCAAACTTTAGGCTCGACACAGCAATATCGGTAGAGACTGCCGATTCGGGATGCCCCTCGTTGAACCAACTCACCAGCGTGAGCTGAACCTCATAGCTACCCGGGGGGACATCAAATTCCAATGAAAACCACGCGTTTGTGTGCGCGGCCCAGAATGTCCTGCCATCAACGGTGTTGGTCCACCCTCGGTCTCCGCTGTCACCGGTTTCCTCGTCATACCATTGTTCATTGGCAAAGCCTGCAAAGTTTTCAATCTCCGCACCCTGCAGCGACTTAACAACCCTACCTTCTTTCACTAAGTCGATGCGCTCCAAGCCAATATGAGAGCACCACCCTTCCCAACGATCATCGGTACTCCTCTCATCATCTCTTACACACCCGTTAGGGGACACATCACTGATTCTTACAACCAACTCACCATCACCCGAAGTAAAGGCAAGTTCCCGTTCATAGAATTCAGGCGTCTCCTGATTCACAGCGGGGTCTTTTTCAAGATCAAACTGCGCGTTAGCCAGCTGTAACGGATGGGTGGTTTTTTCAACCCACTTGAAGAGGTGCCTCTCCTCAGGCGGGTAAGAAAACTCTTCCAGTACAACCTGACACGACAAATCCAACGCCATTTTTTCTACCACGTTAGACATTAAGGCTGTCATATTTCTATTTCGCGTCGTGACCGTGGCGCCATCAATTCCACCATAGAACGTGGAGTAGCCTCCCCAGCCTCGATTAAAGTTACTGCTCGGCTCGTAATCATGCGCATTACCCATTGCCTGTTGACCCCAGGTACGTCCGAACACAGCACGGTTTTTTCGATCAATCTCCTCGGGGGTTAAGAGGCGGCCGCTACCCACGCTCTCTAAAGCAACTCTTTGAACGGCAGTCAAAGTTGAATCATCGACCGCACTGGTCCTGAACCAAGGCGAAAGTATCATATCGGCAAATAACTGCTTCGCTCTGAATGCACTAGCTTCAAATTTTTCAGCCAGCTCGCCCACAAGCGCCTCTTGCGCGTTGAAGGCCATCAGCCTGGCATCATAGTCAGGTAAATCGGGGTTTTCTGGTGGCGTTGCTGCCCGCTCACCAAAAATTGCCGGCCACCAGAAGCGTACAGCTTGCGCCGAAAACCGCGGGTCATTAACAATTTGCTGGCCCAACCATTGCAGGCTGTCCTGAGTGCCTGAAGCCTTCGTCCCCTCAAACCCCGGAGCGCGCATATCTCGATACCACGTATCGCCCTCCTGATACCCAGTTGATCCAGGCTCGCCACCATGCCACTCGGGATATTTATAGGACTCTGGCAACGAATCTTTACCGCCATGTTGGTCGAGGTAACTTCCTTGGTCACCGAAACTCTGATAAGTGCCCGCCACAGGATCCATCCGTTCATGACATACGGTACAGGCTGGGTTTTTCAAGGTAGGGTTGTCTGTATCAGCCAGTGCATCCGGGTCGGTTGTTCTGGGGGCCGATTTCTCAATATCAACTCCTAGAAAGTGATAGTAAGTCCATCTGGCACGCGCTCGATTTCGATTAGTATCGGTTGAAGGGTATCGACCGAGCCACGCGGGCGTACTCAAGACACCCGCGTGTGGCCATTCCTGATAATCACTGAAGCTGAGATGCGTGCGTGTTTCCCAGTCAAAATTGAACTCATCATCGTAGGGGATATGACCGAGGTTTCTCGCTCGCTTGAAAACGTTTAGTTTAGACCGGTCATAGAACCCCTGTGCGTCCGGAAACTCGATGCCAAAATCCACATCTGCTCGATACGCGAAGGCGCTCATGGGATTCACCATGGTGTAATCCGCTGTCAATATTTTTTTATACGATTGCCCACTTTCAATAATATCTGCGATTAACTCTAGAGGCTCTCTAACAACCGCCCAGCGAAAGTCCCACTCGGCCTCGTTCTGGGCTAAGAAAGGCTTGTCGTGGTAATCGTTAAATTCTTCCGGACGCTCTTCCGGTAACTCGGAAGCGTAGGCGGAAAATCCGGGAAAGCGATCCCAAAATCCAAATTGAAAGTCGATGCCATTGTTCAGACCATCAGTAAGCAGCTGATCATTGGCACCATTAATTAAAAAGTCATGAAACCCATCTCCCACCATCAGCCTGAGCACCTCGGCCCGGAGGGCTTCATCCGAGACCTTCGCACGATTAATCATCTCAGCAGATGGGAGTGTCCCGGACAGGAGAATGCCCGCTCGACGCAGCGTTGTCTCCCGCGGTTCAAGCTGGGTGCCGGCCCATAGATTGGCAATGCCGACGTCGCCACCACCCGTATTGGCGCCTGTGGCCAGTGTCAGATACTCGGCAAACTTATTGTAGTCGTCGCCGCCTCGGCTTAAGACGGCGCCGCCGCCGTGATTCAGATCGCCAGCAATTTTATTAAGCAACCAATCGGCACCAACGCCGTCGCGGGATACGAACTCATAGACAGCCTGTTCATTAGCGGTCGCGTCATTCCCAAAAAGCAAGCGAGCGCCCTGTTGCTCGGCCACCAGACCAGGACGGTGACAAGCAACGCAGTTACTCTGCACGACTGGATCCACGTACTGGATAAAATAATCCGTCGCATCTGTTGGAGTAGTCCCGCCTCCCGTTTTATCTCCGCCAGTTCCGGTTCTCGCGCCTTGGACGGTATTTACTAACGAGGAAAAAGCGTTGCCATGGGTCTGGGCTGAGGAGAGGCCAGACCAACCCAAAGCAATCAGCAATGCAGCGATAAGTAGCACACCTGTCCGCAGGTCGCTGCGGAGCGTAAACAACGGCCCCCGGATGAGCTGGTGTGGATGCCCTGCTGACCGCCCCCGCTCAACGTTCACTGATAGCATTGTCTTTTGCATGACCGCCTGTGACCAAGGATATTCCTGTTTATTCGTTCATTAGTTGCAATGAAACTACCAGCCTATGCCCGAAGCAAGTCTTTTTTCTGGGCCTCCGGCGGCATTTTTTAGGCAGGTGGCGCCAAAAGAAGATCGTTACATGCACGTCGCGCCAAGATGCACCCGCCGGCTGGCCTTGAACCCCTGTGCTAACCCCTGAAAGGAGTAAGCAAACGATTATTCAGTGCATCGAGCCGCTCGGGGGTGCCAACGTCCTCCCACTCTCCTGTCCAATGGCGCCCGGTCACCAAACCCGCCTCGATCGCACGATCAAGGAGGGGTTTCAAGGGTCGTGAGCCCGCTGATAGCCCGGTAAAAAGAGCCGGAGAGTAAACACCTATCCCAGTGTAAGTAAGCGCACACTCTTTATTCCAAGCTTCAAGTTTATAGGTTGATAATAATGAGAAATCCCCCTGGGGGTGATGCTCGGGGTTGTCGGTGAGAACCAAATGCGCCCCATCAGCAGGAATTGGCGACGTTCGGAGCATTTCGAAGGGAAAGGGGCACCAGATATCGGCATTTACAACCAAAAAGGGGGCGTCCTCCAACAACGGCAGCGCCTGAATAATGCCCCCCGCGGTCTCGAGAGGCTCAGGCTCTCTCGAGACCGCAATAGACAGCCCCCAGCGACTACCATCCCCGCAAAACGCCTCGATCTGCTCGGCCAAATGGGCCGCGTTGACCACCAGCTCGGTGAATCCTGCCGCTTTTAAATTGAGCAGGTGGTGCTCCAACAAGGGCCGTCCCCCAACCTGAAGTAGCGGTTTGGGGCAGTTTGCCGTCAGGGGCAGCATCCGTTTCCCGCGCCCTGCGGCAAGAATCATGGCTTTCATTCAGGAGCCTCCCCTCGGAACCAGGGGGCTTTTGCACAAACAGGCAAAATTTGCGTATCGAAGAGCGTTTTAAAGGCGGCGAGGGCCGGCTCGGTCTCGGCATAGAGATCGAGCACTTCGGTCACATAAGCTATCACCCGCGGTAAATCCTGCAGGTAATCGGGTTTGCCATCACGAAAGGCCAGTCTAGAAAAGATACCCAGCACTTTGATGTGGCGCTGCAGGCCCATCAGATCAAACCATTTGATGAAGGTGGCCTCTGGCACAGGCGCAATGACACCGCTAGCCTCCAGCTCACTCTGGTAACTCGCGAGCCAGGCCAATTGCACCGACCTGGGCCATCGGATGTAGCAATCCTTTAATAAGGATACCGGATCATAGGTGACCGGCCCGATGACCGCGTCCTGAAAGTCAATGACGGCTAGCGCATCACTGGGGATCACCATCAAGTTTCTGCTGTGAAAATCGCGGTGCACAAGCACCTGAGGCTGAGCCCGAGCATTTGCGATCAACAACTCTGCCAGCCCCGAAAAAGCCGCCTCTAGCTCATTAGTCATGGGCAGGGTCAGCAGTCTGGGGATAAACCAGTTGGTAAACAGCCGCATCTCCTGCATCAGCTTGGGTGCACTATAAGCCTCCAGGGACGCGGGGGCGGGATTAATCCGCGCTAAATTCGCCAGAGATGCCAACCCCCGCCCATACCACTGGCTTACGCTGGTATCGCTCAAGTGGGGGAGAAGCGTCTCATCGCCCAAGTCCTCCAGTAGCAGATAGCCCTGCTCGATATCAGCGGCTATGAGTGCGGGCACGCGCACACCGCCAGCAGCCAGAAGCTCCCTGATTCGAAGAAACTCCTCATTTTTCTCCGTGGGTGGCGATTCAACGGCGATCACCGTGTTGGTTGTTTGTGCGCCATTCAGCCTGACCCGGTAATACTTACGAGGGCTCGCATCCCCGGCGATCAGGCGGATGTCATCAACCTCGGAGGCACTTTCCTGCGGACCCATGGCCTGCCGACCGGTAGCCCGCTCACCGGTAGCTGCGTGCTCGGGCACTAGCCGCTGACTCACCCATTGGGTGAGGTTAGCAACTGAGCCAGGGGGAGCCGATGTCAAATTGTCACCTACTACTTTCACAGCCAGACAGTCATTTATGCGTCTACTCGCGGCACAACTAAAGAAAGAATAAACACTTTGGGAGGTGGGCGCACTTTGTTTAAATGCGGGATAGGTCACGGCAAAAAGGCACCATGATCGCTAATCGAACAGCCGCTCAGGAACAGCACTTCATTAACAGTACTGCAGTAAAGGCTCAGACAATGATTACCCTTCATGCAGCGGCTCCCCACCGAGGACATTTTGCTACTATGGGAGCCCCTCCAACGTGACCCTGGGTTATATGCGCATTCACCCACAGCATGAGTACCACCCGTGACCGTAACGAGAAGCGATTCCGCAGGAGAACTCCTCTTGGTTTGTGGTATGCATCGCAGCGGCACAAGCGTGGTCACTCGCTGTCTTGAGCTATTCGGCTACTCCCTCGGCGAATCACTCATGGAGCCTGGTGAGGACAATCCAACCGGTTTTTTTGAGGATCTGGATGTCGTTGATCTCAATGACCAATTACTGCTTGAGAATGGGTCCACTTGGGATGCCCCGGTGTTTGTTGAGCGAGACGGACTTCTATGGTCGCCCCCGCGTTTAAATGACGCAGTCGCTATCATCAAGAACAAGCTGGAAAGCGCGCCCAAACTTGCGATCAAAGACCCTCGGGTTTGCTTAACACTGCCTTTTTGGCGAGCCGTAGCAAAAGAGTTAAATGTATCTCTGAAACTGTGTCTTGTGTATCGCAACCCACTGGATATCGCTGCGTCCATAGAACAGCGTAATCAACTACCCAAAGCAGAGGCGTTGGCACTCACACAGATATATTGGTCGGAGCTTCTCAAACAAACAGCGCATGACGATGTAGTCATCGACTACGGGCGATTCATTTCCAATCCAGAAGCCGCTATCGATGAGCTTGCCTCTTGGTTAAAGGTGCCCCCAGATCCGGCACAGGTACCAACTTTTCTCGAGCAGTTTCTGGACACATCTCTGCGGCACCACATCCACACTTGGGCGGACCTTGTCGGCGCTGAAAGGTCATTGCCGACAGGGTTGATCGACGCAGCGTCACTGCTTCAGCGCCGAGCTGCGGGAGAGCGGATTGCCGCCTCGGCGTGGAGCAAATTCTGCAGCATTGATGCAGATTCTTCCCGCGCTCTCGTCGCTTACCAGTTAGCTGAACGGCACAGAGAACTGGATACCATGGCGAGGCAGCTATCTGCGTTGGAGCTGACGTCGGCTCAGCAAAAATTTGAGCTAGAGGACATCAGCCGACAACGAGACGAGCGTAACCAAGCGATTGTCGTTTTGGAAACAAAGCTAGCCCGCCTCACCGCCGACATCGAAGAGACCAAACAGCTACACGCCGACGCGAAATTTGAACTCGCCGACACACAGGCACAAAAGCGCGAAAGAGAAGCTCACATCGAGGTGTTGCTCTCGGAAACTGCTGCGCTCAAGGACCAAGTCGCCACTCTCAGCGCTTTCGCCGCGGAAAAGGAGCTGCAAGTCAATCAGCTTAATGAAAGGGCAGACTGGCTGTTCTCCTCAGCGGTTGCCCACCATGGCAACTTACTGAGTTATGAGCTCTCTTTTTTAGGCCGATGTCATCGGCTGGGGAGACGCGGCTTTCGCTTTTTGACACTGCGGCGAGGTCAAGTCACCGCCTATGACCAAGCGGTAGCGAGCGCCTATACCTTTTACAAAGATCACAACATAGCCCTACCAAAGCCACGTCCAACCAAGAGATCCCAATTACTCAGCATGGTGCGATACACCCTACAACACCCTGTGAGCTCATTGCGAAGTATGAGCCTGCCGCGACTTAGAAAAGTTCTCTCTCATATTCGACACTCTTCGGCACAGGATTTAGAAGTCTGGGTCAACGCGCGTTTTGAGAAACCTCATGACAAACCAGATGATTGGCTAGAGCCCTCAGACCTGCCTGCCAGCGACGAGGTGCTGGCGTTTCCAATCTACGACAACCCGCTCGTCAGTATCCTGATACCCGTATATAACGAATGGGTAGTCACCCACCGATGTCTCTGGTCTGTGCTCCAGCACACCAGCATACCCTTTGAAGTTATTGTTGCCGACGACTGTTCGACCGACCAGACCCGCAACATTGGCGAGTATGTGACAGGCATACGGGTCGTACGGCAAGTAGAGAACCAAGGATTTCTTAAGAACTGCAATCTCGCCGCGGAACATGCCTCGGGGAAGTATCTTCTTTTCCTGAATAACGACACGGCGGTGACCAGCAACTGGCTTGAACCACTCGTTGAATTATTCGACAGAGCATCGGTAGGCGTTGTTGGTCCCAAGCTCCTTTTCCCCAACGGTAAGTTGCAAGAAGCAGGCGGCATCGTTTGGCAGGATGCATCAGGCTGGAACTTCGGTCGCGCTGACGATCCAAGGGCACCGCAATACAATTATGTGCGCGAAACCGACTACGTTTCAGGCGCCGCACTAGTGATTCGCCAATCGCTGTGGTCAGATTTGGGGGGCTTTGACGAAGTCTTCGTCCCCGCCTACTACGAAGACACCGACCTCTGTTTTCAAGCTCGCCAAGCGGGGTTTGAAGTGCTCTACCAACCCGCGTCGCAGGTCATACATTATGAAGGGCTGTCCCATGGCACCGATACTGCGGGCGGACAAAAACGGTATCAGCTTGTTAATCAGCAAAAATTCCTAGAAAAGTGGTCCGATACATTGGAAGCCGGCCATTTCGCCAATGGCGAGCATGTAAATCTCGCTCGAGATCGTAGCCGAGACCAAAAGCGAATACTGATTATCGATCACTACGTGCCCCACTACGACAAAGATGCCGGATCGAGATCCACCTGGATGTACGTAGAGATGATGGTTAATTCAGGCATGCGTGTTCAGTTTATGGGAGCCAACTTTTTCCCTCATGAGCCGTATACCAGCGAATTGCAGCAAATGGGCGTCGAGGTGTTGGTGGGGGAGCCACTCGCCCGGCATCTGGATCGCTGGCTCACGGAAAATCTCCCCTATATTGATCATATTTTCCTGCATCGCCCCCATATTGCGGAACAGTTTTTGCCGCATCTAAAAAAACAAGCCCAGTGTCCGGCTATCACCTTTGTCGGGCACGATCTGCATTTTTTGCGAACCCAGCGGGAATACGATCTCTCGGGAGATAGCTCTTTACTCAAGCAGGTGGAGGAGTGGCGGAAACGGGAGCTGAGTGTGATCGACGCTGTAGATCACACGGTCTACTTTTCCGAGGTTGAGGTACAGACTCTCGCTGAGATCCTGCCCACAAGGGATATTCGATCGATTCCCCTTTATATTCTCGAGGATAAGGCTCTCGACAGGCGGTTGGACGAGATTCCGCAGCTACTCTTTGTGGCAGGGTTTAATCATCCGCCCAATATCGACGCCGCCTGCTGGTTTGTCTCGGAAGTGCTGCCGCTTATTGAAAAAACAGTAGGGTCGGTTCACCTGCATATCGCAGGATCCAACCCCAACAAGGCGGTACAAGAGCTGGCTTCGCACAACATCACTGTCCACGGCTACGTATCGGATGAGGCCCTGCTAGACCTTTACAGCACCAGTCACTGTGCCGTCGTACCCCTGCGTTTTGGCGCCGGCGTGAAAGGGAAAGTCCTCGAGGCGATACAGTACGGGGTGCCGTTGGTAACGACCCATGTTGGCGCGGAGGGTATCCCCGACTATCAAAAAGTGATGGCGGTTTCAGATGATCCCCTATCCTTCGCCAAGGCTGTGGCCGAGAACGTGCGTGAAGCAAGTTATCCCACTTCAGCCGCGGCATTTGCAGATCGAGCAAACTGGCTTAACACGCACTTTTCAGCGCAAAATGCCGAGCGTGCCATTGCCTGCTTAATCGATGGGTAAATCCTTAAAAGCAGATATCGGGAAACCTTATAAATCACGCGTTGATTAGCCCGTATGAGGGACAATGTTTAACCTTGTTTTGATAGCCTTTTTACAGTGGTCCACCGCGGCAAGGAACTGAGAAGAAAGCGTATTTAGGGGCTCCGTGAGCCCAAACCAATCATCACTCTCACATCGTCGGTATACTAGACCTCAAGATGACCCAATATCTTTCTATGTTTTTTGCAGTGATTGCCATTGCCGCAACAGCTGCCTGCGGGACATTTGGCCTTCGCCATGTTCTTGCAGGCGCGCGAGCATCTCTTCCGCTCCCCTTAATCATTGGCGCTGGATTTTCCTTATGTCTAGCCCTAGTAGCCATAGCGCTGCCTCCAGTGAACGTGATTGTTCCTTCCTTTCAGCTATCGTCCTGGCTCGTTTTATGCGCCCTTGCGATAGCAGCTGTCCTGCTAACGATCCTGCATCGTCAGCGTATTAGCCAGGCGAAAGAACACGTCGCCAAAATAATTTGGCCAGTAACCGGGACAGAACGCTTCTGGACTGCTTCTCTTGGATTGATAATCGCCGGGCATTATTGCTTAGCCCTTGTGAGCCATTCCATCCATGACGTCTTTCCTTGGGACGCATTCACCACCTGGATGTATAAGAGCAAAGCGTGGGTGTTGGACGATCACTTAACGCCCGTCATCGGTACCATCGAATGGCTCTCATCACAGGTGACGAACAGCGTCCCCTTGCATGCGAGCGGTTATCCTGACTTCGTTTCAGTTGTGGCCGCATGGGTGTCTTCCCTGACTGGCACTTGGCAGCCAAGTGCGGCTAGCCTCCCTTGGGCCGCTGCCGGGCTCGCCGCGTTACTCGCTACCTGGGGCCTACTGCTGGCAGCAGGTATGACGACGACGTTGGCATTCGTTGGGACGTTTATGCTGGCGTCCCTTCCTTTGCTCGACATGCATATCGCACTAGCGGGCTATGCCGACATCTGGATGACGCTGTATTCGGGTATAGGACTGGCATCACTAGTGGTTTGGGCCGCTACTAGCAGGGAAAGCCCATCTAGAAAGCCCATCACTGAGCCTATTCTTTGGCTAGGCTGCGCTCTTTTACTAGCGGGCACCCAAGTAAAATTAGAAGGGTCTTTGTGGTTGATAATCGGCGTGGTTTTTATCGCCATAAAATTGATGGATAAGCGGACTCTTGCGTGGTTTTGCCTGATAAGCGCTCTCCTCATAGCATCTTACATCTCTCTCTCAGGCTCGACTGCTATCAATTTGGGCCCTCTCGGCCAATGGGGCGTGTCTTCAGAAAAAATATATGCGGGGCCTTTGGGCGACTACAATGTTCGTCTCTACAACCCTTTAAACACCTATTTCGAAACACTGTTTCTGCAGAAAAGTTTTGCTGCCCTCATACCACTTTATTGTCTGGCGATAATTTATCTAGGCTGCAAACGTATAAAACAAATCACTGCGCCACACCTGATCATGGGCGGATTGATTGTTGTTTCTCAAGGGGTGATTTTTGGGGTTTCAGGGTACAGTAAGTTTGCCGAGATACAGACCGCGACCTCTCGTCTGATAATTCACTTCCTTCCTGTGGCCATACTGACGGTCATGACCGCTGCCCATCATGCCCTTACTGCTATAAGGCAGAATCGATCAAGTATTAATACAGCGCAAAGTACCGATGTCGTTGCGAATGAGCTACTGGGAAGGCCGCGCTATTTAATCTCCGCGGGGTTATGCCTAGCGGCGATGACGGTGAGTGGTGTCGCTCTTCTGCTGTCCCCCAATTTTGTCCCTACTTTCTCGACTGCGATAAAACATGAGCCAAATCAATTACAACGTATTGTCGGTCGCGGCAATCTTCTACCAAATGGAATGTGGCGATTTTCGGAGTCGAATCAATCCGTGGGTGTCCTCAGGAGCTTAGAAGCTCCTCCTGAAGACACACGATTCGTGAGCATCCAAGTGGCCGGGAATGCGTCCAGCGAGGCCATATTTTATTGGTTTGACCGCCGGTCACCAGATAGCATGAATCGGCGCTCAATGTCGCATGAGGGTCTGAATTTATTTGACTTAAATTCCTCACCTGATTGGTCTCCCAAAAACGTTGTGGAGTGGGGTGTAGTTGTTCCAAGTCATCACTTCAGTTCGATCGCTATCGGCGAAATTGGTTTTTCAAATACTCTTGGTTGGTCGGAGTTCGCGGGCATCATCCAACCGTGGGTTAACCCTCTGGAAGTAAGCCAGCGAACAATTAACGGCACGCAAGAACCCACCGAAAATATTTTACCTTGGCAACATATTGCCACCCTAAGCGTCATTATTCTGGCGCTAGTTGGTCTTGCCAGTCGCTCCCGGTACCGAGCTACTTGCTATTTGGCTCTTCTATTCGTCTGGATATCCACGGACCTTCTTTGGATACATTCTCACGCTCGACATTTGCAGACGCGCATTGGAAACACCATCTCTGACGGCCAACTTAGAAGCGAAGGATTTCATTTGAAAAAAACCGTAGCCGGCATAAAGTCTGAGCTAGATCAACGTTCGGCAACTTTAATCATTGCAGCTGGGGATGGCTACGACTACGAGATTCAACGACTTGCGTTCTTACTGCTTCCTCAGCGCATCAGTTTTTTGCGAAGTGGCACCAGAAGACTTCCTGGGGATTGGCAGGGGACTGTAATTATTTATGGGCAGAATCCACAGGAATTAGAAGCAGTAGGCAGAGACGTTGTAAGAAGATTAAGGGGCTCTTCTCGGCAGTTAACCGAGGGAGACGATTTTTATATTGTGCATCCGTCTTGATAGGAGGCGCTTACAATCATGCTAAGCGGGAAATTGAAGCATCCAAATAGCGGGCCCAAAGGGGGCGTTCTGCATATTGGGAAATATTTTCCGCCACACAGAGGCGGCATGGAAACGATACTCCGCGATCAAGTTGAGATGGAAATTCGTTCGAAAGGTCTCAGGACAAGCGTGGTGGTGCACAGCACTAAACAAAGTCTGTTCGATTCTGTCGTTACAATGAAGTCTGGCTATAGGGTTCGATACGCCGCTCGCTGGTTCACCTTGATATTTGCCCCAATTGCGCCTTTTTTTGCGATATCTCTGCAAAAAGAAATAAAGCTTCTGCAGCCAGATATCATACGAATTCACGCCCCAAATTTGTCCGCGTTTTGGCTGTTTGTTACGCCTGCAGCATGGAGTCGCAAATGGGAAATCGTGTGGCACTCCGATGTAATCCCGTCGAAGTATAGTGTTGGTCTACGCCTCTTCTACTATTTTTATAGACCTTTCGAACTACTTTTACTTACTAGGGCACATCGAATTATCGCCACATCACAAGATTATCTTGACTCGAGCATTCCTCTAATGCCGTTCAAACATAAATGCCATGTTGAAGCTCTAGAGATAGATTCAGAAAGGATCCCTATTGCGCTCCGCACGTCGGCACAACCCAAAAAAGAGATTGGAGAAGGATTGCTGATACTCTGCGTTGGACGGCTCACTTACTACAAAGATTTTGGCACGGCGATCCGAGCAGCATTTCGTTTACCGGATGCGCAATTGAGAATCGTTGGAGACGGA
>Ga0181553_10002833_pt1 | contig 15095 bp, 9 predicted proteins | sample 011ome_17_FD_133753 | JGI IMG/M metagenome (GOLD analysis project Ga0181553, IMG submission 133753) | Coastal salt marsh microbial communities from the Groves Creek Marsh, Skidaway Island, Georgia - 011502XT metaG (megahit assembly) | ecosystem: Environmental > Aquatic > Marine > Intertidal zone...
TAATAATAATAATAATAATAATAATAATAATAATAGTAGTAATAATAACGTTTCTGATGATGACGTTGTTTCGTCGCCGGCGACGAAGAAGACAAAGAAGAAGAAGAAGACGAAAGGAGGAGCGGAACAACAACGACAACAACAACCTGTTTTGACGACGACGACGACGACGATTCAGAAGACGATTCAGACGAAAAAGAAGAGGAAGAAAAGAAGCGGGGGTACTTTGAAGACTTTGAAGGCGCGACCGAGAACGAAAAAGTCGTCATCGGAAAAGACAAAAGTCGCGGTATCCGCCGCCGCGCTTCCTCCTGCGCCTCCTCCAATGAACACCACCACCACCACCGCGCAAGGACCGTTGTTGTTCTCCGACGACGACGCCGACGACGACGCCGCTTTGTTTTGGAAGGAGATTGATGCAGATCCGGAGGATTTCTTTTCGTTTGATAATGACGCCAGTAATACTAATAATACTACTACTAATAATAACGTGGACGTTGGCGTTGATACTACCGGTGGTGGTGATACCGACGCGCGATCGTCCGGCTCGATTGTGGCGCCGATGTCGCTGGAAGAAACGACCACGGACGCGTATTATTTTGGGGCCGATATGCGAGTCGCCAAGACGCCGGAACGCGTCGTTTGTACCGTGAATTGTAAGACATCCTCGCCGGGCGGCGAGTGCGGTGACGACGGCAGCGGAGAAATGTTCTTCGTGCCAACACCAGCAGCGTCTGGCGATCGCGCGGTGGTAATAACAACACCTGATTTTTGTTCTCGTCGAGACCGAGGAGAGATTGTGCTCCAAGAGGAGGAGGAAGCCGAAGAGGATGTCGACGGCGGTAGCTCTCGCAACTATCTCGAAGATCTCGCGGCGATGCACGGTATCGTGCTTCGAAGCACGGATGGTGACGACGACGACTTTTACGACGACGACGACATCGACGACGACCTCACCGAAGAGAACGTAAAAACAGCAACGACAACAACGGAAGATTCGACGGTTACGTACGAAGATCACGCGAACAATAATAGTAACACCACCATCGATAATGACGAGAAACGAAGGAAGGCAAAGAAGTCATCGACGACGACGACGACGACTACATCTCAAACATCCATCTCGAATGCTAAGAAAGATGCGGAGCGATTGAAACGTCTCGCATCCAGAAAAAGGTGGGAAGCGACGTTGAAGACGTACACCGCGATCGAGAGAACAAGCGTCGCGGAGGAAAAATTGCAAAACTTGGAGGAGGTGGCGTTGCGGGAGAAAATTTTCTTGAAAACCGAAGGCAAGAACGGCGGCGCGGTTAGAAATAAGAAGCGTAGTAACGGCAAAGACAACACGTATGATGAAGACGTGGTGTCGGAAAGCTTGAAAAAACACGCGGTCGAGCACGTGTCGAACATGTCTTCTCAAGAAGATCTTCTCGCTCCCGTCGCGAAGAAACATAAACGGAAGCGCAGAGCGAGGCGGGAACTGCAACGACGCGTTATTGTGAAACCAAACGCTTTACTCTTTACTGGAACAACGAAAGAAAATGTACCGCCCGCGACGACAACGTTTGACGATGTAGTTGTGAACGAATCACTTTTCGAAGAAGAAGAAGAAAAAGAAGGAAGAGGAAGAGACGGAGGCGACGAAGAAGCGCAGCGAGGCAGGACGACGAGAACGAGAAAGCGTCAGAGAGAGCAGCGTCATAGTAAGGAACGAGAACAAAGGCAAAAGAAGGGTGCAACCACCAACAGCTCTTTTTCCACGCTTTTTGACGACGTCGACGACTATTTCTACCAAGACGATAACTCAACGAAGAAGCCCCCGCGAAAAAAGAAATATCAAAAGAAGGAGAAGAATAAAGCCGAAAAGGCGGCGGCAGAAAAAGAAGAAGCGACAGAGACAAAAGTGAACATTTCCGCCGTCGTCGGTACCGACGCGAAAGCCACCGATGTGATCGTGTGCTCGACTACGGGTCGAGAGCGTGTCATCGGGTGTTTCGAGTGTGGCATCACGCAGACGCCGCAATGGCGTCAAGGTCAGCACGGTCCAAAAACGTTATGTAACCGCTGCGGCGTCGCGTATAGGAAGCGGCAGTTGCTTAATAGCTCCGCCCTATTTTAGTAGTAAACAACACCCTGCGTTCATCTCTATCTTTGTAGATACTATATAGAGAAACTATATCATCATATTACAACAACAACAACAACATCAACATCGTGAAATCATCATCATCATCCGGTTTTCTCCTTCTCTTTCCTTTCCATGTACCTCTCGATGGTATCGACTATCGCCCTAGTGCTGCTTTCGATTTCTATATTCACGCTGTTCCCAACGCTCTTCACCCGAAACGCCGTCGCTCTAATCGTCTCTGGAATCAACCACACGTTAAACGTCCCTTCCTTCTCGTCCACTTCTCCCACCGTCAAAGAACACCCATCCACGGCGACGAAACCTTTCGGCAAAATGTACTTCACAATCTCTCGATCTCGGAGACGAAACTTAACCTCTCGATTGTTCTCCGTCTCCTCCTTTTCTGCGTAAATCTCCGCGGTCGTGTGCACGTGCCCAGACACCACGTGCCCGCCAATCTCCTCGCCAAACTTTGTGCTTCGTTCGTAATTTACGACATCGTCAACTCGTAACTCGCCTAAATTCGTCGCCCGTAACGTTTCTGAAATCATATCAAAACTCGCCGTGGACTTTTCCTCGTCAAACTCCACCACGGTTAAGCACGTGCCGTTGACGGCGATCGACGCGCCAATCGTCAGCTTCTCCAAAGGCCTTTGGTTTTCCCCATCATTTGGGAAGGTGAGCGTCAAGCGGGCGAATAATCCTCCTTGGATTGGAGTGAACGAAGTCACCGTCGCGGTGCCTTGGACGATGCCAGTGAACAACGCGCGACATTCTTTTGGTTTTTTGGTTCTCGTTCGTTTAAGTCGACGTTGATGATGATGAAGATGTCTTTCTTGGTGATGATGACTGCGACGGAACGTCAAGGAAGAAGAGGAGGAAGAGGAGGAGGAACAACGCGTCGTCGCGGCAATGCTGCTGCTGCGGACACAAGAAGAAGAAGCGACGAACACCATTTAAAAGCAGGGAGAAGAACACAACACGTTTCCTTCTTCGCGCAAGGAAGACGTGGGGGTGTTTTAATACTACGAGCGCAAAACGTGGTTGTTTGTTTGGATAAAATGAAGCAATCGTGTTCACATCTCAAATGTATATATATTTAGAATTCTCTTTAGATACGCACAACTCTCTCTCTCTCTGATTATCTCTATCGTTCGTTCCATCTCTTATTATTATTAGTATTATTATTAGTATAAAGTTGTTTGTTTAAATATAATTGTTTGTAGTATTATACTTTGGCGCTCAAGTTCGCGCTCGAACTCCCGCTATGAATCATCCCAACACCTTTCGCCTCGTCCTCCTTTTGCTTGTTCATAGCCTGGGTGTAATAAATCATCCCAACCACGGCTAACGCACACCCGGCGATATTTTTACTCGTAATTGGCGCGTTAAAGCAAATAAACCCGAACAAAAAGACCAAAACCGTCTTCACGTGTCCAATCACTTGGAATGACACCGCCGAGAATCTTCCGATGCACAAATATTGGGAGATGTTCACCAACACCGCGAACCCGCACGAGACGGCTAAAAACATCAAACTCCCACTGGTCCACTCGTATTCGAACACGTTTTCCCCCCCGGTGACTAAAGTATCCATGATCGGTCCAAACACCAACATCGACGCCGCCATCCACAAACTCGTCTTGGCTAATAAAAAATTACTCGTCACGTTGTGCTTCTTTTGCAAGTGCCCGACCAATATTTGCTGCGCGGACGTGCTCAACACCCCGACGCTTGCTGCCACCGTTCCAGTCACGTTCATCTCAACGTCCGAGACCGTCGCGACGGCCACGCCTGCCAAAACCACGATGATTGCTTGCACAACCTTCCTGGAAAATTTCTTGTTCAAAAACGACGCCTCTAATATGCACATGGTCGGTATCTGCGCGAGTTTACACACCTGGTAAAACCCAATCGTATTCAACATCAAAGAGACGTTTAAACCAATGATGGACATGTTCGCGACGACGACGTAAAAGACTAAATCTTTGAGCGGAAGCTTTTGTTGTTGTTGTTGTTGTTGTTGTTCTGATTCCATCAACTTTTCGCTCAATCCGGTTTGCGAAGCCGAAGCGTCGCCAGAGCTCGATGCCGAACTCTTCTCTCGTTTCACGCACAAGTTTATAAAAGCGGTGCAAAAAAAGTGCAACCCGCACAACGTCGTCGCGAATCGAAACCCGTACCCGGTCGAGCTCATCAGTTGTTTGTTCACCATGACGATGGCCACGGAGGAGAAGATGTTTAAAGACCACGCTAAGGCGTCCACCGCGGTTTTCCCCATCGGAGCCATTTGACTTCTTTCCGTGAGTAATCAAACGTAAATCTATCTGAAATCAAACGACGAGACCAATCTCTCTCTCGAACGTGTTATGGTAGTATTATATTACGCGCGTCGTGAAAAGTTCGTTCTTTTCTCAATCCTCTCTCTGTGTGTATATTTATTGTGATCTTTCGTCGTGCGCACAAAGTGTGGGGCTTTTATATGTTGGGGAAAAAAAAGAAGAAGAAGCGTAGTTTATGCCCGAAGCCCGAAGCGTCGAAGTGTGTTTTGGTGCGCAAAAACAGAAAAAGCACACACCCCCTCGAATCTCTCTTTTCACCTCTCTTTTCGACAGCTTTTGTGCGTTCGTTTGCGCCTCAGAACTGGTCTGTTTTTTTCCCTTTTTTCGCCTATTTTCAAGCCTGTCGAACTCGAAATTCCTCCTTTTTAAAACACAGAATCCACCCAAAGCACGGCTCGGGTAGGACGAGTTCACTCACACGTTCAAACACACGTAAGTGCATATCGTCGTCGTTTTACTTTTTGTCTTCTTCTCCGTCGAGTTCTTCTTTAAACAACGCGCAAAACTCTCGTTGTTGTTTTTTCTCTCTGTGTAGTTGTAAAGAAAAAGAAAAGTCAAACGCTTGGGCTCTCATCTCCGTGAGAGGGAGAAATGCGCCTCCAAAATGTTTTGTGTAATCTTTAAACGCGGAAGTGACGTTTACAGACGATCGAGGACTGGAAGATCGCGCGATCGCTCGACAAAACCACACGAACGAATACGCATTAAACGCGTTGCAAGTGACGAAAGAGGTTTTTGCTGGTCGCAAAGTGGGTGTTTGAGAGAGGAACGTGTACGCGCGATTGATTTTTATGTACGCGCAGAGGCGGTGAAGCAAAAGCGCCGCCATTGTGGGAAGAGCAAAAAAAGAGGCAAAAATCACCATCTTTTCGCTCGAATGCGTATACGTATACATCTCGATGACGATGAGACGAGAAACAACAACAACGTTTTAGAAGATGTTTAACGCTCTTCTTTTGTTTTGCTCCTCCGAAACTGACTTTTCTTTCTCTCTTTCTCTCTCTCTCGCTGTGATACAAACGCGTGTCGTATTATCAAAACAACAGACTTTCAAAACACTCACTTTACAACAACGACACCAAAATCATGTCTGGAGAAGGCGGATTCGACGACGCGGCGTATGATCGCGGTATGGAGGAACTCACCAAAGGTGACGGCGAAGATAACGTCATCACCGAATGGACTGAAGTGCACGAAACGTTCGATACGATGAACTTGCACGAGAACTTGTTGCGCGGGATTTACGCGTACGGTTTCGAAAAACCGTCTGCGATTCAGCAGAGAGGCATCGTTCCGTTTGCGAAAGGGTTGGATGTTATTCAGCAAGCGCAGTCTGGTACCGGTAAGACGGCGACGTTTTGCGCCGGTATCTTGCAATCGTTGAACTACGAGTTGGAGGAGTGCCAAGCGTTGGTTTTGGCGCCGACGAGAGAATTGGCGCAGCAAATCGAGAAGGTTATGAGAGCGCTCGGGGATTATTTGCAAGTGAAGTGCCACGCGTGCGTCGGCGGTACGTCGGTGAGAGAGGATCAAAGAATTCTCCAAGCCGGCGTCCACGTCGTCGTCGGTACTCCGGGGAGAGTGTACGATATGTTGAGACGCAGAGCGTTGAAACCAGATTCGATCAAGATCTTCTCTTTGGACGAAGCCGATGAGATGTTGTCCAGAGGTTTCAAGGATCAAATTTACGACATTTTCCAATTGTTGCCGCCAAAGTTGCAAGTTGGCGTTTTCAGTGCGACTATGCCGCCGGAAGCGTTGGAAATTACTCGCAAGTTTATGACCAAGCCGGTGAGAATTTTGGTCAAGAGAGACGAATTGACTTTGGAAGGTATCAAGCAATTCTACGTCAACATCGACAAGGAAGAGTGGAAGCTCGAAACGTTGATCGATTTGTACGAAACGTTGGCGATCACGCAGTCGGTTATCTTCGCCAACACGAGAAGAAAAGTCGATTGGTTGACGGACAAGATGAGATCGAAGGATTTCACGGTTTCCGCCACGCACGGGGACATGGACCAAAACACTCGCGATATCATCATGAGAGAATTTCGCTCCGGCTCCAGTCGCGTTTTGATCACGACTGATTTGTTGGCCAGAGGTATCGACGTTCAGCAAGTCTCTTTGGTTATCAACTTCGACTTGCCGACGCAACCGGAGAACTACTTGCACAGAATCGGTCGTTCCGGTCGTTTCGGTCGTAAAGGGGTTGCCATCAACTTTGTCACGCAAGACGACGAAAGATTGTTGCAAGACATTCAAAGATTTTATCAAACCGTCATCGAGCAATTGCCGAACAACGTCGCGGATTTGATTTAAACGACAACCTACGTATGTATTATTTGGTCGGTCAAAAAGAGGAAACAGCAACACTCGTGTACATAGAGAGAAAAGAAAGAGAGCAAAACAAAAGACGCCCGCTCGAATCTCGTCTTTGCAAAGAAAACCAGCGCGGATTTGATGCATCGTGCGAGGGAGCGCGCCGAACACACTATTATTAGAGAGAGAAAAAGTAATACACCAAAAACTACTACACACACATGAATACTTAACAGTATATAATACACGCACCTATATAATACTCGCAATGACTCTATCTATCTAAATCTAGAAGAAGAAAAAGGAGGAGTTCGCTACTACATAAAATCCTCCTCCGCTTCCTCGTAACTCTCGTACTTCGCGCTCATCTCCTTATTCGTCACTTTCTTCTCCTCTATGTTTAACCTCTCGTAATCTCTCGCCATGACATCCAGTTTCATCTGTTCCTCTTCCTCTTTTCTTTTTTTCTCTTCTTTCTCGAAATGCTCTCGTTTCTTTCGTTTAAGACGTTCGTCTCGTTCTCGTTTCTCGTTCTCTAAGTCTGGATTTTCTTTAATTGTTTTCGTTTTGTTCAATCGGTTGACGATGTCGTTGTTCCTCCCGTCTTTAATTCGAGTCTTTAAGACTAAACTTTCGTCTTTATACGCCACCTGTCCAACCTCAAAGCTTGATTTTTTCAGTAAGTTTTCGCACGGCGTGTACACCACGTCAACTTTTTCTCTTTTATTCCCTTCGATGGAGTTATACTTCACCAATTGCGCGCAATCGAGCAACACTTTCGGAGGAATCGAGTCGATGGTTTCCCCGTCGTGTAATCGCAGATAGACGTGCGCGGAGGATAAATCGTCCACGTGGAACCATACATCTTGCTCCGGCCAAGAGAAACGAATGAGATCCTCGTTCTCGAACTTGTCCTTACCGACGTAAATGAGATAGGAAGGGTGAGGAGAGAGGTCGGCGTGTTTGGATTCGTAATACAAGACCATATCTTTTGTATGTTGTGTGCGCAAAGTTGTGAAGAGATCTTTGATGCCATTTTCATTTCATCGCCTATACAGAGAAGATATGTTGTACTCGTTTCTTTAAACGAGACTATCAGACTATTACTATTACTATTACTACTAATCTTCCTCTTCTTCTTCCGAAACGTTCACCCTGGCGCCGAACCTCGGCGCGACGGTAAAACCGACGCTCGGAACCATCTCGTCTGCGATGGGATACTCTGACGCGTTTTCGGAAAACGTAAACGTCTCCAAGAGTTGGCCAAAGACGACTCTCAGAGTCGCCATGGCGACGTGTTGACCGACGCACGAGCGTTGACCGGACGCGAAAGGCTGGAAGTTTTTGCCCGGCTTTTTCAGTTTGATCGTCGTCGTCGCGGGAGCGATGGTATCGTGCCAACGCGAAGGTTGGAACGCGTTTGGGCTTTCCCACGCGGCTGGGTCGCGATGCGACGCGTGAAGCCACACACACGCCGCCGTACCTTTCGGGATGGTCACACCGTTTTCCAAATGTATCGAGCGGTGTTTCATCTGACGCACGACGAGTGGCGCGACTGGATGTAAACGAAGCGTCTCGCGGATGACGGCTTCGAGTTCTGGTTTGCTCGCGGAAGTCGTGATTTCCTTCTCGTCTGCATCGTCGTCGTTTACGTCGTCGTTCTCGTTGCCGTTCTCGCTCTCGTCATCCTCGTTGCTCGTGCTATTCCTATGCTGCTGCCGTCCACCGTTTTCTTCTATTTCCGTTCGTCGCTGCTTGCGCAACGAACGCCTCAATTCCTCTTGTATCTTTTCGTGCTTGATGAGCTCTAATATTCCCCAACACATCGTCGCGCTTTGCGTGTCGTGACCGGCGAATAACAGCGTCGTCGCTTCCTCAACCGCATCCGTCGCGCGTTTTCCGTGCGCTTCGCCTCTGATAATCTCCCTCAACGCCGAATTTTCCGTGCACGTTTCCACCGCAATCAAAGCCAACAACTTCGCCTTTTCAATCGCTCGTTTCTCTTCTCGTCCGACGGATGAAAACGTGTAGTACAAAAAGTCAGAAATGATCCACATCGAGCGCGCTCGCGCTGGAATGATGCGTCGCAAAATCGTCGAACACTCCAAGTACTCCGTCTCAATCACTTTCCAGTCTTTGTTCTTTTCATCGTCGTCGTTCAATTTCTTCGCGCTCCTCCTCTTGCACGCCTCCTCCATCGATATCCCGCACAAGTACTCAAACGTGATTCTCAGCGCGACTCTTTGCAACAGAGGTAACAGCGTCACCGTCGCTACTTTTATATCATCATTGTTCTTCTCTCCTCCTTTCTTCTTCTTCGTCTTAATCTCCTCTCTGATCTCCTTCACCAATTCTTTCACTCTCTTCTCGGCGACTCTCCTCAACTTCCCCACGCCGACTCTCCCAAACGCTTTCAAAACTTCCACGCGTTTCCTCCGCCACTCCTCCGCATTTGCGCACGTGAACAACCCGTTCCCGGCGAATCGTTTAAACGCTGAATACGCCGGCATCTTCTCCGTGCCGCCTTCTCGCAATATTTTGCGAGCGGCGTCGCTGGCGCCGACGTGCGCGAACGGACACGAGCCGGTGACCAGAGAAGACGTCGCGCCGAATATCCTCTTTTGACGATTATTACTATCATCATCATTACCATTACCATCACCATCAATTTTGTCACTCCTCTCGTCGCTCTCTCTCAACCATCGTTCAATCCTGTCCAACAGGTGGACTTTTTTCTCCGTCTGAGCACTCAAAACCCATCCACTCAAACGCCGTCGTTTCCTCACTATAACGGTCGTTATCCCACCTCTCTTCAACAAGAACACGCTCCGCATTTGTTTCAGTTTCAAGAGAACCACCAAAACTGTCAAAACGGAGAGAATAGTACGCATCATCGAGAGAAAACAAAGGTGCGTTCCCGATTGGATTTTTCCCGTCGGGAAAAGAAAATCAATCGAAGCTGACGAAGATTTATTCGTATTCGTATTAAAGAAGGAGAAGAAAGAGGAGGAAGAGGTGGTTGTAAAGGTGGTGTCGACCATCGCTTCGCCTCCCCTTTCTTGTTTTCGTTGTGTGTTTTGTTGGTGTCGGTGTCGTTGCGTGTTGTTGTTACATAAAATGAAGAATGAAGCGAAAAGTGAGAAGAGAGATGAATAGACACAAAAGCGCGCGTCGATGATAATGCGACATTAATGATGATAAACATTCTCTCTAACTGTTATTCACGAGCGCTTCTTTGATAACGTTCTCGCTTTTTTGGCACAACTCGTCCGCGTTTTCGCTCGCTTCGATTCTTGGATGGACGATGACTTTAATCTCGCCTTTTCTTAACATCCACTCTTTACCGTTTCGCATTATTCCGCCGGCGTTGACGATGGTGATTGGAACGATTGGAACTTTCTCCTTGGCGGCGACGGAAAACGCGCCTTTTTTAAACTCTGCCATGGTTCCGTCTTTTGATCGCGTGCCTTCTGGGAAGAACAAGACGGAACCGTTCTTCTGTAACGTCTCTCGGCAAATCTTCAACGTTTCCATTTGCGACCTTCGGTCGGTGCGTTTCAGAGGGACGTGGCCGGTTAAAAACATGCTCCAACCGATGATTGGAATGATAAAGTTACTCGTCTTGGAGATGAACTTAAACGGTCGTTTCAAGTGAAACAAACTGAAAATATCCATAAACGACGCGTGATTCGCGACGTATACCGCCGGTTCGTCTTGTTTCGGTAAATGTTCTCTTCCTTCGACGGTGATTTTCACAAACGGCGAAGTCGAGCATATCGCCCACACGTCGTTCACGAACGATAACGCGTATCGTCGAGTTCGGTCCAAAAAGTAACAAAATGGAAAGATCACACACATCGTAAGAAACAAAGGGACGGCTAACGAAAAAGTCCACAAAGTAAACGCGATGCATCGGAGGATGGCCAAAAGAGACACGTCGTTCGGGTTTCCCGACCAGAGCTTGGTTGCGCCTCCTCCGGGTGCTTGTGCTTCCGCTGAAAACACGACGTGATTGTTTTGGAAGGCGTTGGTTGTTGCTTTGCATATTACGCTCGAATTCCTTTTCCTCTTTATCGTCGTCGTCCCTCTGCTTCTTTCTTTTCTTTGTTTTTCGTGTTCGTTCGTGTTGTTTTCCATCGTCGTCGTCGTCTTTGTCTTCTTCATCTTCATCTTCTTCTCGTTATCCATCGTCGTCGAATAATGTTTTCCCCGCGAACGCATCAAAAGTCGTCCTCTTTCACCTCCTGAGAATACTCCTCCTCCTCCTCCTAAACTCGAGGACAAAAACGAGTTGTTGTTGTTGCTCACCACGCGCGTGAACGTCGTCATTTCGCTTCTTTTTTAGTATTTGTTACTCTCTTTATTACAAACGTATTACACGTGCGCTAAGTGTCTCTGTTCTGAAGGTTTTTTTTTGTCTCTCGAGATTTTTTCTTCTTCGAGTAAGAAATTCGTACTCCTAATAGTTTAGGGTTTAAGTCTGTGTTTCGTACTCAAATTTGGCTTCGCACGTGCTTCTTCCTTACTCGTACGTGCGTATTCCTTACTCGTGTAAGTGCTTCTTCCTTACTCGTACGTGCTTCGTCCTTACTCGTATTCAGTCTCGTACTCTTATTCTTTTTCTTCAGAACAACAACACAACGACTTATAAAGATGGACTCGTCCTCGTTCATGGGCGCTGTATCGGCGACGAACTCTGCCGCGGAGTATTATTACTTCGCCTCTGGGAGTCGCGACAACAACAACAACAACAACAACAACAGCAGCAGCCAACGAGCTGCGACGAACGAGAGCGAGAGTTTACCACGAGGAGGAGGAAGCGCGGGCGACGGGGAAGCTACTGAGGGAGAAAATCATCATCGCGCGGGTGGAAATGAAATCCATCATCGAGAGGAAAACCTGTACGCCTTAAGGAAGACGAGGGAAGACAAAGAAGAGGAGGAACGCTTGTCACCGGAAAACAGAGAACAAAACGTGTGGCTGGAAGACGCTTTATCCGTGGTCAAGAAACACGCGTTCCACATGAAACGTGCGATCGAGGAGAACAATTTGCGAGATTCCTTAAAAAACGCCTCCGCTATGCTCGGCGAGTTGAGAACGAGACAACTCTCGCCGAAACGGTATTACGATTTGTGGCACAACATCGCGTTCGAGCTGGAGTTTTTGAGAGAGTTTTTCGTGAATAAAGAAGAGAAACACGGGAGATCCGCGATGGAACTCTACGAGTTAGTGCAACACGCCGGGAACGTGCTTCCGCGCTTGTATTTATTGGTGTGCGTCGGGTGCGTGTACGTCGAATCGAGAGAAGGGAAAGCGAAGGACGTTTTGAGAGATTTGGTGGAGATGGCGAAAGGGTGTCAACATCCCGTGCACGGGTTGTTTTTGAGAGCGTATTTAGCGCAAACGGTGAAAGGGAGAGGGTTGTTGCCGGATACTGGGAACGAGTTGGAGAAAAGCGGCGGAGGCACGGTGGAGGATTCCATCGAGTTTACTTTGAGTAATTTTACGGAGATGAATAAGTTATGGGTGAGGATGCAAAGGTTTAACAGACAACAACAACAACAACAACAACAACAAAGCGGAAGTGGTGGTGGAAGTGGAACGGCGACGCCTGGAGGAGCAGCAGGAGGAGGCACAGGAGGAGGGGAAGGAGAAGGTCACGGAAACAACAGCGAGGCGTACGGGAGCGGAAGCGGTCACGGGTACGAGCAACACCAGCAATTTGCGACGTCTCGCGGTATCATCGATAGCACGCAACTGGAAAGAGATAGGAGAGAAAAAGAACGGTTAGAATTGCGAGATATTGTCGGGAAAAACTTAACCGTATTATCTCAGTTGGAAGGCGTGGATATTGAAACGTATTCGGAAAACGTGTTGCCGCGAGTGTTGGAGCAGATTGTGAATTGCCGAGACGACGTGGCGCAGCCGTATCTAATGATTGCTTTGGCGCAAGCGTTTCCATCGGAGTATCATTTAGCGACGTGCGATGATTTCTTATCCGCGGTGTGTTCGTTAAAGCCAACGGTGCAGATGTCCGCGATATTTACCAGTTTGAGCGAGCGCTTGTCTTCGTATTTAGACGAACCCGATTTAAGCGAGGAAGAAAAAACGACGAGAAGAGCGGAGTTTGACGAGAAAAATTGCGTGAAAATATTTTTGAACCGCGCGCAAGAGATTGCGAACGAAAACAGGGAGATGTCCGCGTTAGAGATCGTGCAGATATACAGCTCCATCGCGGATTTCGCGTTGAGGCAGTATCCGAACGACGTGAATAAAATGAACGAAGTTTTGTTGGGCGTGGCGAAAGCCTTCGACGCGCACAACGTGACGAGCGAAGACGAAACGCGTTTGTCCATGTCACCACAAAGATACATTCGCGATCAAAGGGCGGTCTCTGCGCTCGTAAAGTTACTCGCGATACCGTTGGAAACGTTCACGGTTGACGTCGCGTTGTCTTTACACGCGTTTCCGAAAGCGTTAAAATTGTTGAATCCGGAAACGGCCGGGAGAGACTGCGCGTTGGCCATCGTTCGAGGCGTTTTGAAATCAGAAAAACCTCTGAGCGACGTGAAGACGGTCGAAACGTTGTTCAAGTTCATCGCGCCGCTTTTACGGGATAGCGATAATAAATCGTACGAGATGACAGATTTGAACACGGAGTCGCCGATGAAAGGAAGCGGCGACTTGTTGGACGCTTTGTCGTTGAGAGAAGAACGAAGAGGAAAAACGCGGGGAAACATCAACAATAAGAAGAGCAGCGACGGCGATGAAGGGCACGAAGAGAACGCGCAATTTGCCGAGGAACAAATGGATGTCGCAAAGTTGCTGCATAAGATTCACTGCCCGAACGATTGGGACTCGCAGTTGCACTTGTTGAAACTCGCGAAAGTCACTTTGTTTTCGGGAGGAGAAAAGCGCATGCGTTTCACGTTGCCGGCGTTGTGTTATTCGTCCATGCGATTCGCGAAAGAGTTACTGAGCGAGCGAGAATTAGAGGAGAGAAAACAACACCCGCCCGCAAAGATGAACGACGAAGACGCCGCCGCCGCCGGAAAACTGATGGAGGAGGACAAACCTAAGCGCACGCTCGAAGAACTCGAAATTTTCGAAAAACATCTCCAAACGACTTTGAAGAAGACGTTACAAATCACGCACCAATCCGCGGAACGGTTTTCTGAAATCCCAGGATGCGCCGAACGCGGTTTAGTCGCCTGGTCCGAAGCCGGCATGTTTGCGGACAGCGCGAAACTCTCGGACATTTCCTACGAGTTCTTCGAAAGAGCGTTTGAAACGTTCGACGAAAAATTATCTTCCGATTCGCGCGCGCAAAACCGCGGTTTGACCTACCTCATCGGCGCTTTACAAACGTGCGTTCATTTGGAGGAAGAAAACCGCGACGCGCTCGTCCACCATTGCGCGACGTTCGCGAACCGTCTGCTTCGCCGAGCCGATCAGTGCGCCGCGGCGGCGAACTGCGCGCACCTCTTCTGGTCGCTCAAATCCACCGCCATCCGCGACAGCGAAGGCGTCAAAAAATGTCTCAACAAAGCTTTGAAGATTGCCAACCAAGCCGCTCGCGCTTTAGGCGTCTCTCCTGGCGAATCTTTGGGACTCTACGCGCACGTCTTGAACAAACACTTGTACTTTTTTGAAATCGAAACGTGCAAAGCCGTGGACGTGGAAACGGTCCAACATTTACTGGACGCCATCCGCGAGATGATTCAATCCGGCTCGAGCGAACACGGCGGCACGGCTGCCTGGCGCGACGCCGAGGCGTACTTTGGCAAAATCAAACTCGACATAAAAAACAAACGAAAAATACAAAACGAAACAACTGGAGGAAGCAGCGTTGGCGAGAACGCCGAAAGAAGTATCGGCGGCGACGAAAGTAGTAGAAGTAGTAGTAGCGGGAGTAGTCAATTCGCCAGCGAGCGCTATCGTCGATTGAACTTGTAAATGTAAGAAGAAGAAGAACAAAAGTATAAACGGTGACCCCACGTGTACCTGGTCGATGAACAATACGCTCCACGAGTACCCTATCGCTGAACGTAATATATGAGAGAATAAGAATACTCACCTTCTCGTCGCGTTTCGCTTCGCGGCGCGCTTACGCCACTAAACCCTACGTGAAGTAATCCAAGAAGAGTAATCCAAAACACCACACAACTTGACACACTCCTTACCCGCTGCTTTCGATGATGAACCAGCGAACCGGCGCGAACGAAAGAACGAAAAGCTTCTCCGTGGCGCCGAAGATGAACGCGCGATGGCACGTCGGCCCGGCGTTCGATCCGCACGAAGAAGAA
>Ga0181553_10002840_pt1 | contig 15086 bp, 16 predicted proteins | sample 011ome_17_FD_133753 | JGI IMG/M metagenome (GOLD analysis project Ga0181553, IMG submission 133753) | Coastal salt marsh microbial communities from the Groves Creek Marsh, Skidaway Island, Georgia - 011502XT metaG (megahit assembly) | ecosystem: Environmental > Aquatic > Marine > Intertidal...
AATCGCATCATCAATGAGATCACCGAAATTTCACGAGTGACTTATGATGTGTCGAGCAAGCCGCCGGCGACTATTGAGTGGGAGTAGTAGGGTGACGCTAACCTATTGATTTATATAGGTTTGCGAGTTACAAAGAAGTTACAAAGAGCCCCGTTTTAGGGGCTTTTTTACAAGCGAAGTTACAAACGGTAGCGATTACTGCGCATCATAAGTATCATGTATGCGTCCCAAGGTTATCTGAACATGATACCCATAGGTTGGGGCTTACAGGAAAGTTTAATCGCTATAGCTCCTCCGCCCCAGGCGGGGAGATACTCGCCCTCCAGAGACTTGGGCTCTTGCCTTGCCATCGGCTGAATGCCTTTCGAAAATTGGCTTCGTCGCTATAGCCGCACCGTTCTGCTATTTCACTCACCGGAAGTCGTGTGTTCTCCAGGTACTCGCAGGCCAGCGAACTTCGGGTCTGGTCGAGCAGGCGCTGGAAACTGGTTCCTTCCTCCGTCAGTCGCCGGAACAGCGTGCGCTTGGACAAGCCTGTTGCCAGCGCGGCCTCCTGCGCGGTGATGCGGCGACTGGTGTTGCCAAGGACGAAGCTGCGTAAATCGCGTTGCAAGGGAGTTGGCGCATCGTCACTGGCAATAACCGCCTCGCAGAAATCCTGACAAATGTTGGCGGTTAGTGTGCTCGCGTTTGGACATGGCCGCTGCAGGATCTCGGCATCGAAATGCCACTCCATGGCGTCGCTTTCGAACTGGATCGGGCAAGCGAATAGTCTGGTGTAGGCCGCTGCGTGACCGGGGCGCGAATAGGGGAAGCGCATCTGCAGTGACGGAAAGCGCGCCTGCAGGATCTCGCTGAGCAGGGTTGTCATGGAACTTCGCCAAAATTCGGCGACGAACGGAAGGAGGTTCCCCAGCGCACGCGGATTATGACTGCGCAGTATGCCGATCCCGGCCTCCTCCCGGAAAGAAATGCGCAACACCGCACCGGCCAGTTGAAGATGCTGTCGACCAAAAGAGAATGCCTCGCCGAACGTCGGGCTTGTGGCCAACGCAAAACCATAGACGCCGAAGTGATGGACCCTTTGCCGTTGACCCGCGTTCAGCGCCGTCAAGGGATCGGGGGCTAGCTCACTCGCCGCCCTCAGCAGGGCGAGTCGCTGTGACTGGGTAAGCGCCCCATCAATCGAGCGGATACCGGCAAGGCGCAAGAGCTGCGTTCGGGACACATCCTGAGCTTCAAGCTCATCGAAGAGAGCCTGTAGACCATAGCCGCTGGGGCCAATCTGCGTTGCGCTGGATGGCATCATATCACCTGTCATATGGCATGATTTCACCTCGAAATGCAAGTGTCGATACGCCATTCTGTCCGAAACAAGGGAGGTCATCATGACGGATGCAAGCTGCGTAAACGTGTTAATGGAGGGACCGGTCGCGGTTCTTTCGATGGAATTCGCGCCCCACAACCTGCTCGGGCTTGACCTGATGGCGGGCATGAGGGCCGCATTGAGGCAAGCCGAAGAGAAGGGCGCTCGCGCGGTCCTGCTTAAAAGCGGGTTACGGCACTTTTCGGCCGGGGCTGACACCTCGCTTTTTGGAGACGCGTTAGAAGGCGGCAAGCTGTCTGCTTCCCCCCTCGAATTTCTGCGCGATCTGGAAAGCTTCCCCCTCCCTGTTGTGGCTGCTGTGCAAGGCGTTTGTGTGGGCGGTGGTCTGGAAATGGCATTGGCCTGTGATTTCATCATCGCCGCGCGCTCGGCCAAAATCGGTTCCGTCGAAGCGACCATCGGGCTCAACCCGCTCATGGGTGCGATCCAGCGCCAGGTGCAGCGTGCCGGGATTGTCCGGGCCAAGGAGATGGCAATGCTGGGGCGTCGCTACGATGCCGAGACACTGGAGCGGTGGAACATCATCAATCGTGTGGTCGACGATGAGAAACTCGACGAGGCCGCGATGGTGGTGGCACTGGAAATCGCCAACGGCCCGACGCTGGCGCACCGCATTACCAAGCAACTTGCCAACCTCGCGGCAGCCAAGGGTGTCGAGGCCGCCGACGAGGCAATGGAGCAACTGCAGTTGCCGCTGTGGTCATCGCAGGACTTGAAGATTGGGCTGGAGAGCCTGATGACACAGGGCCCCGGCCTAGCTGTATTCAAGGGGTGTTAAGTCATGACCACGCCACTTGAAGGGATAAGGGTTGTCGATTTCTCGCGCGTGCTGGCGGGGCCGTTTTGCGCCAAAACACTGCAGGACCTCGGTGCACAGGTAACCAAGATCGAGCCGCCGCGCGGCGATGTCTCGCGGCTGGCAGCGCCGATCAATCCTAACGGCGTCACCGGCTATTACGCTCAGCAGAACGCCGGTAAACGCAATATCTCTATTGATCTCAATAAGCCTCAGGCGAAAGAGATCGCCTGGCGGCTGGTTGAGCAGGCTGACATCGTGGTGGAGAATTTCCGTCCAGGCACGTTGGCGTCTTTCGGCTTCGACTATGAGCATGTCCGGCAACGCAATCCGCGCGCAGTCTATGTCTCTATTTCGGGCTACGGGCAGGGCGGGCCGTGGCGCGGGCGTATGGCGTATGCTCCGACCGTGCAGGCCGAGGCCGGTTTTACCCACCATATGCTGCGTCATTTTGGCGAGAACCTGAAAGCGCCACAAACTGACGCACTGAGTCATGCCGATGTCTATGCCGGAATGGAAGCGACGATTGCCGTGCTCGCCGCGTTGCATCTGCGGGAGCGTACCGGCGAAGGCCAACATATTGATGTGGCCATGGCCGCCACACTGATGGCGATCAACGAACACGCGCATATGGATCTTAATGGGCTTGATCCAGGGGATGATCCTGCCATTCTCGGGGCGACCGATGGCTCGTTCTTTGTTGGGCCCAATGGGGAGCAGTTCCTGAGCGCGATTAGCCTCGTCAACACCATTACTTTCGGCTGGTTTATCGCTGCCATGCGCCGGCCGGATCTGATGGACGACCCGCGCTTCCGTAGCTCGGCGCTGCGCCGTGCCAACCTGCGAGCGCTTGTTGAGGTGGTGCAGAAATGGATTTGGACCTTTCCCGACATGGCTACGGTCGATGCCCAGTTCGACGAGGCCAAGATCGCCATTGGCGAAGTGCGCACCATGGACCACATTGCCAATAGCGAATGGGCAGACTATTGGAATGCGACCTATTCCGTGCCCGACAGGCAGGGCGGCGAGTATCGCCTGCCCGGACGCCCCTGGAAGTTCTCGGAGGCCGAGCTTCCCCTGCCGGCGGCACCGTCCGAGCAGGGTGAGCAGAACCATGAAATCTGCCGCGAACTGGGTTTCAGTGACGCCGAGATCGCAGAGATGGAATCAAACGGCAGCCTTGTGGGCAATTTCACGGCGCAGATGATCGCGATGGTAACCGCGCAACTCGCGGCCAAGGAAGCGCGCTTTGCCGCGGAGCAAAACCAGCTGGAGAATAGCGATGACGACAATGCTTGAGAAACTCGAACGCCAGCAGAGGGCAGCGCTGGCGGCACCTAGCTCGGCGGACGAGCGGGTGGCAAAGCTCAGGGCCCTGCGTTGCCAGTTGGAACGCTATCAGGATGTTTTTGCCGATGCTGCCAGCGAGGATTTCGGCGGCCGGCCACACTTTGAAAGCCGGTTGATCGAGGTCATCGGCACGCTGTGGGTGCTCGACCATGCGCGGCGCCATGTGAAGAAGTGGATGAAGCCTGAGAAGCGCGCCCCACAGGCGTTGTTTGCCGGGCCCAACTGGCTCAAGGTGACCTATCAGCCGAAGGGCGTGGTCGGGATCATCGCTCCGTGGAATATGCCGCTCTATCTCTCCATCGGCCCGCTGGTCACAACCATCGCGGCGGGTAACCGGGCCATGATCAAGCTGCCAGAAGAGACGCCACGCGCCAACGCCGTCATAAAGACCATGCTGGCTGAGATCTTCGACGACAGCGAAGTGGCTGTCTTCGGCGAGGAGATAACCGACCCTGCCAGTTTCACCGCGCTGCCGTTCGATCACATGATTTTTACCGGCAGCCCCCGGGTCGGGCGGCTGGTGATGGCGGCAGCGGCCAAAAACCTCGTTCCCGTCACTCTCGAGTTGGGCGGAAAATCCCCGGCTATTGTCGCCGACGATTACCCGGTCGCGGATGCGGCGCTGAGAATCACCCACGGTAAGATCGCCATGTCGGGCCAGGTTTGTGTTGCGCCGGATTATGCGTTGGTGCCTGAGGCGGCCATCCCCGCCTTCGTTGATCACGTCAAGAAGGCCTTCTCGCAGTTCTATCCAAACGGGACGGACGAGCGGTCAGAATACTGTAGCCTCGTCAATGAACGCCATGCGGCGCGGATCAAGGCCATGTTAGACGACGCACGCGAGAAGGGTGCCACCGTAGTTCCCTGTGCGCCCTGGAACGGTGGCAACCGCATACCGCTGCATGTCGTAACGGGTGTTACGATGGAGATGAAGATCGCGCAGGAAGAAGTCTTTGGTCCGATCCTGCCGGTCGTCGGTCACAACGGGCTGGACGATGCGATCCGCTATGTTTGCGACCATCCCCACCCGCTTGCGCTTTATCTGTTCAGCACCAAGGGCGCGGTGCTTGAGCGGGTGCTGGGCGAGACACGCTCGGGCGGGGTCACCGTCAACGACTGGGGTTGGCATGTGGTCAATGCCGCGGTGCCGTTTGGCGGTGTCGGTAATTCCGGCTTCGGCAGTTATCACGGCGTTGAGGGGTTTCGCGAGCTGTCGAATGCCCGGCCGGTATTCCACCGCGCCCCCTCATTTCCGACCCAGCTGATGTATCCGCCGATCAATGTTGGGCTACGCGGTATTTTCCAGCGCTTCTGGTTGAACCGATACTCGAAGAAGGCCGATCCGGCATTGGGCGGTACGCCTTACGGTGAGTCGGAGGTGACTAAAGATGCGTGAACCGGACCACACTCACGATCCGGCTCTCACCAGCTGGGTTGAGCGCGCCAAATTTGCCGATGCAGAATTCCCCATCCAGAACCTGCCTTTTGGCATGTACCGCAAGCGCGGAGACACCTGTCAGTTTCGCGCTTGCACTGCTATCGGAGACAACGTGCTGGACCTGGCCGCAGTCAATGCGACTTATCAGGGTGACCTCAATGCTCTGGCGGCAGCTGGGTGCGATGAGTGGAAAAGGCTTCGCCACGCGCTCAGCGCGGCCCTCACGGACGCAGGGAGGCGGTCGGAGATTGAACGCTATCTGCTTCCGTTGGGCGATGTCGAACTCGGTCTGCCGGTCATGACGCGCGACTACACCGATTTTTTCACTTCTTACTATCACGCCTACAATGCTGGAAAGTTGTTCCGTCCTGATGACCCGCTGACGCCGAACTTCAAGTGGATGCCGATCGCTTACCACGGGCGGGCGTCTTCGATTGTCGCTTCCGGTAGCGACGTGTCCCGACCCTGGGGGCAGATTATGCTCCCCGGTGCGAGCGAGCCGGTGTATGCGCCTTCGCGTTTCGTAGACTTTGAAACCGAACTCGGACTCGTCATCGGCCCAGGTAATGCCATGGGCCAGCGCATTGGCATCGATGAGGCGGAGGATCACATTTTCGGGGTAGTCCTGCTTAACGACTGGTCGGCCCGAGACATCCAGGCCTGGGAATATCAGCCTCTTGGTCCGTTCCTTGCCAAGAGTTTTGCGACGACCATTTCGCCGTGGATCGTGACTATGGAGGCATTGGCTCCATTCCGAGCGCCCGCTTTCGAGCGGTTTTACGGTGATCCCGCTACGCTGCCACATCTGACTTCGCCGGCCAATGAAAAATCGGGGCATATCGACATCGGCGTGGAGGCCTGGCTGGCCCCAACGGGTGGAGAGGTACAGCGTCTATCAGGCGCGAACTATGCCTCTTCATACTGGAATCCGGCGCAACTGGTTGCGCACCAGGCCTCTAACGGTTGTCCGCTGGCACCCGGTGATATTCTGGGAACTGGCACCATAAGCGGCCCCGAACCAAGCGAGGCCGGCGCCTTGTTGGAGCTGGGCAAGATGGGCGCAACTCCGGTCACGCTCAATGATGGAAGCGATCGAATCGCGCTGCAGGATGGAGACCGTCTTGAATTACGCGGCAAGTGCGCGCGCGATGGTTTCCGCTCCATCGGTTTTGGCGCGGCGAGTGGTACAGTTGTCCCTGCCGAGGAGCAGGTATGAAACGTTGGGTCATCGCCGTCGGGGTTCCTGTGATACTTGGTGCTGGCTTCCCTATCTTCAAGAACGACATCGCCATGATGCTGTTCCGGCGGGCGATCACAGAGCAAGTCTCGACCGACCTCGTCACCGAGTATCCTGACGGCGTGCACGTCGTGTCATGTGGCAGCGGCACGCCTTTACCTGACTTGTCGATGTCCGGCGGCTGCACTGCAGTCATAGCGGGAGGGCGGCTGTTCGTATTCGATGTTGGCGAAGGCGCTGCCGAGACGATGGCGTCTATGGGCTTGCGCCCCTCGAGGATCGAAGTAGTATTTCTTACCCATTTCCATTCGGACCATATCGCCGGACTCGGTAGCATTGCGTTGCAGCGCAATCTGGGTGACGGAATTCGTACCGAAATGCCGCTCTATGGCGTGGATGGTGTCGAGCAGGTCGCTGCAGGCTTTGATGCGGCTTTCGCCCAGGACCATGCCTACCGAGTTGCCCACCACCAGAGCCTCACCGCGCCGCCGGAAGCTCTAAAGATGAAGGCGCACGCATTCACTGTTCCTAAAGATGGCGTATTTCCGATCGTATACCAGCGTAACGGTGTGGTCGTGCGGGCGATCAGCGTTCCTCATGGTCCTGTAAAACCGGCCGTGGCCTACAGAATTGAGTATGGCGACCTCGCAGTCGTCATCAGTGGTGACACCAGCGCTTCCGACAATCTGGCTCTCGCTGCCGAGGGCGCGAATCTCCTCGTTCACGAGGCGCTAAAGCCGGAAATGGTCGCGGAAATAGAAAAGGTCGCGCTGACGACGGGCCAGCATGTACTAGCGACTGTGATGCGCGACATCCCTTCCTACCATGCTACGCCTGTCGATGCGGCACGCGCAGCGTCTGAAGCCGATGTCCGGGCACTTGCCTTCACCCATATGATCCCGCCACTGCCCCGCACGCTGCTCGAAGGACCGTTTCTTGAAGGTGTTAGTGATGCTTACAAAGGACCGGTTTATGTGATGAGGGATGGAATGTTGCTGACGCTAAGCCCTGACAAGGTACCCAGTATACGTTTACTGCGTTAGTTGGTCTTCTAGGATATGTGCGCTTGAGGGAAATCTAACTTCGGATTGCGCTCTACGGGGGTGGCTTTCCACATCGACAAAGAACTTCAAGTGACTTGTGCGGAAATCTGCGCAATCGTGTACATTTCTGTGCAGTGTCGCACCGCTCGTTAAATCCAAATCTACACGGGCAGTCTTGAGGCTGGCGGGAGCTAAAAACGGTAAAGCGCGTGTAATCAAGTCGCACCATAACGTGGGTGGTTTGCCAGGAGACATGAAGATGTCTTCGGTCGAGCCTTTGCGCAATTGTTTAAAGACGAGGTGCGCAAAATTGGCCTCGAACCAGCCTTACTTTACGACATGATGTACCGCTATCCATTCCCAGGCCCGGGTTTGGGGGTGCGTATTTTGAGTGAAGTAAAAAAGCCCTATGCGGAGCTACTGCGTCGCGCTGATGCCATTTTCATTGAAGAGTTGCGCCGATCGGGCTGGTACGACAAGACCAGTCAGGCGTTTGCCGTATTCCTGCCGGTAAAGTCGGTGGGTGTAGTGGGCGATGGCCGCCGCTACGAGTGGGTGATTGCCATACGAGCTGTACAAACGATCGACTTCATGACGGCCCGTTGGGCACATCTGCCCTATGAGTTACTCGAAACCGTATCCAATCGAATCATCAATGAAATCTCGGGCATTTCGCGCGTGACCTACGATATTTCGGGTAAGCCACCTGCGACTATTGAGTGGGAGTGACCTGAATTTTTAACCACTTGAAAAATAAAAATAAAAATAAAAATAAAAATAAAATAAATCCAGTTGATAACTTAATCTGCATCATCAATGGTATTTTTCATGGTGTTGGATGCGTCCAGCAAGGCAGAAAACATCGATACCATGATAGGAAAAGTGGAGCCTGCATGGTATTGGAGCGCGTGGGTTGAGTGTGTTCTGGCGCAATCCGGAACCCTGTGTTAAAAACAGTGGTAATTTGTTTCTATTGCGATAACCACTCTAGTAGAGGGTGGCCGAAATGTAGCGCCACAATGGCCACTGTTAACCAAACACCAATGATGATGCTGATGGGTTTCAGTTCCGACATTGAGCCATCGCTCTGTTTCCGGCTCGTCTCACAATCTAAAAAGGCGAGCCGCTGCTGGAGCAGTATCTGATCCGTTGGATCGGCGCTTTGTTTGGTTCCGGCATGGTAGGCAATCAATGTATTGATCAGCTCATCTTTGTTTATTTGTTCCTTGTTGACCGTTGTTGCAGCCAGATCACAAATCCGCTCATGGTAATTTGACAGATCCTGCCTTATCTGGGCCTTTATCAATTTTGGCCAAGCAAGGGTGCTCCAGTGCATAACCCATTTGCGAAGATTATCCTTGCGAATAGCATGCGTCAGCTCGTGAGCCAAAATACTCTGAATTTGCTTAGGTGTTAGAGAATTGATCAGCCCACTGGACAGGAAGACCTGTGGCCTTAACAGGCCCGTGCACCAGGCAATATGATTCGGGCTTTCCACAACGCGGTAGGACGAAGCACCAGCTTCAGATAATTGACTTAGTACCCGTAGTTGTCGTTGACTGCTGAAGAGCTGTATCAGCATGAATGTCAATACGCCCATCAATAGTGTGACAGCGATAGTGACAGTTACAATTCCTTCTGCGGTATCTGTTGTTATATGCAGTGTGTGCGGTGCGCAATTTGAACCATGACAATGATCCGTGATGATAGGGAATGCGATCTTGGGCAGTGACAAGAATATCAAAGCCGTTGTCGCCGCGGCAGGCGCCATCAGGCCATAAAGTAGCGTTAAAGTAGCAGCGGATTCCGCTTTGCCATTGGCCAGTACGCGTGAGACTGGCGGATAGGCGCCAGCTAGTAGCCAGGACAGCGCTATGGTGAGTACCGTCCAGCCAAACAGATAGTTGGCAACTATAGTCAGAGCGTTACTCATTGTTGTTGGTAGGCAGCTGTTCGAGAGTTTCTTTTACCTCGGTAGGCACTGTATCGGAGTTCTCCCCGTCAATAAACGCCATAAACCCGGAAATCATGGGTGCCATTTGACCGTCACTGATCTGCTCCGCCATATCCTCCAGCAACTGAGTGATCATTTCACTCCGGCTTACAGCCGCGCGGTAGACAAAAAACCTTCCCGTTTTTTCCCTGAAAAGAAGCTTTTTTCGGTGTAACCTCTCCAGAGTACTTTGCATGGTGCTTAGGCTCAGGTCACTATCGGGGAAGTGCTGTAAGACCTGCTTGGCTGACAGGGCTTCTTCCCGCCACAGAATCTTCAAAACCTCCAGCTCCCGTTCCCCCAGCATGGGTGCCTGCGGCTGTTGGCGGCGGAGGATACGGTTTAGCTCCTCGTTTAAGATTTTCATAAACGCCGATCCCTTATCGGTTTTTGGAACGTGTTGGATAATGCAGAGCTAAGCATCCGCCGATTTGCTGGCGAATGAATTAAGTGACGGGTGAATAATAAGGATTTGCGTATATCATGAAAAGACTTGGGTGTATTTTGTGTTTGTCGCTGGGTGGTTATCAGGCAGTTGCCGCAGACCAGCCGATTGAGACGGTTATCGTGGAAGGCCGGAAGGTTAATTTGTTGGGTGAGGCAATCTCCGCTTCGGAAGGCGTAGTTGGCCAAAAGGAAATTGAGCTTCGGCCGCTGTTGCGCACCGGTGAAGTGCTGGAGCTCGTTCCGGGTATGGTCGTGACCCAGCACAGTGGTACGGGTAAGGCCAACCAGTATTTCCTCCGTGGATTCAATCTGGATCATGGCACTGACTTCGCCACCACCATTGATGGGATGCCGGTAAACATGAGAACCCACGGCCATGGTCAGGGTTATACCGATCTTAACTTTCTGATACCGGAAACCGTCTCCCAGCTGACTTACAAAAAGGGTGCTTACTATGCCGACGTCGGTGATTTCAGTGGGGCTGGCAGCGCGCAGATCACCACAACCAATCATCTGGAAAAAGGATCGGCAGAAGTCACTGCCGGGGAAGATGCTTATTACCGTCTGTTGCTGATGAACAGTGTTGAACTTGCCGGTGGCACTACGCTGATCTCTGTCGAAGGCAATCGCTATGATGGCCCCTGGTCGGATATTGATGAGGATCTCGACAAGATTAACCTGCTTGTGAAGCACACCACCAACCTGAATGATGGCTATCTCAGTCTGGCGCTGATGGCCTACGACAACAGTTGGAACAGCGCAGATCAAATCCCTGCGCGGTCTGTCGAGCAAAGGATTATTGATGAACTGGGCTCTATCGACGATAGCGTCGGTGGTGAATCATCCCGTTACAGCCTCAGTGCTAACTGGCAAATCGGTAGCTGGCAGGGCTCGGCCTACCTGATCGACTACGATTTGAATCTGTGGTCCAACTTTACCTATTTTCTCGACAACGAAACCAGCGGCGACCAGTTCGAGCAAGTCGATGATCGTATGATTTACGGCGGTCAACTGAGCTATTTGCAGGAAGGGAGTCTCGCCGGATATGCCATGAGTAACCGCTTTGGTGTCGAGTTACGTATCGATGATATTGACGAGGTCGGTCTCTATCACACCCAGGCACGCCAGCGGCTGGGCGCGATCCGCAGCGACCAGGTGACGGAATCGAGTATCGGTGTTTATTGGGAAAATCGCATCACCTGGAGTGATCGACTGCGAAGTGTCTTAGGTGTGCGCTACGACTATTACGATTTTGATGTCGATGATCAGGCCGCTATCAATGCCAACGGTATCGACCTGAGTGCTAACGGTGGTAGCGCTGATGATGATTTACCTTCACTGAAAGGTAGTTTGATTTATACCTTCGATAATGAGTGGGAAGGCTATGTCTCCGTGGGCCAGGGTTTCCACTCCAACGATGCTCGCGGCACCACCATTCAAGTAGATCCATCGGATGGCAGCGCTGTGGACTCCGTCGACCCCCTGGTCCGATCCCTGGGTTATGAAGTGGGCGCGCGTGGCTTTATCAGTGACCGGATCAATACCTCGTTGGCATTATGGACACTGGAAGTGGACAGTGAATTGCTGTTTGTTGGTGATGCCGGCAACACAGAAGCCAGTCGCGGCTCAAAACGAAAAGGTGTGGAGATAACCGCCTATTATCATCTGACTGAACAATGGAGCCTGGATCTTGAATACGCTTACACGGATGCTGAGTTTACCGAGTCGGCGCCGGAAGGCGATGAGATTCCCGGTGCGATCGAGCATGTGTTGCAGGCCGGATTGAATGCGGGTTTTACCAATGGCTGGTTTGGCAGCCTGCGTGTGCGCTACTTTGGCGAGCGTCCGTTGATTGAGGATGGTTCAGTAAAATCCGACCCCAGTGCCATCTGGAATTTGCGTGCAGGTTACCGGGTTGCCGATTGGACGTTTAAGGCCGACATTCTGAATCTCACCGACAGCGATGATCACGATATCGATTACTACTATGCTTCTCGCTTGGTCAGTGAACCGACTGGTGTGGCGACAGACGATATTCATTACCATGTGTTTGAGCCGCGTACGATTCGGGTTTCAGTGGGTTATCAATTTTAGAGTGCTGATGTTTCCCGACCAACGGATAGGTAGGTGATATATTCAGAAGATTTTTAAGCAATTTTTGAGCATGGTATTTTTCATGGTATTACCGTTTAGCGGTAAAATAAGCTATTGAATTTCAAAGATAAAAAAGTCTTATTTACAATCGAGTGGGAGTGATGGGCACTGGCTGGCAATGTCTAGCAACGGAGGCATTTCGGCTGAGGGTTAAAGCACTTTTCGCTAAGCGATAGACTGTTTGTAAACACAGCATCGCAAGGAGGCGGATCATGCCTTATGTGGCGGCCAGGATGGCCAGCCGGGACGAGGATGCTGGTCGTTACAAGCGCCATCGGCCCGAGCAAACCCTTCTCTATCAGATTGTTGACGAGTATTACCCGGAGTTCGCAGCGCTCATGGCAGAGCAGGGCAGGGAATTGCCGAGCTATGTGCAAAGGGAATTTGAGGAATTTCTCCAATGCGATCGGCTGGAACACGGCTTTCTGCGGGAGTGTTGCAGCTCTTGCCACGCCGAGCACCTGGTCGCCTTCAGCTGTAAGCGTCGCGGTTTTTGCCCGAGCTGCGGCGCACGGCGGATGGCCGAGAGCGCGGCTTTGTTGGTCGATGAAGTCTTGCACGAACAGCCCCTGCGGTTGCTGTTCGCCAGCCGTCCGGAGATCATGGGGCAGGTGCTGGGCATCGTTTACCGAGCCATCGCCACTCAGCTGATCAAAAAAGCAGGCTATACCAACAAGAGCGCCCGCACCGGCGCGGTTACCCTGATCCAGCATTTCGGTAGTGCACTAAATCTCAATGTTCACTTTCACATGCTGTTTTTGGATGGGGTGTATGTCGATGCCCCCCATAGGTTAGCCAGATTCCGCTGGGTCAAAGCGCCCACTTCTGTGGAACTCGCCTGACTGGCGCACACTATTGCCCACCGTGTCGGCCGCTTTCTGGAACGCCAGGGTTTGTTGGAACGAGACGCGGAGAACAGCTACCTGGCCTCGGATGTGGATGGCCATATCCTGTTCCGGAGCTGTAAATTAGTACTTCTGGATTGGTTTCTTCATGCCAATTAGAATTATTATTTCGCTTTCGATAATTATCTAAACCGTTGCTACCATGCGTCCGAGCGCCATGATGAGACGCTGATAGTACCGTTGCTTTCTGGTTTTCCAGCCATCTTCGACCCGCGCCATGCGGTATTGCATGGCAATATAGTCAGGGCCTTTCGCTGCGTTGCTATTGGGACTGGATTGTGGGTTAGTTTGGTGATCGTTGTTTCCTCATGCACACAAATATACTGATTACATGTACAGTATATTGAGGTATTGTCAAACTCCGTGCGCGCTTTATACTAATTGTGTGCGCGTTATCCAATCTGCTCACTGAGAAAACTAAATAAAATCAAGAGGTAACGGATTCGGCGGGGAAATAACCGGATCCGGTTATTTTGGATAACAGGGAAAACTCACTTTGTTTCGAAGGGAATCGAAAATGCCAAAAATTTCTATTGAATATCAATATGTTAAAGAGAATTGCCGAATATCCAATTTGGCAAAACGCGCATGCGCGATATACAAATGTTATGCTTTTTGAGAAATCAAATGTCACTCATTGCTGAATGCTGTTGCGGGAAATGTCAAATTGAATTAAGAGGTGATCCTGAATTACATGGAATATGTCATTGCAAAAATTGTAAAAAACGTACTGGTTCTGCATTTGGTATTTCAACCTACTTCAACATAAATCAGATTATTGCAATTGTAGGTGATACCAGCATATATTCTCTTCACAATGCCGAGCAAAAACATGATCAGAAAAGACATTTTTGTTCGCATTGTGGCACAACTTTATTTTGGTACATTTCAACGTTGCCAGAAAAAATTGGCGTCGCTGGGGGGTGTTTTATTAAAACATCGCTGGGTGAGCCAACGTATTCTGTTAATAGTAACCAAAAGTGTATCTGGGTTAGCTTACCAAATGGCTGTCAAATACAAGCATAACAAGGCAAGGCACAATGTGGCCGCTGAAAAGCGCGGCCACGGACTCGCTACACTTCGTTTCGCTCGCCCGTGCTTGCGGCGTTATGTGAATCAATGACGATACGGCGTGCCACGACAGAAGATGCAAAGAACATTGCATCGGTAGCAATCACCACCTGGGTAGATACGTATGCTCCAGACGGTATGAATGATGTTTACTCAGAGTATGTGCTTGAGCGTTTCACTCCAGTAAATCTATCTCAGCTTATTCGGGAGCACTATGTTCTGGTTGCCGAGACTGATTTCGGTATCGTGGGTTATGCGCTAGTTTCTAAGAGTCCAGACAATAAGAGTGAGATAGAAACGGTTTATATATTGCCAAAATTTCAAGGGGTTGGTGTAGGTCGCGCGCTTATGGATGCTATTGTCTCATCGCACAATGATGGACTTTGGCTAAAGTGCGCTGACTATAACCCTAAGGCTCTATCTTTTTACCGAAACTATGGTTTCAATGAAATCGGTGAAACTTGGTTTGTTCTGGCAGGCGAAAAGTATCGGTGCCTTGTACTTGAGCTATCACTTAACAAAGCCAAGCAGGTATAGCCGCAAAAAACGCGGCTAGGACAGCCTACACTCCGCACCTTTTGTGTAGTCGCTATCGCTCCAAACTAACACAAAAGGTGCTACGTTACGGCTGCCCCTGTTGGCGGCGGTTAGGCATCAATCGAGCAGAGTGCACATACATCAAGGAATGAAATATGATTCTTACAGTTTTTCGATCTAAGTTACGTGATGGGGTCGAAGAGGAATATTATGACTTGGCATCAAAAATTGCATCGGAGGCAGAAACCGTTCCAGGTTTCATCTCACGCAAATCCTATGTATCAGAAGATGGAGAGAGACTGAGCTTGGTAATTTTCGAAAATCGAGAGTCGCAAGCGGGCTGGGCTAAAAATGCCGCACATACAGAAGCCATGAATAAAGGTCGTGAATTATTCTATTCTGAGTATTCTGTTCAGGTCTGTGAAGTGGTTCGGGAGTCTCAATTTTTACAAGGCAATGAAAAAAATGCCTAACAAGTTGCTCAAGCCTCGTTCCGGCGCAAAAAGACGCGCCTCCACTGGACAGTCAAACCGCTGGCTTTTTTGTGCATTCGCTTCGCTCATTGTTGCACAAAAAAACCATCAATTTGCCTGCCGCTTAGCAAGGCGTTAGGCGCCGCCGGACCTACTGAGCACTGGTAGCCGAAGTGAACGACGTTCAGTATTTCCTCTGGCTCGCACAACAAGCCTTCAGTGGTTTGGTGTTTGCCTGGCCACTCACAGTCGCAA
>Ga0181553_10002844_pt1 | contig 15077 bp, 10 predicted proteins | sample 011ome_17_FD_133753 | JGI IMG/M metagenome (GOLD analysis project Ga0181553, IMG submission 133753) | Coastal salt marsh microbial communities from the Groves Creek Marsh, Skidaway Island, Georgia - 011502XT metaG (megahit assembly) | ecosystem: Environmental > Aquatic > Marine > Intertidal...
CGCCAGCGTCACCTCAATCTCACGCAGAAGCTTCAGTATATCCTCGTCCGAATGTCGTTTCCGAGCCATCGCATCCCCCTTCGGTCTCTAAAAATAATGGCCCAGTTTTAGGGGGGAAGGACAGCTGGATGTTCCTGCATGTTGCCGATATTGAAACCTTTAAAAGAAGGATTCTCGTCCTTGGGGTCGGAGAGAAAGCCGCGCGGGTGGAAAAGCTGGAAGACAGCGGCGGTTCGCATGGTTTCAGGGTTGTCGGTTTCGTTCCCATCAGCGACCGCGAAGCCAAGATTGCCGACGATCGCAACCTTTGGGGAAATATGTCCCTTGCAGAGCTTTGCGGCGAAAAAGGCATAGAGGAGATCGTTGTCGCCGTTGACGAGAGGCGAGGGGGCATGCCGACCAGTGCCTTGCTTGACTGCAAGCTCGCCGGTGTGACTGTTACCGATTATTCCACATTCTGGGAGCGCGAGACCGGCAAGGTCGATCTTGATGCGCTTCATCCGAGCTGGCTCATTTTCTCGGACGGGTTCGTAGGCGGCTGGCTGCAGGCCATGCTCAAGCGGATATTCGATGTGCTGGCCAGTCTCACATTGCTGATCGTTGCTCTGCCGGTTCTGCTCATCACCGGCATTCTGATCAAGCTGGAAAGCCCCGGTCCGGCCTTTTATCGTCAGGAGCGGGTGGGATTGAATGGAAAATCGTTCATGCTTCTCAAGTTCCGCAGTATGCGCACAGACGCCGAATCCGACGGTGTGCCGCGCTGGGCGGCATTGAACGACAGCCGTATCACGCGGCTCGGCAATTTTATTCGCAAGACGCGGATTGATGAGATTCCCCAGATTTTCAATGTTCTCAAAGGCGAGATGAGCTTTATAGGCCCCCGCCCGGAACGGCCCTTTTTCGTCGACCAGCTTCACGAAGCCATACCCTATTATCAGGAACGCCATCGCGTAAAACCGGGCATCAGTGGCTGGGCGCAGCTCAACTATCCCTATGGTGCGTCCATCGAGGACGCGAAGGAAAAGTTCCAGTTCGACCTGTACTACATCAAGAATTACAGCCTGTTTCTCGATCTCATCGTGCTGATTCAGACCTTCCGGGTCGTCCTCTGGCCAAATGGTGCGCGCTGACGTGCCTGATTCTCTGTTTGAAGCGATTACCGGCAATATCGGAACTGTCAGCTATTCGATCTCGGCGCTGACATTCATTCTTCTGACCATGCTGCTGTTTGCGAGCTGGAAGCGCGGCTGGGTCGGTGCGTGGCTGATCGCCGCCAGCGTCCTGACCGCCGCCTGGAGCGTGTCCACCGCATACGGATATTCGGCCGAAGGCGGAAGCCAGCTTGCGACGAATGTGCTTGAAATTCTCCGCGGTGGCGGCTGGCTGTTGTTCCTTGCAGGTGTCCTGTCGAAGACATGGGATACCGACGTCCATCGGAAGTTCGGCCGAATTGTCTTTCCGGCCATCGTGGTTCTATGCGCGTTCAACCTTACGGTCGGTTGTCTCGCCGGGGCGACGGATATCGATGTGACCAGAAGCGTCGGGATTGATCTGGCAATCCTCGGTCGTCTGATTATCGCGGTCGTCGGCATTCTTCTCATCGAGAATCTTTATCGAAACACACGGCGCGAACACCGTTGGGGCATCAAATATATCTGTCTCGGCGTCGGCGGTATGTTCGCCTATGAATTCTTCATGTATTCCGACGGGCTTTTGTTCCAGTCCGTCAACCCGGAACTGATCGACGCCCGCGGTATTGTAAATGCGGTCATCGCGCCGCTGATCGCCGTCTCCGCGGCCCGAAATCCCGACTGGTCGCTCGATGTTGCCGTATCAAGGCGGGTTATTTTCCATTCCGCCACCCTGATCGGCGCGGGTATCTACCTTCTGCTGATGGCGGCGGCCGGTTTCTACCTCCGCGAATTCGGCGGCGAATGGGGTCCCGCCGTCCAGGTTGTTTTCCTGTTCGCGGCAATAATCCTGCTGTTTCTTACCCTGTTTTCCGGCAGTTTCCGGGCGTGGGTGAAGGTTACGATCAACAAGTACTTTTTCACCTATCGCTACGACTATCGCGAGGAGTGGCTGCGCCTGATCAGAACGATTTCATCGGTTGGTTCAGGGCGCGATCTGACCGAGCGCGTAATCCGCGGACTTGCCGATATCGTCGAGAGCCCCGAAGGCACATTGTGGCTTTACAACGAACCCGATCAGTTCGAATTGCTGAAATCATGGAACAGCCGGGTCGTCGAGGGGACGCAGACGGCCGATCAGAATTTCGCCGTGATGCTGGAAGAGCATCAATGGGTGATCAATCTCGATCAGTTCCGCGAGGATCCCGACGCGTATCGGGGTCTGGTCATTCCCGAATGGCTGCGCGACACGCGGGACGATGTCCGGGCCTGGCTTGTGGTTCCTTTGTTGCACCACGACCGGCTGCTGGGAATCCTGATGCTTGGCCAGCCGCGGGTTTTGCGCGAACTGAACTGGGAAGATTACGACTTGTTAAAAACGGTCGGACGTCAGTCGGCGAGTTATCTGGCCGAGCAGCAGTCCGCAAGGGCGCTGGCGGAAGCAAAACAGTTCGATGAGTTCAATCGCCGTTTTGCCTTCGTGCTCCATGATATCAAAAACCTTGTCAGCCAGCTGTCGCTTATGGTCAAGAATGCGGAGAAGCATAAAAACAATCCCGCATTTCAGGAAGACATGCTTCAGACCGTGAGCGAGTCGGTTGAGAAAATGAACAATCTGCTCGTCAGGCTGCATGAAGGCGGGAAACAGGCCGCCGCATCGACCGCGCTGGACCTGCCAAGGTTTCTCCAGCAGCTCGTCGAGCGCAATACCCGGGCGGCAGGACGGCTGACTTTCAAATGCAATGTCGAGGGGATTGCTATAATAACCGATGAAGAACGTCTTGGCGCGGTGATGGCGCATGTTATAGATAACGCTCTGGACGCAATCGATGATGACGGCATGATAGAAGTGCGACTTGGCACGAGCGGACGCGAAGCGGTGATTGAGGTGGAAGACAATGGGTGCGGTATGTCGGCGGAGTTTATCAGGGACGAACTTTTCAAGCCGTTCAGAACCTCTAAAGGTGCCGGCTACGGCATTGGCGCATTTGAAAGCCGGGAATACGTTCGTGAAAACGGTGGGCGGATGAACATTCAGAGCGAGACTGGCGTTGGCACAACCGTCACAATCCGATTGCCGGCGATCGGACTGGCCGATGGATTGATATCGGCGGATGCGGTCGCGACATGAGCGAAAAACAAAGAAAGCTTCTGATCGTAGACGACGATACGGGGATACAGCGTCAGCTTCGCTGGAGCTTCGATGAATACGATGTCTCTGTTGCCGGCGACCGGGAGGAAGCGATCGCGCAGTTCAGATCAGAAGCGCCGGCGGTGGTGACTGTCGATCTCGGGTTGCCGCCTGATCCTGACGGCGCGACCGAGGGCTTTGCCACAGTAGAGGAAATTCTGAAACTTTCTCCGGACTCCAAGGTGATCGTCGTCACCGGGAACGAGGACCACGACAATGCCCTCAAAGCCGTGGCCCTAGGCGCATACGACTTCTATCGAAAACCGATCGATTCCGATGAACTCGGCCATATCATTCAGCGGGCGTACCAACTCTACGATCTCGAACAGGAAAATCGCCGCCTTGCCGAGCGCGGCAGCAACGCGGCGTTAACCGGCGTTATCTGCGCCGACCCTGAAATGCTTAAGGTTTGCCGTCTCGTCGAAAAAGTAGCGCCCACGAACGTGACGGCGATGCTGCTGGGTGAAAGCGGCACAGGTAAGGAAGTCCTTGCCCGGGCAGTCCACGAGCTCAGCCCCCGTGCGGACAAGCCATTCGCCGCCATCAACTGTGCGGCTATCCCGGAAAACCTTCTTGAAAGCGAGCTGTTCGGGCACGAGAAAGGTTCGTTCACAGGCGCTGTCCGCCAGCAAAAAGGCAAGGTCGAACTCGCGGATTCCGGCACGCTTTTTCTGGACGAGGTGGGCGACATGCCGTCGGCTATCCAGGCGAAGTTGCTGTGGTTCCTGCAGGAGCGGACATTCGGGCGTATCGGTGGTCGCCAGTCTATCGCAGTTGATGTGCGGGTCATCTGCGCGACCAATCAGAAGCTCGAAGAAATGATAGCCGCCGGTACTTTTCGCGAAGATCTCTATTACCGTCTGAGCGAAATGGTGATCAACATTCCGCCGCTGCGCGAACGGATCGGCGATGCCGAAATGCTGGCCCAGGCATTCCTGCAGAAATTTGCGGAAGAACAGGGTAAATCGATCCGCGGCTATACCCGGGAAGCGCTGGCCGCCATCTCCGGTTATCAATGGCCGGGCAACGTCCGCGAGCTTGAAAACCGCGTGAAGCGCGCGCTGATCATGGCAGAAGGCAACAGGATATCCCCCGAAGATCTTGATCTTCAGCAGGCGGACGGTGCCGGCGAAATACTGAATCTCGCCAAAGCGCGCGAAGAGGCGGAAAAAAGGGAAATACCGCGCGCATTGTCGCGGGCAGAGGGCAACATAACCCAGGCGGCCAAACTACTGGGTATCAGCCGCCCGACACTGTACGATTTGATGCGGCAGCATGGCTTCAAGGTTGATTAGTATTATCTGGTTATCCATGTTGCTGCGATGCCGGAATTTTGCGGGCCGATACGTGTGTTTTTATGGAAAATCGCCCCAATGGGAGAGTTAGGAATGACGACGAAGCTGAAAAACAGGATTTTCAAAGCGACGGCGGTTGCCGTCGGTCTCGTCTGGTTGGGAGCTAGCGCCCCTCAATTCGCTCATGCGGCTGCAGTCGATAAGGAGCGCTCGGAGAAATTCCTTCGCGAAGCGCAGGAATTCATCAAGAAGGGCGATGGCAACGCTGCCGTTATTCAGCTCAAGAATGCGCTTCAGTCCGATCCCGGTAATGTCACGGCCCGCCGGCTGCTCGGTGAAATCTATCTTCGCGTTGGTAACGGCCCGTCGGCCGAAAAAGAGTTCACAGCGGCAATGCGCCGTGGGGCGAACGATACCAAGATCAAGATTCTTCTCGCCCGGGCTTATCTCCTGCAGGGCAAGAACAAGGAAGCGCTCGAGGAGGTTTCGGGCGACATCACTGACGAAGAAGCCCGTCCCGATGCGCTGATCGTCCGCGGGCAGGCTCTCCTCGGATTACGGGATTTCGAAAAGGCAAGAACGGCGCTGATCGATGCCGATAAACTGCGTCCTGAAGATGTGCGCGCGAAAATCGGCCTGGCGCAGAGCTACGTGAGCCAGGGCAAGATCAAGGAAGGCGAAACGGAAATCGACGAAGCCCTTCGCCGCAAGCCCGAATCCGTTGAAGCACTTGTCCTCAAAGGGGAGCTGCGCCGTCTGAACAAGGATCTCGACGGTGCGGTGCAGCAGTTCGACAAGGCGGTAAAGGTCAACGACAAGAATCTTCTCGCCCGGCTCGGCCGGGCGGCCTCGTTGATCGACCTCGGCAAGGACCAGGATGCCCAGGCCGATCTTGATGTCGTTTTCAGGCGTGTCCCGAAACATCCCCTTGCAAGTTATTTGCAGGCCCTCGTGCTGGCAAAGAAGAAAGACTATGCGGCGGCTCAGGAGACCCTTCAGCAGGCTGGCCCTCTTCTTGACAACCATATGCCCAGCGTATTTTTGCGCGGCGCGGTCAGCTATGCACTGAACCAGTACGAACAGGCTGTTTCGAGCCTTGAGCGCTATACGCAGGCGGTGCCGACGAATGCCCGCGCGCGCAAACTGCTCGGTGCGACCCTGGTTCGCAAGCGCGAGGCCGCCCGGGCGATCGAAGTGCTCGAACCGCTGGTCAATGACGAAACGAAGGATGCCCAGTTGCTGACACTTCTCGGCAGTGCCTACATGCAGGTTGGCAAGTTCAACGAGGGCACAGCGTATTTCAGCCGCGCATCGGAGGCGGCGCCCGATGTTGCCTCTATCCGCATGCAGCAGGCGCTCGGAAGCCTTGCCCAGGGAGAGTCCGATGCGGCCGTCGGCCAGCTTGAGAGCGCGATCAATCTCGATCCTGAAGCGCGCCAGGCATCGGTATTGCTGGCGCTCGTCAAACTGCGCAAGCGCGATTTCGATGGCGCTCTGGTCGCCGCCAAGCGCCTTCAGGAGCAAATGAAGGACAACCCGCTTGCCGACAACCTCATCGGAGCGGCCCATCTTGGCAAAGGAGATCGCAAGGCCGCGCGGGAGACATTCGAGGCGGCCCTCAGGAAAAAATCAGACTTTCATCCGGCCCGTATGAATCTGGCCCAACTCGACCTTCAGGAAAAAAAGGTCGATGAAGCCAAGAAGCATTACGCGACGATCATCGAGGAAGATTCGAAGCATATGGGCGCGATGCTGGCAATGGCCAGCATTGAGGGGGAGGCAGGCGACCGCGAGGCTGTTGTGTCCTGGCTGAAGAGAGCCGCCGAGGCAAATCCGAAGTCACTGACCCCGAACCTGCGGCTAATTCAGTTTTACGGCAGCAACCGCGAATTCCAGAAGGCGGTTGCCGTCGCGCGCGGATTGTCGAACAGCCAGCCTGACAATCCCCGGGTGCTCGAAGCCCTCGGTCGTGCCCAGACGGCTGCGGGCGATCCGATCGGCGCTGTTCAGACCTACAAGCGTCTTGCCGCGCTGAATCCCGATTCTGCGGCGATCCTTGGCCTTGTGGCCGGTGCCCAGATTTCAGCGAAGGACCCCGCATCCGCCCGGGCTACGTTGAAAGATGCCATCGCGCTTGACGAAAAATACCTCCCCGCAAAGATCGCGCTGGTGGAACTTGAATCCGCCGAACAGAAGTTCGATGAGGCATTGACGCTCGCGGACGAACTGAAGAAAGACCAGCCCGAGTCCCATTACGGCGATCTTCTGACCGGCGATGTGCTGATGCGCCAGAAGAAATTTGCCGACGCGGCAACGGCTTATGAAAAGGCCATCGAGAAATCCGACACCGCGACGCTTGCCATTCGCCGGTTCAATGCAAAGCGTCAGGCGGGAAATGCCGATGACGCTCTGAAAGAGCTCCAGGGCTGGGTCGACAAAAAAGACGACCGTGGGGCGCGTCACGTGCTGGCAAGTGCCTATCTTTCTGCGAACAGGAACGATGCCGCCATACGGGAGTCGGAGAAACTCCTGGCAAAAGAGGAAAACAATCCGGTTCTTCTGAATAATCTGGCGTGGCTGTACCAGCAGAAAAACGACAAGCGCGCGATGGAGTATGGCGAGCGCGCCTACAAGGCAGCACCGAAATCCGCTGCGGTCATCGACACGCTTGGCTGGATTCTCGTCGAGCAGGGACATGACGTGAAACGCGGCGCGGAGTTGCTGGCGGAGGCGCACCGGATCGCGCCGAAGCAGGGCGACATACATTATCACCTCGCCTATGCCATGAATAAGAACGGTCAGTCAGCCGAGGCAAAACGCGAGCTCGAGCGTCTGCTTGCGTCTGATGTCAAATTCGAGGCGATGGACGATGCCAAAAAGCTGCTGAAGCAGCTCGGCGGCTAGGAACGTTCAGGCTTTCGCGGGTTCGCCCAGGAGCGTGTAGACTTCATGCGGGGTCGAGGGGCGCCCCCCCACCTCGTTGATAAAAAAATCGAAGTACCGGTCGAACCGGTCGAGGAACACAGCGAGGTCGTCGTCATTCCGCACGTAAGGGGTACATCCCGGTTCGAGCGACGGACTGTGATACGTGAAGCTGAATACCCGGCGGCCCGCTGCAAGCATTTTGCGGGTGAGGCGCCGGTGTTCGCTATCGGTGATCCCTTCAGGCGTCAGCACGATCCGGTCGAGCAACCGCAAGCGCGAACTTATCCCGGTCAGCTTCAGCGCCCGCCCGAACGGCGAATTGACCCGGTTCCAGCCGGCCCAGCCCAGCCCTGCGAATATGCCCGTAAACCCGGCAGACAGGGGTATCTCCAGGATACGGTTTTCGCCGAACCAGTAGGGTGCGGCGTCGCAATGCCTGAAATCGGGCCCTTCATCGTCGCGAAAATCGGTTTGCGGCACCACGCTTGCGTCAATCCGGTAGCCCAGTTCTGCGAGTATTCCGGCTGTGTTGGGTCCGACACCGTACCGGCCCGCCTTGTATATCGTCGGCCGGTGGCCGAACCGTTTGGTGATTTCTTCCGTCAGGGATTCGAGCTTCGCTTTTTCCAGGTCGCGCGGCAGATTGCCGGGATAGGAATTCAGATTGGATACCTGTTCATCGAAAGGCGGGCAGACCCAGGGATGCAGGTGCGCGCCGATCTGGCACAATCCGTCATCGTAAAGCTCCTTAAGCGGGCCGTAGCCGCTTTCCTGGCTTGCCACCGGATAGTCGATTACATAGGTCGGCTTTATTCCGTATCGCTGCAGAATTTCCTGCGCCCGGTATTGTGATGCGATTGCTCTTGTCGAAACCTGGTCCCGCGACACCGGCCTGCCCCAGTCGAATTCCTCTTCGGTATCGACCACGACCAGCAGCAGCGGCTGATCGATCTTCGTGTCGGGAATGTGCCAGTCGGAAGGGTCGAGCATGTGTATCAGGCCGTTCGGCGGTGAAGAACAAACAGCGGCACGGATCATGCCGCGACCGCGTGGTTAGCACATAGATGGCCGTCAAAAAACACATCCTGCATGTTTTCCCGTCTTTCGGCGCGGGAGGCGTGCCCATCCGCATCACCGCGGTGATGAACCATCTGGGCGACCGGTGCCGTCATACGGTCATGGCGCTGGACGGTCATGCCGAAGCGGCGGAACGTATAGACTCCGGGATCGACGTAAAGATCCTGCATCCTGAGATCAGCAAGAAACACCCGATCCGGACATTGACCGCGATTTCCGGACATCTGCGGAAACTCGCCCCCGACGTATTGCTCACCTTCAACTGGGGTTCGACCGAATGGGCGCTTGTGAACCGGTTCACGACCCGTATCCGCCATATCCATTTCGAAAGCGGATTCGGTCCCGAAGAGGCCGTCCGCCAGAAACGCCGCCGCGTGCTGTTTCGCCGCTCCGCCCTGCGGCGGGCGGAGCGTATCGTCGTACCGTCAGAGAACCTGGTCGGGATTGTCCGCGACAACTGGCGGCTCGATCCCGGTAAAATCCGGCTCATCCCGAACGGCGTCGACTGCGTCCGCTACGGAGGGGCGCCCGACCCGGCGGCACTGCCGGGTTTCGATCCCGCAGGTGCGACCGTTATCGGGACCGTCGCGCCCCTGCGCGAAGAAAAAAATATCGGCTGGATGATCGACGCGTTTTCGCGTGTTGAGGCCGAGGGCATGGCGCGCCTGCTGATTGTCGGGGACGGCCCGACGCGGCCGGCGCTTGAAGCCAGGGCGAAAGCCTCTGCGGCGGCGGAGCGTATCCATTTTGCCGGCTATGTGGGACAGCCCGAAAAGGTTTTCGGCCTGATGGACGTGTTCGCCATGTCGTCCGACACCGAACAGATGCCCAACGCCCTGTTGCAGGCGATGGCGGCGGGACGGCCTGTGGTATCGACAGACGTCGGCGATATCCGGCCGATCGTCGCCGCCGGCAATCGGGCCTATATATTTCCGGTCGGGGATGCCGCCGGGTATGACTCCGGTCTTCAGGCGATGATCGGCAACAAGGACCTGCGGGACCGCCTCGGTGCAGCAAACCGGCAACGCGTCGTGGATGTCTACAGTATGGACAAAATGCTGTCGGCCTACAGGGAGTTGCTGCTTCCGTGAAGATACTGACCTTCACGTCCCTGTATCCAAATGCGGTCAATCCCCAGCACGGCATTTTTGTCGAAACCCGCCTGCGCAAGCTTGTCGAGACAGGCGAGGTTGACGCGCGGGTGATCGCCCCGATCCAGTCGTTCCCGGTGACTGTCGGCCCGTTCGCCCGGTATGCGGCATACGCCGCCGCGCCGGCGTTCGAGACCCGCCATGGTATCGATGTGCATCATCCGCGTTTTCTGTCGATCCCGAAGGTCGGCATGCGGCTGACCCCGTCCAGCATGGCGATCTCTGCCCGAAAGCTGTTTCGCGATATCGTCGAGCGCGAGTCCATCGATCTGATCGATGCGCATTATTTTTATCCCGATGGCGTGGCCGCCGCACGGCTTGCTGCGGAAACCGGCGTGCCCTGCGTCATCACCGGGCGCGGCACCGATCTGAACCTGTTTCCGGAATATCCGGCGGCGCGGCGGGAAATCCTGAATGCCGTCGATCGTGCCGCCGCCTGCATCACCGTGTCCGACGCGTTGCGCACCCGGCTGATCGATATCGGTGCGCCCGCCGAAAAAGTGACGACGCTGCGCAACGGGGTCGACATCAATTTGTTTGCGCCGGTCTCCGCCGGGGATCGCGATGCGATCCGCCGTCGCCACAGGCTTGCCGGCCCCACGATCATCGCGGTCGGCAACCTTGCGCCGGAAAAGGGCCAGATGATGATCGTCGATGCGCTGCGCAGCCTGCCGGACGTCACGCTGGTGCTCGTCGGCGACGGTCCGGATGGCGGCCGCCTGGATACGTTTATCGAAGACAACAATCTCGCCGGCCGCGTACGCCGGTTGGGCCGGGTGCCGCAATCGGACCTGCCCGGATTGTACAGCGCCGCCGATGCTTCGATCCTGGCATCGATGCGCGAGGGCTGGCCCAATGTGCTGCTGGAATCCATGGCCTGCGGCACGCCCGTGATTGCCGCCGATGTCGGCGCGGTGCGGGAAATGGTGACAGTGCCGGCGGCGGGCGTGATCGTTGCCGACCGGACCCCGGCGGCGTTTGCGGAGGCAATAACGGGCCTGCTCCGCTCCCCGCCCGACCGTGCGGCAACGCGGGCCCATGCGGAAAAATTCAGCTGGGCGGAGACGACGCAGGGTCAGATCGATTTGTTCCGCCGGATTTTGGAGCGCTAGTCGATTACGCGCCCCAGCGCGGTGCCATAGGCGCGGCGGTAATTCGATGCCGAATTGGCCCAGGTGCGCTCGGTCTCGACAAAAATGCGTCCTGCTTTCCGCTGCGCGTCCCAGGTGTCGGGGGCCCCGAGCACCCGGAGGATTGTCGCCGTCAGGTCCGCGACGTCATCGGCCCGGAAAAGGTTCCCGGTCTCTCCGTCGCGGATCAGTTCCCTGTGGCCGCCGACATCCGACGCCACCATGATCTTGTTCTGGGCCATCGCTTCCAGCGGTTTCAGCGGTGTGACAATATCGGTCAGCCGCATCGACACCCGCGGATAGACCAGCAGGTCGACCAGGCTGTAATAGCGCTGCACCTCCGAATGGTGGACCCGGCCGGTAAAGATGACGGCGTCGGGATTCGGCAGGGCGGCTGCCTGGGCGCGCAGGGCTGCGTCCTCGGGCCCGCCGCCGACCATCAACAGCCGGATATCCGGATCCGCCGCCAGCAGGGCCGGCATCGCCTCGATCAGCAGGTGGAGCCCTTCATAGCCGTAGAATGACCCCAGGAATCCCAGCACTTTCTTTCCGTTCAGGCCGAGCTCTGCGCCCAGCGCGTCGTCACGCGGCGCATCTGCGGTGAATTCGCCCGGGTCGACGGCATTGGCGATCACCGTGATGCGGTCTTCCGGAATGCCGCGGGCCGCGATATCGGCGCGCAGGCCTTCGCAGATGGTGGTGACCGAACTGGCGCGCTTCAGGGCGCGGGTCTCCAGCGCCCGGGTCATCCGGTAGCGCAGGCTGCCCTCGGTCGTCGAGCCGTGGCTGGCCGCGGCGTCCTCCCAGAATGCGCGGACTTCGTAATTTACCGGAATGCCATGGCGCCTGCCGGCCCGGATGGCGGGCAGCGCATTGAGGACCGGCGAATGGGCATGCAGGATGTCCGGCTTGATGACGGGGATGATCTCGTTCAGCCGGGCCTCGGTCGCCGCCATTTCGGCGCGTTCGCGCAGCACCGGCAGGTTGATCCCGCCCGGCGCCGGGGTGCGGTGAAACACCCAGCCATCCGCGGTTTCCTGGTCCTTATAGGGCTCGGTATGGCGCGGAGTCGTCAGATGATGGGTTTCCCAGCCGAGACGGCGCTGCTCGGTCAGCAAGGACAGCGTGCGGAACGTATAGCCGCTTTGCAGCGGGATCGAATGATCGAGAACGTGGAGAATGCGCATGCGTATCAGAATACCCTTTGGCCATTCTATATCGCGTAAGGCCCCGCCCCGTCACCATGGGAATACGAAATTCGCTTGATTAGTCCGTACACGGACGATTATATTCAGACAGTTGCAAGGCGGGCAAAAGTGCTAACATCGCCCGAAACCGCGCCGACAGCTTGTCGGCGGGACAATAGCGCCGGGGACAGACGGCAAACGGATCAGGAGGACACACCATGAGCAGGGCTCTTCACGAAAAACCCGCAATGACCAATACCCGCGCCGATTTCTATGGGCGCATGGCCGAACAGCACATGACCCCGCTGTGGGAAGTGCTGCACACACTGCTGGCCACCGAACCGGTGACGGAGGCAACGCCCCATAAATGGGATTACGATACCTGCCGGCCCTACATCCTTGAATCCGCCAATATCATTTCGGCGGCAGAGGCGGAACGCCGCGTAATGGTCCTGGAAAACCCGACGCTTGAGGGCAAGTCGCGGATTTCGGAAGCGCTTTATGCCGGTCTCCAGTTGATCATGCCGGGCGAGGTTGCCCCGGCGCATCGCCATTCGCCCTGCGCCCTGCGTTTCATCGTCGAAGGCACGGGCGCCTATACCGCGCTGAACGGCGAAAAGGCCTATATGGAAGTCGGCGACCTGATCCTTACCCCGTCCTGGGTGTGGCACGATCACGGCCATGACGGCGACGTGCCGGTGGTCTGGCTCGACGGGCTCGATATCCCGTTGGTCCGCGATCTCGGTCCCGTCTTTGCCGAACCCTATCCCGAGGCCGAATTCCCGCAGGGCCGTCCCACCGGGGACAACATGGCCCGCTACGGCAGCAACATGCGTCCCTTCGGCGAAAAGGTGACCTCGGCGAACTCGCCGGTCTTTCACTACCCCTATGTGGAAATCCGCGAGACGATCGAGACCGTCGCCAAGGCGCAGGACATGGATGTCCGCCATGGCTACAAGCTCGAATACATCAATCCGCATACGGGCGGCCCGGTCATGCCGACCATCGCCACCTATATGCAGAAACTGCCGAAAGGCTTCGCCGGCGACGATTACCAGACGACGGCAGCCTGGGTCTATCACTGCGTCGAAGGCTCGGGCCGCACGCATATCGGCGATGAGACGATCGAGTGGAAGGCCAAGGACACCTTCGTCGTCCCCGCCTGGTACAAGCATCGCCACGAAGCCGATGACGACGCCTTCCTGTTCAGCTTCACCGACCAGCCCGTGCACGAAAAGCTCGGCCTGTTCCGGGACAACATGCAGGGATAATTGCCGGGTTTCGGGCGACCGTTCCGACAGAAAACGCCGGCGTAAGTCTTACGCCGGCGTTTTTTATTCACTCTTGTCAGCGCCGATATCGAACCAGCGGAAATAGTTCGGACAGAACATCCGGCCCGGCGGGTCGCGATACGTCCCTTCGGCGCCGGTCTGATCCGGCTTGTTCGGTCAGTCTTCGAAATCTTCGCGCGTCAGGACCGAAATCAGGCGGATGCCTTCCTTTTCGAAGTTTTCTTCCGCGCCTTCAAGCCGGTCGACCACGGTGACGACGATCGGCACATGCCCCCCGCCTTCGCGGCGCACGGCCTCGACCGCCTGCATTGCGGAGCCGCCGGTGGTGGTGACGTCCTCGACGATCAGCACCTGCCCGCCGGGAACCATGTTTCCTTCGACCTGCTTCTCGGTGCCGCGTTCCTTCACTTCCTTGCGCACCATGAACCCGGGCAGCGGACGCGTCGATCCGGCGGATGCCTGTGCGACGGCGGTCACCACCGGCACGGCGCCCAGCGCCATGCCGCCGACGCAGTCGAGCGCGATTCCTTCCACAGCTTCGAGGATCAGCTCCCCCGTCAGGCGCGCGCCCTCGGGGTCCATCACGCTCGGCTTCATGTTGAAGTAATAGGGGCTGGTCACCCCCGATGCGAGCTTGAAGTCTCCCCCGCGTGTCAGCGATTTGGCGGCGATGATGTCGCGCAGCCGCTTCTTCCGTTCGTCCATTCTTTCTGTGTTCCTTAAGCTTACTGACCCAGGCGGCCTTGCCGCCGTTATTTCAGGCGGCCTTGCCGCCGTGCATCGCCTGCCACACTTTCATCGGCGTGGCGGGCATGTCGATATCCTTCACGCCGTATTCCGCCAGCGCGTCGACGATGGCGTTCACCACCGCGGCGGTCGACCCCACCGTGCCGGATTCGCCGCCGCCTTTGACGCCCAGCGGGTTGGTCTGACAGGCCTCGACGAAATCGGCGGTCTCGATCATCGGCAGGTCGTCGGCGCGGGGCATGCAGTAATCCATGAACGAGCCCGCGATGACCTGGCCGTCCACATCGTAGGTCATGTCCTCCATCAGCGCCTGGCCGATGCCCTGCGCGACGCCGCCATGAACCTGCCCGCCGAGCAGCAGCGGATTGATGACCTCGCCCGAATCATTGACCGCAATATGACGGACCAGGTCGACGACGCCGGTGTCCGGGTCGATCTCGACCTCGGAGAAATGCGTGCCGTTCGGCCAGTTGGGACCGGTTTCCGGCGTCCAGGTGCCTTCGGCTTCGAGCCCGAGACCGAGATGGCCCGGCCAGCCCATGGGCATGTAGGACATCGGCACCATGTCGCAGATATGGATCGATTTATCGGTGCCCGCGACCGTCAGGTTGCCTTCGCTGAACTCGATATCCTCTTCGGCCGCTTCCAGCACGTGGGCGGCGATCTTTTTTGCCTTGTCGATGATCTTGTCGGCCGCGTTCTTCAACGCCGAACCGCCGATGGTCATGGAGCGCGAGCCGTAGGTGCCGCGGCCATAAGTGACGGTGTCGGTATCGCCCTGCACAAGACGGATTTTCTCGAACGGCACGCCGAGCCAGGAATGGATCATCTGGGCATAGGCCGTCTGATGGCCCTGGCCATGGCTGTGCGTACCGGCGACGATCGAGACCGAGCCGGTCTCGTCGAAACGTATCTCCATCCGGTCGTTGAACGGCGAGGCGAAATCGATGAA
>Ga0181553_10002850_pt1 | contig 15071 bp, 14 predicted proteins | sample 011ome_17_FD_133753 | JGI IMG/M metagenome (GOLD analysis project Ga0181553, IMG submission 133753) | Coastal salt marsh microbial communities from the Groves Creek Marsh, Skidaway Island, Georgia - 011502XT metaG (megahit assembly) | ecosystem: Environmental > Aquatic > Marine > Intertidal...
TTAAAAAAAAAAATATTAAAAGAAAAAAACAATTAAAAAAAAAATTTAAAAAATTGTAAAAAAAAATTAATTAAAAAAAAAAAAAAAAAATTAATTTTCATTCGAACCATTCATGGGAATTATATAAACTTGATTCCTTTTTAAAACAGATTCAAAAAAAATATAGAATGGGCAATCCTATAACCTTTCTATCTTTTGGAGGTGCATTTTGTATATCAACTGGTGCTATACATTTATTTAATATCATAACAAAAATATTAAAAATTGATATCAATGATATGATGATATTTTCTAATTTATATCAGTCAAATATAAATCCAAGATCTAATAAATATAAAACTTTTGGTGGTGTTGTTTCTGTATCTGATGGAAAACAAAAAAATATAATCTTTAATTACACAAACTATTCAAAAATAAGAACTACGCAAACATTATTATACAAATTTCATAAGATTGACTTTTATATCGATGGTACTTACCATATTTATCGAACAGATAAAAAAAATGATTATAAAAAAATCACTTTTTTAGAAGATGCTAAAATTATTAAGAAAGGTAAAATTTATAAAAAAGATAATATATCTATAGCCGCAGATTATTTGTTAAAAAGAAAAATTAAAATTGGGTACAAGTCCGCATACAATTCGAATATTATCTTATTTTCAATAATGATTTCTGGCAAATTAAAAAAAACTATTAAAATTAAAGATACAATCCAGTATTTTAAAAAAAATAGTAAAAAGTTTTTATTTACATAGTTTTCATATTATAATTTACATAAATCAATGAAAAAAATTAAAATAGGTTATATCGGGTCTGGCCCTATATCTAACTTTCATATACCTGCAATACAAGAATTAGGATTTAAAATAGAATTATTTTACTCTAGAAATTATATCAAAGCATTAAATTTTGCTAAAAAACATGAAATAGTAAATCCGCAAAAAAATTTTAATCAATTTTTAATTAAAAGTGAAAACTTGGATGCAATTATTTTATCTATCAAAACAGATGTAACAGCTAAATATTTAAAAAAATTATGTAAATTAAATAAGCCCATCTTTGTGGAAAAACCTGGGGCTCTAAATTCAAAAGATCTTATAAATATTAAAAAAATTTCTAAATCAAAAATTTTTTTTTTATACAATAGAAGATTTTATAGTTCAGTAAATGAAGCTAAGAAATTTGTAAAAAAAAGCCATCAAAGTTTCACAAGTGTAAAAATACCAGACTCAATAAAAACTATAAAACAATTCTATGTGAATGGTTGTCATGTATTAGACTTACTACTGTATTGTTTTGGAGATCTTCAGTTAATATCATCACATAAACTTAAAAAAAATTTAGGTTATTATTTTTTACTAAAATCAAAAAAAAATGGTCTTATCTCATGCCTTTTAAACTGGGGATCACCTCAAAATTTTGAAATTAATATAATTGATGATAAAAATGAAAGATTAGAATTAAAACCTCTCGAAACTTCATTTTTTTTCAAAAAAATGAAAAAAATTGAACCATCAAAAAAAAATCCAATTAGATCTTATATTCCAGAGTTAGAAAAAAAAAATTCAACCATATCTGTAGGAATGAAATATAAACCAGGTTTTATTGAACAATATAAAGAAATAATGAAATTTATTTTAAACAAAAAAACAAATAATATTCTATGTAATATAGACGATGCAATTAAGGTTCTTTATTTAATTGAATTAATTATAAAAAAAGCAAAAAAATAATGAAAGCTCTTATAATATGTGGTGATCATTATAGACATAGATTTATAATTGAACCAGCATTTAAAAAATTTAATAAAATTAAATGTATTTTGATGAAAAGAGAGTCTCAAAAAAAAGGTAAAAAAACTGAACTTTTAAATATTTCTGAAAATAGATTAATGTCAAAACATTTTAAGTTGCGATACCAAAAAGAACTTGCGGCTTTTGGTAATAAAACTATTTATGATTTAACATTACGTGAAAATATATTTGATACAAATCAAAAAACATTAAACTCAAAAAATACTATTAATTTTATTAAAAAATTTAAACCAGAAGTTTGTTTTTTAATGGGGCCTCATTTGCTGACTAGCAATATGATAAAAGTTTTGCCAAAAAAAACTTTCAACATTCACTTAGGCTTATCTCCGTGGTACAGGGGGAGCGCCACATTATTTTGGCCAAGTTATAATTTAGAGCCATGGAAAACTGGTATAACTTTTCATAAATTAAGCTTAGATGCAGATGCGGGACCAATAATTCATCAGACTGTTGCTAAATTAGAAAAAGGAATGAACTTATTTGATTTATCAATTTCAGCAATCATGGAGGGCAAAAAAGATTTTAAGAAAATAATTAATCATATTATAAAAAGAAAAAAAATTAAAAGTTATAAACAAAGATTATATGGCAAATCATATTCAAGTAGTTTTTTTAGAGCATCTCATTTGAAAGTAATTTATGAATTATTTGGCGATAATATTGTTGATTATTTCTTAAAAAATCAAACTAAAGTTAAAAAGCCGAAATTAATTAAATTATGTTAAGCGTTTCTATATTGGGTAATGGTCCTTCAATTAAATTTTATAGAAAAAAAAATTCCTTCAATGATTTAATTATTGGCACAAATAACATTTTTTATTTAAAACATTTCAATTTAATAAAACAAGAAAATAATTATTATACAGCTTACGATGAAAGGTTTTTTAAAAAAGGTTTTGAAAATTGGATTCATCATTTAGAACGATTTAAAGGAAAAATATTTTTCCCTGCATCTTGGAAAAATAAAAAAGAGTTAAAAAATTTAAAAAAAATTAATTATTCTCTTCCAAAACATAATTATAATTTAGTAAGAGATTATTTAAAAATGTTCTCTAGTACAGATGATTTAAAAAGTAGTGTTGTTATAAATAACGCAATTCCTTTGGCATTATCATTGAAGGCAAAGTTAATAAACTTATATGGTTGTGAATTTAGATATAAACTTGATAAAGACTCAAAATTGACAGATAGCTCATATTTTTACAAAAAAAAAAATATTGGATTTGATCATACTAGATCAACTGAAAAAATATGGACAAGTATTCAATTACAACAGTTAAGAAAAATTAAATCTTTTTTAGGAAAACATAATATAATTTTAAGAGATATGACTATTAATGGTACTCTTAAGTTTATTTAATGATGGTATTTAGTGTTATGGAATGGTTGTTTCTTTTTTGTTGCTATATCAATTAAAGCTTCACAGATCATATTTTTATCACAATTACCCAGTGAAAAAGTATGATATTTATCCACAAATAAATCTGGTAATAAATTTTCATTTATTTTAGTAAGTATTTTTCCAGTGCCATCTAGATTGTCTAACCTATGTAAGTTTAAACTTTTTCCGAATGCAAGTTCATTGTTCATTAAAACTCCATAGTAATTATTATCAATTTTAAAAATGTTGCCACCAAAACGATTAGAGTTTTTATTATTAGATAAAGGTGATCGATTATCTAATTCTGCAATAAATTTATCGTCTATTAATTGCATTTTCCACATCATCAAACCTTTTTCTGGATTAGTCGCAAATATGTATACTTTCTCATCAACTACTAAAGGAGTTGCATCAAATACATTCATATCAGTAATTTTACCGGCAACTTCAAATCTTTTCTCTTTTAAATTGTATAAATATAATCCTTTTCCGCAAAAATATTCCTCAAACATCCAATATGTTTTTTGTCCAAGTGTAAAACTAATAGGGTATGAAGTTTTGCAATCAGGATTTAATCTATTAAAAGTTTTACTATTATTGGGAACAAATACGTTATCACACAAATTATTTTGTTTTTCATCAAAGTAACATCTCTCATAGGCAAATCCATTTTTATAAAAAATTGGGTCAAATGTATTAACAACAATATTTTTTGAAATTTTTAATAAATCATTTTTAATAAGATTTAATGGTTTTACTTCCTTTATTTTAATTTTTTCTAAATCAGACATATCAACAATTATTCTATGAGAAGTCCACTCCTCATATTCAAGCCACATTGCAAGATGAAGATAATTTATTGTTATGATTTGAATTTTTCTTATGAGATATGCAGCACTACTGTCAGGATTTTTTTTAGCATAATAAAACATAGTGGCACTAACTGTCATTAATACCATAATAGTTAAAACCACTGTTACAAAAATTTTTTTTATTGAATTCATACTTTTTCAAAATTAAAAGATCAATATTGATTATCATTTTATCAAATGATTATATAAAAAAGTAGTATAATAATCATTTTTGTTTTAAAAAATTATCAAAGTACTTTTAATAATGGGAATTAATGATTTAGAAAAAAAATTTGATACATCAAAGCTAAGTTATGATGATTTTAATCCTTGGCCTTTAATAAAACTTAAACTTATAAAAAAATCAAATTTTGAGCAGAAATCAAAAAATTTTAATTATAAAAATGAAGTAAAAAAAGAAAGTAATTTAAAAAAAATTATAAGTTTTTTTAAATCTTTTTTTCATTATCTTAGAAATCCAATACAAAATGACAAGGTTGATATTTTATATTTTATAAAATCTTACCAAACTAGAAAAAATTCAAATAATAATTACTTTAATGAATTTTCAGATCCTATGGTCTATTTTGTTGGAAGAGAATTAAACATAAAAGTTTTAGAGCTTAATGACATGAAACTGTTTGAAAATCGAAGATATGAATATCCTAATACTGCCTCAATAGATTTTGTAAAATATCTATCTTTAATAAGAATTAAAATAAAAACAATATTTGGAATTTCAAAAAAACCAACAAACATTGGCTTGTTAAAAAATGAATTGAATGTATCTAGTCTAGAAAAGGAATTAATAACTTTAAATGAATTTTCCAAAACTTTTGAGAAAATATTAAAAAAAAATAGGCCAAAGATTGTTTACCTTGTGTGTTTTTATGACATGTATTCTATGGCAATGTCGTTGGCGTGCCATAGACTTAATATAAAAGTTATAGAATATCAGCATGGATTTCTTAATGACTATTATAGCATGTATACAAAATGGAGTAATGTGCCAAGCAGTGGCTATGAATTAATACCAGATATATTTTGGGTGTGGGATAATGAAACTAAAAATAAAATCGATGAATGGGCAAATTCAACTTCAAAACATAGTGCTATAGCAGGCGGCAATATGTGGTTATCATATTATAAAAAAACCAATCCTCTTATCAACTTACGAAAAAATAATAAAAAAAAAAATATTTTAGTTGTTTTGCAATTTAGCCCATTACCAGAATTTTTTATGAATTATTTAAAAAAAAATAAAGGTAAATTTAATTGGTATTTTAGAAAGCATCCACTTCATCCAGTTCCAAATAATATTAAAAACACACTTGAAAATTTTTCAATTGAAAGTATTGACACCACATCAAAAAAAAGTCTTTACGAAACATTCTCGTTTATAGACGCAACTATCACATTATATTCAAGCGTAGGATTCGAAGCTCAATGCTATAAAATTCCATCCATATTTATGGGAGAAAATGCAAAGTATGGATTTAAAAAATTATTAGGTAAAAATGGTCTATATTTTGCAGAAAATGAATCAGATTTAGACAATTATTTTAATAGTTTAGAGTCTCTTTCACAAATAGATAAATTTTATATAGAATTTGATGAAGATAAAATTAAAAAAGAAATTAAAAGAATATTCAATACTTAATATAGAAATTAATAATTATCTTTTCTATAACAAATTATAAATGAAAAATTTTTCTATATAAAAAAATGACTATAAAAATTTTAAAAACTTCTCCAAGATTTGTATTTTTAAGCAATGATAAAGTTTATAAATTTTTTAATTCAGGACATGAGTGCAGTCAAGAAATCAAATTAATTAGAAACTCACCTCTGTTAGAATTATATGATGAAGAAAATAAATATAAAATGAAATTTATTAAAATTTTAGAAACAAGTGAAAACTTCTATACAATGGAACTTATAAAAGGAGATAGTATAAATATTAATAATAACCTCGAAGATTTTCGATTTGCAGGAATATGGTTAAGTCACTTTCACAAATTAACATATGATACCAAAAATAAAAAAGTATTTAGATTTGGTGATTTTGTTCCTGACCATTTATTCATAGATCATGAACACAAGGAAATTTGCACGTTAGATCCAGGACATTTATTTGGGACCAAAGATATAATTGAGATAGATATAGCAAATTTTTTTGTTGATTTAATGTTTAATAAAAATTTTAAAATTATAAAATTATATAAAATTCTGAGAAGTTTTCTTCATGGTTATGGACTTAATAAAGTAGATAGTTCTATACTTGAGAAAAATATTAAGCTAAGAATACTAAACAAATCAAAACAAATTATTAATTTGAGTAATCGATATTTTATTGCTTATTTTTTTTTCTTATATGCAAATATTAAATATTTTTTAATTAGAAAAAAAATTAAATAAAATGAATTAAAAAATGAAAATTCTTATGACTGGTTGTGCTGGTTTTATAGGTATGCATTTATCAAAAAAATTAGTCAAACATAATGAAATTATTGAAGATATAAAATCAATTAAAATTATTAAATTAATTTCATTAATTGAAAAATCATTGAGTATAAAAACTAAAATTAATTTTTTAAAGGTTCTTAGTATAGAAGCTTACAAAACATCTGCTGATATTTTGAAATTAAAAAGGTTGAGTTCACATAACAAAAAAACTTCAATTGAAAAAAGAATTTTAAACTTTGTTAATTAATATAAAATATCTACTAAAATAAAAATAAAAAATAAAAAAAATGCCTTTCGTTTCAATAATTATGACTGTAAGAAATTCTGAGAAATATGTATCTCAAGCAATTGAAAGTGTATTAGTTCAATCATTTAAAAATTTTGAATTTATCATAATTGATGATGAGTCAAATGACTCCACAACTAAAATTATCAAAGATTATCAATCAAAAGATAAAAGGATTATTGTACATATAAATTCAAAAAAAAAAGGACCTGCCGAGTCTCGAAATATTGCTATAAGAATGGCAAAAGGAAAATGGGTATCGGTTATTGACTCAGATGATGTTTTTTTCCCAAAAAAAATTGAAAAACAAGTTAATTTAATTGATAAAAATATTATTTTTATTGGATCAAGCTTTTTATATATAAATGATAAAGGAAGTCACGTTGCATATTATAAATATAAAAATAATTCTAAAATTTTAAAAAATAATATTATAAAAAATAAAAACTTTCCACCGCATTCATCTTATTTTGTAAAGAGAGAGTATTTGAAAAAAATTAATGGATATAACCAAAGATTTTTAATGGCACAAGATTATGATTTATTGTTAAGGTTGCAAATTTTTAAAAATAAAAAATTTGCTGTTTGTGAAGATGTTTTAACAAAAGTGAGAATTCATGCTCAAAACAGATCGTTAAAAAAAATTAATTATTTTTCGCAACTAGACTTTTCAATTTTAGCAAGTATATGTTTTAGAATATATCAACAAACTAAAAAAAATCCTTCTGAATATTTAAGTACTAAAGAATGGAGTAATTTCCTTTATATTGTTAAATTACACTTAACATCTTCAAGCTATTATAAATTTTTAGTCACAAAATTGAAATATAAAAAAAGAAAAAGAATTTTTGAATATATAAATTATTTTTCAAGTTTAAATTTTTTTAAAAGTTACTTTTTGGGACATGTTTTGCCTAATAAGATCCAGGATAAATTGTTAATAATTTATAAACAAAAATTTTTAAAGTAAAATTACTTTAATATATGATTAAAAGTACTAAATTAATAATATTTTAGTTCTTCTTAATTAAATCTTAAGATATTAAATTATAGATATTTTAAAAAAAAATAAATTTTTAAATTAGGTTTCATTTGAAGTTGTTAGTAATACTATAATAGACAAGAATTGATGTTAATAGGATTAGATTAATGAGAAAAATTTTGGATATATTCAATATATTGGAACACAAATTTAAAATAAGATTCTGTAGATTATTAATTTTCATATTTTTTACATCATTCCTGCAATTTTTTTGTTTATCATCTATAGTTTTGGTTATTTCAGTTCTATCAGACACGACATTGATCTTTGAAAACAAATATTTTCTAGCTTTTTACAATCTTGGTTTTCAAGGAGAACAACAATTTATAAATTTTATAATTTTATTTTCTTTAACTTTAGTATTGTTATCTAGCATTTCAATTTTAATTAATAATTATTTGATTTCAAAATTCTCCAATTTATCATCTATAAATTTAGAAAATATATTATTCAATTTCTACATAAATTCTAATTATTATTTTTTTAAAAAAAATTCACAAAATAGATTAATTTCAAAATTAAAAGATAATATAAATATTTTTTCTTTAAAGCTATTTCCAGCAATTTTTGTTTTTTTTTCTGCATTATCAACACTAACTGCAATCATTCTAATTCTTCTTTATATTGATTATAAAGCAACTAGTTTAATTATTCTATCTTTGGGAGTCACATATTATTTTTTCTTCATTTTTTTAAAATCTAAGGTTGGTTCTTTTAGTCAGCAGAATTCAAAACTACTTTTGACCAAGACCGAATTTATAGTAAATACTTTTAAAAACTTAAAAGTACTAAAGTTTTTTTCTAAAAAAAATTTTAAGAATATTCATTTTCAAAATTCAATGTTATTTGGAAAAAATTCTATAAAATTATTTGTAATTGAAACTTCGCCAAGAGTTTTTATGGAATTAGTTTTGTACTCTGGCTCTTTAATATTAATTTACTATTTTTATAAATTTGACAACCAGTATTTAGATATTTCAAAAATTGTTTTTTTTGGTTTGGCATCATCAAAAGCCTTACCATCTATAAATCAATTATTCGCATCAATTGTTCAATTAAAATCTAGCATTCCATATATAAAATCCTTTGAGGATGAAATTGATTTAATAATAAAAGAAAAAAATATAGTTAACTATGAAGAAGAGATTAAATTTAACAAAAGAATTGTATTAAAGAATATTTATTTTTCTTATCAAAAAGAAAGCGTATTTAATATTGAAAATTTAAATATTCAGATAGATAAAAATAGTTTTGTGGGAATTTGTGGCAAATCAGGATCAGGTAAAACAACTATAGTTGATTTATTAGCAGGTATTTATATGCCAAATAAAGGATCACTAATGATAGATGAAACTGAAATAAATGATCCAAAATTAAACAATTTTAAAAAAATTGTTAGCTATGTACCGCAAGAGTTTTACATAGGTGATAGTACAGTAAAAAACTCAATTTTGTTTGGATCCTCTGATTTTAATGAGGATAACTTAAATTTTGCATTGAAATTTTCAGGTGTAGATGAATTTATTAAAAGCTTACCTAATAAACTTGATACTTCAATAAGTGATAGAGGTATCAATTTAAGTTTGGGTCAAAAACAAAGAATTTCTATAGCTAGGGCACTATACAAGAAGCCTTCAATATTAATCCTTGATGAGGCTACAAATTCTCTAGATCTTATTAATGAAAAAATTATTTTAAATAACTTAAAAAAACTAAAAAATGAAATGACAATAATTTTTATTTCTCACAAAGTTTCATCTCTAAATATATGTGATGAAATTATTTTGATTAAAAATGGAAAGGTTTATGACAAAGGGTCTTATGATTATCTTAAAAATAATTCTAAATATTTTCTGGAACTAGTTAATTAGTTATGAAGATTTTAAATGTTGCTATAATTGGTTGTGGAAAAATTGCAGAAAAACACGCTCTCATTTTAAAATCAAAAAAAATCAAAAAACTTAATTTAATTGCTGTATGTGACGTAAATAAAAGTAAAGCAAAAAAATTTGGAAAAAAATACCAAGTAAATTTTTTTGATGATATCAACAATTTATTAAAATCTATCAAAGTAGACTTGGTAGTAATATGTACATCAAGTGGTCATCATTATGCTAATGCATTAATTGTATCAAAATATAAAAAAAATATAATTATTGAAAAACCAATCTGTTTAAATTTAGGACAGGCCAGAAATCTAGTTAAAGTTTATAAAAAAAATAAAAATATGATGTTTGTGGTCATGCAAAATAGATTAAACCCTGTGATAAAGTTATTAAAAAATGTAATAGAAAAAAAACTTTTAGGAAAAATATCTACTATTTCAATAAAAGTATGGTGGAGTCGTGGGCAAAATTATTATAATCAAGCAAGTTGGAGAGGCACATGGGATTTAGATGGTGGTGTTTTTATGAATCAAGCTATCCATCATTTAGATATGATGACCTGGTTATTGGGACCAGTAAAATCTCTTGTAGCAATTATAAAAAGAAGATTAGTTAAAATCGAAACAGAGGATGTAGGAAGTGTTTTGTTAGAATTTAAGAATAGTGTATTGGGAACCATAGAAGCAAGCACAGCATTGAGACCAAAAAATTTAGAAAACTCAATAACAGTTTTGGGTGAACTAGGTAATGTTAAAATTGGCGGTCCTTATATGAATGATTTAGAAATATATGAATTAAAGAATAAAAAAAAAGCCAATTTTTTTTTGAAAAAATATGAAGATGAGAATAAGGAAAACAATCATTATTTATTTTATCAAAATGTTATAGAAAATTTGTCTAACAAAAAGATAAAAAACAAAGAATACATAGATGGTAAAGAGGCACTTAAGAGCTTAGAATTAGCAACAGCAATTTATCAGTCAGCAATTAAAGAAAAAAGAATTTATCTACCTTTAAAATCTTACATAAAAAATAATAAAAGAAAATTATTATCTGTATTAAAAAAATAGATGTGATGAAAATTAATATTTGTGTTATTAAAATCAGATAATGATTAAATTTGCAGATTTAAATTATCAAATAAAAGATATAAAAAAAGATATTTTTAAATTTATTCGATCAGCAATTAATAGATCTGCTTTTATTGGTGGTGAAAGTGTAAAAGAGTTTGAAAAAAATTTTAAAAAAATTCATGATGTAAAATATTGCTTAGGAGTGGCCAATGGCACTGATGCTTTAGAGATAGCAATAGAGTCCTTAAATTTAAGAGAAAAAAGTGAGGTTCTAGTTCCAGTAAATACATGGATATCCACCGCAGAAGCTGTGATAAGAAATAATTTAAAAGTAAAATTTGTCGACATAGATAAAGATACCTTTTTAATCTCAATAAAAGATATTAAAAAAAAAATTACTAAAAATACATCAGCCATAATACCTGTTCATTTGTATGGAAATCCATGTGAAATGGATGAAATAAAGAAAATTGCAAAAGAATATAAATTAAAGATTATTGAAGATTGTGCACAGGCACACTTAGCTGAGTACAAATCAAAGAAAGTTGGAACATTTGGTGATATTTCTTGCTTTAGTTTTTTTCCAGGTAAAAATTTAGGTGCTATGGGAGATGCAGGGGCAATAATTACTAATTCTCAAAAAACTTTTAAAAAATGTAAAATGATAGCAAATCACGGTGGTTTAAAAAAAAATTCTCATGAAATAATTGGAAGAAATAGTAGGCTTGATAATATTCAAGCTGGCATACTGTGTATTAAATTGAAACAATTAGATAAATGGATAAATCAAAGAATAAAAAATGCAAATTTATATGAAAAGCTTTTAAATAAAAATAAAAAAATTTCATTACCTAAGAAAAAAGAATATTCAAAGCATGTTTATCATTTATTTGTAATTAAAACCAATAAGCGAAATCAATTAATTAATTTTCTAAAAAAAAATCAAATTCAAACAAATATACACTACCCAAAAATATTGACCAAAGTACCCGCATTTAAAAAATTTAAGAAGCAAACCACCAATTTAAATGCTGAAATAAATTCGGGAAGAATACTAAGTTTACCTGTAGGAGAACATTTATCAAAAGTAGAGATTATTAAGATATGTCAATTAATTAATAAATTTACAAATTGAGAAAAGTATTAATCATAACTGGACAATTTGTGCCGTATACCAAATCTCTTGGGGGCGTTCTTAGAGTTTATTCTTTTCTCAGAACTTTAAAAAAAAAACATAAAGTTTTCTTAGTAGTTAGTAAATCATTTAAAAACAAGAGTTATGGTTATCTTGGTCTTTTAAAAAAAGATCTAAAAAAATTAAATATTAATTACATCAAAAATAAAAATTCAAGACTAGCACTTTCAATATTTAATTTTAGATCTTTTAGAAATATATTTTATCTTCTAGGATTTGATTATTCATTCAATTTAAGAAATCAGTATTATGAAACATGTTCTAAAATTATTGAAAAAAATAATATTGATTATATTATTATTTCCTCGCCTCCATTCTCTCTTTTTTATTTGGTAAAAAGAATCAAAAGTAGATATAAAAATTTAAAAGTAATTTTAGATTATAGAGATGGTTGGTCAACAAGAGTAAATGATTTCTTAACATTTCCACTAAAATATTTAGTTCAAAAATTTATAGAAAAGAAAATATTAAATTATGCAGATTATATATTATCAGCAACATCTCAAATTCACGCTAAGATAAAAAATTTATCTAAAAATAAAAACCAGAAGTTGCTTATTAGAAACGGTTTTTTAATTAAACCAACAATAAAAAAGAAAAATAACGATAAAATTAAAATAGGGTATTTTGGTTTAATATCTGAGGATATTTTTAGTTATAGAAATATAAGAGTTATTTATGATGTAATGAGTCAAAATGAATTTTTACAAAAAAAAATAATTTTTGAGTTTTATGGAAATAATGATATTAGAGACTTAAATATTAGAAATTTTAGTTCATTTAAGTTTAGAAAAAATCTAAACTACAAAAAAGCTTTGTCAAAAATGACAGAGATGAATTATTTGCTTATTTTACATACCGAAAAATCAACAGCTAAAGAAATGGTAACCTCAAAATTTTATGATTATTTGGCATCAAGAACACAAATAATTAATATTTGCAGTGGAAAAAATGAAGTAGGTGAGATTATTAAAAGATTTGAACTTGGATACAATATTAATTATGAAAAAACAAATTTAGAGGAATTTTTTGTAGAATTAATGCACAACGCTAAAAAAATTAAATGGAAAAAAAATTTAGATATTTTTTCCAGAGATTATCAAAATAAACAATTGTTGAAAATTATCAATTGATGAAAAATAAAGTTAGTATTGTTATACCAGTATTTAAAAATATTCATTTTTTAAATAGATCTTTATATTCAGCAGCAAATCAAACTTATAAAAATATCGAAATATTAATTGTGAATGATGGGAATTCAAAAAATGACAAAAAAGAAATTTATAGAATTATAAAAAGATTTAAAAAAAAAAATATAAAAATTATAAATATAAAAAAAAATAATGGTGTTAGTAATGCATTAAATGAAGGTGTCAAAAAAAGTTCAGGCGAATATATATCCTGGTTAAGTCATGACGATTACTTTGATTTAAAAAAAACAGAGTTACAAATTGAATTTTTGCATAAAAAAAAAGCTAAAATATGTTCTTGTGATTTTGTAGAAATAAATAAATTTAAAAAATTAAAAATTAACAGAATATTAGATCAAAATTATTTTGATGATCAAATTCTTTCAATTATTCTTAATGACTCTATGCATGGCTGCAGTCTATTAATAAATAAGAAATGTTTTAATGATTTTTCATTTAATAAAAAATATAAACATATTCAAGATTATGATTTATGGTATAGGATGAGTGAAAAATATCAATTTGTGCATTTAAATAAAAAACTTCTTTTTTCAATTAAACACTCCAACCAAACCTCGTATTTAAAAAGAGATGAAAGTATTAAAGAAAAATTAAATTTTTATACTGAATTAATTAATAAAAAATTAGTCATGTATGACTACAAAAAAATATCATATATTCTCAAATTTATATACAGAAGTCTATTTATGTATAAATCTTTATTTTTATCATTTTCCATATTACATAAATTTTTATTTTATTGGGGAAACAATTTTATTACTTTATATTTTAATAAAAAATAGGATACATATATTTTAAATGTTTCTGTTAAATAATCTATCAAATAAAATTAGAAATTATAAAAATATATATTTCAACTATATAATTGTTTTAGGAATAATATGTTTTTTTTTCTTGTGGGATATTAGATTAGATATATATCAAAATATTTCAATTTCTTACAGAGAATTTTTTTATTTAATTTCTATTTATTTAATATTTGATTATAAAAAAAAATATAATAAAAATTTACTAAAGATAATATTATTTTTCTTATTTTTTTTAATCTATAATTTAATAGTTTATAATCTAAGCTTTGATCAATTAGATTTTAGGTACAATTTATTACCGATATTTTTTATTTTTTTAATATTTTTTATTTGTGATTTTTATAAAGAAGAAATTCTTAGCAATCTTCATTTATCATTTATAATATTTATTTATTTATTAATTTTTTCATATGGATTTGTTGATATTTATTTTCTATCCTCATCGGAAAAAATGAGAGTTTGTGGCATTTTTAGTTTTAAAATAAGAAATTCATTTTTCTTTTTAGAGCCATCGCATCTAGCAATGATATTAGTTCCTTTTTATTATTATGTGTTTAGATTAGGAAAAATTAATTTAGTAAATAAGATAATCTTATTAACTTTTTTAGTATTTATATTTTTATTTAATTACTCATTAACTTTAATGCTTTCGGTGGTTGGATGTTTTTTATTGATGTTATTGGTTGACTATCGATTTTTCATAAAGAACAAATTATTTTTTCTGTGTCAATTACTAATAATAATAACACCAATATTACAAAGTAGCTGCGTTTATAAAGCAAACAATGTTTTTGAAAATTTAAATATTATTACAGAAGAAAAAAAAGACATTAAATATACTTTTTATAGTGGTAACGAAAAGTACAGTGATAATAGCTTTGATGGAAAGCAACTTGACGATAACTATTATATGATAAATCTCTCCATGCGACTACAAAATGATCTTAAACCATTTGTTTATGACAATATTTTAGAGGAAAAAATGGATTACTGGGATTTTAAAAAAAAAATAACACAAAAATATAAAGATGAAATTTTTTCTAACAAAGAAAAA
>Ga0181553_10002855_pt1 | contig 15062 bp, 13 predicted proteins | sample 011ome_17_FD_133753 | JGI IMG/M metagenome (GOLD analysis project Ga0181553, IMG submission 133753) | Coastal salt marsh microbial communities from the Groves Creek Marsh, Skidaway Island, Georgia - 011502XT metaG (megahit assembly) | ecosystem: Environmental > Aquatic > Marine > Intertidal...
CGTCCGGCGCCAAATCAATTCGTAGAGTTTCAGCTCATCTGCACGCAGGACACTCGCAAGCTCGGAAGGTTTTTTGAATACATCACCCGCGGGCCGAACTGCTTCGTGGGCTTCTTGGGCATTTTTTGACTTGCCCTTGTAGGTACGAGGCGTGTCAGGAATAGAGGCCGCGCCAAACATTTCGGATGCCTGGCTCCGTGCCGCACTTACCGCCTGGGCAGAAAGAGTCACCGAGTCGGTGCGCATATAAGTGATGTATCCGTTTTCGTAAAGCCCCTGCGCGATGCTCATGGTCTGTTGAGCCGAATAGCGAAGTTTTCGTCCGGCCTCTTGTTGAAGGGTCGAGGTCGTAAAGGGAGCAGCAGGCCGACGGGTGTAGGGCTTCGCGTCGAGAGAGGCCACCGCAAGGGCAGAGCCGGTAGCGAGAACTTGCACGATCTTTTCCGCATCAGCGGTGCTCAGCAGAACGACGTCGTTTTCGAGCACGCCATCGCTCGAGAAATCTCGCCCTTGAGAAATACGTTTTCCACCCACCCGAGCAAGCGAAGCGACAAATGATTCGCCGATTTCGGTTTTCACCTCGACATCAACGTCTGCGTAGTGGGCAGGAATAAATGCGCGTCGCTCAATTTCCCGATCAACGATGAGGCGAAGCGCAGGAGATTGAACTCGACCAGCCGATTTCGCTCCGGTCACACGTCGCCAGAGCACTGGTGATACTTCGAAACCATACAGTCGGTCGACGATGCGCCGGGTTTCCTGGGCGTCGACTAAGTCTTGATCGACCTCGCGGGTGCGCTGCGCGGCTTCACTGATTGACTCTGGGGTGATTTCGTGAAAGACCATTCTCTTCACGGGCACCTTCGGCTGGAGCACCTCAAGGAGATGCCAGGCGATGGCCTCACCCTCGCGGTCTTCATCTGTTGCGAGATAGATTTCGTCAGCCGACTTCGCTGCCTTTTTCAAATCTTGAATGGTTTTGCGGCCGCGCTCGGTGGTGACGTAGTAGGGCTCAAAGCCGTTATCGACGTCAACGGCAAATTTGCCCATCGACGTTTTTTTAAGTTCGGCTGGTAAGTCTCGGGGTTGGGCGAGGTCGCGGACGTGCCCCACGGAGGCCATCACCTCGTAGTTATCGCCGAGATACTTGCCGATTGTCTTTGCCTTGGCAGGCGACTCGACGATGACGAGCTTCTTACTGTCAGACACCCTGTTTCCTTACCGAACCTCTAGCCGCTTTCTGTCGCGATGATTGTGCGGGGTTCGAGGGCTCACGATACACAACAAATGTCGTTGGTCAACAAAACGGCACTCACCGGGTGTGCACACGGTCACTCCACGGCGGAGTGGGGTGAGGGCCCGCCTTCGAGGTTCGAGAGAGGGCTATCCCCCACCACTGTGTGCTGAGCGTGATAGTGGCATCTGATTCCAGCAGCTCGCAGCTCACGCGGTAGTCGGTAGCTCGAGCCAGTATCGCCCGGGCAATCACACATGGCTGACCGGAGGCAACACCCAGTGACACGTCACTGGCCGCAAGTGACGCGAGGTCCGCAGCAGATTGCAGTCGTTGCGTGAGATGAAGAACTTGGCTTACGCCGATGACCACGGCGGATAGAGACACCATCGAGGCGACAATCCCCACTACCACTACCGTCGCCGAACCTGCCTCCATGCCCCTACTCCGTCGGAACATACAGCCCACAGTGGGTCGCTGCTCGCCCGGGCCGAGGAAGGAAAGACCCAGGCGGTCTCATCATTCACCGCGCCAGAGTGTCACAGTGGTGGCGAGAGTGGCGGCGATGAATCTAAGCTGTGGAGAACGTAATCGTGTCGCCTGGCGTGGGGTGGCACACCGGATCCCTATCAACCGCAATGTGGCGGAGGAGAACATACCGTGAGTGACACGACCATCGACAGCTTGTTGCATGAAGAGCGCCGTTTCGAACCGTCCGCTGATTTTGTGAACCAACGGATCGCCCAACCACAGCTGTATGACCAGGCTTCGGCTGACCGGCTGGGTTTCTGGGCCGAACAGTCACAAAACCTGTTGCACTGGCATAAACCATTTACCGAAGTGCTCGATTGGTCGAACCCACCCTTTGCAAAATGGTTTGCCGACGGTGAACTCAACGTCTCCTTCAACTGCCTGGATCGCCATGTGAACGAGGGCCGCGGTGATCGGATCGCCTTGCACTTTGAAGGTGAGCCCGGGGATTCGCGGGCGATGAGTTACGCGGAGCTCACCGGGGAGGTGCGACAGGCAGCAAACTTGCTCATGTCCCTTGGTGTGAACAAAGGCGACCGGGTCATTATCTATATGCCTCTGATTCCTGAGGCTGTCGTCGCCATGTTGGCCGTGGCCCGTATCGGCGCCATCCACTCTGTCGTCTTTGGTGGCTTTAGCGCCGAGAGCCTGCGGGCGCGCATCGAAGACGCCGACGCGTCACTCGTCATCACGGCCGATGGTGGTTACCGCAAGGGTTCCGTGTTTGCTCTAAAGCCCGCTGTCGATGAGGCGCTCACCGGTGGCAAGCACAACGTGCGCAACGTGCTGGTGGTAAAGCGCGGTGGCAACGACGTCACCATGGAATCGGGGCGGGACCTGTGGTGGCACGAAGAGGTGGCCCAGATGAGTTACCTCCACGAAGCAGAGGCGTTTGACGCTGAAAATCCCCTGTTCATTCTCTATACCTCCGGCACCACCGGAAAACCCAAGGGAATCTTGCACACGTCGGGCGGCTACCTCACCCAGGCGAGCTTTACTCATAAGAACGTCTTCGACCTTCACCCCGAATCCGACGTGTATTGGTGCACGGCCGACATCGGCTGGATTACCGGCCACAGCTACGTCGTCTACGGGCCACTCGCGAACGGGGCCACCCAGGTGATCTACGAGGGCACTCCCGATAGCCCCGAGCCCGGGCGGTGGTGGAAGATCATCGAAAAGTATGGCGTCACCATCTTCTACACCGCCCCCACCGCCATCCGGGGCTTCATGAAAGCGGGACGCGAAATTCCTCAGAAATCGGATTTGAGCTCACTGCGCCTGTTGGGGACGGTGGGGGAACCCATTAACCCTGAGGCCTGGATGTGGTACCGAGACGTCATCGGCGGAGGCACCACCCCCATCGTGGATACCTGGTGGCAAACCGAGACGGGGGCCATCATGATTTCGGCTCTGCCGGGAATTACCTCCACCAAGCCCGGCTCGGCACAAGTGCCCCTGCCGGGTATCAGTGTCGATGTACTGAGCGAGGACGGTGTCCATGTCGGTGCTGAAGCAGGCGGATTGCTCGTAGTGACAGAACCGTGGCCGTCGATGTTGCGTGGCATTTGGGGCGACCCCGAGCGTTATATCGATACCTACTGGTCGCGATTTGGCGACAAATACTTCGCCGGAGACGGTGCTCACCTTGATGGCGACGGTGACATTTGGTTGCTCGGTCGAGTCGACGACGTGATGAACGTCTCGGGCCACCGCCTCTCGACAATGGAAATCGAGTCAGCACTCGTCGCCCACGAAATGACGGCCGAAGCCGCCGTCGTGGGTGCAAGTGACGAGACCACAGGTCAAGCAGTAGTCGCCTTCGTGATCATCAAGTCGCGGTTCAAGGGGAAAAAAGACGACCACGAACTCATCGCCGAATTGCGAGCGTGGGTGGGTAATCAAATCGGCGCGATTGCTCGGCCCAGAGACATTCATCTGGTCGATGAATTACCCAAGACTCGCTCGGGAAAAATCATGCGACGCCTACTGCGCGATATTGCCGAAAACCGGGAAGTGGGCGACACCACAACGTTGACGGACACCTCCGTCATTCAGACGATTCGAGGAAACCTCGCCGAAGAGGACTAAGCGAACTCGAGAATGAGCTCGACTTCCACCGGAGCGTCGAGCGGCAACACAGCGACACCGACAGCAGCGCGGGCGTGCTTTCCGACGTCACCAAAAATCTCACCGAGAAGTTCCGACGCACCGTTGAGCACACTGGGCTGGCCAATGAAGTCAGGAGTGGAGGCCACGAACCCGTTGACCTTCACGACTTGCTTCACCCGGTCGAGAGAGCCCAGGACACTCTGTGCGGCAGCCAGAGCGTTGAGCGTGCAGACTCGGGCAAGCTCAACGGCATCTGTTGGGCTCACTTCGCCTCCGACCTTCCCTGTCGCAATCAACGCCCCGTCAAAAAATGGCAGCTGGCCGGCGGTGTACAACAGGTTGCCGGTGACCTGCGCCGGCACATAACTTGCGACCGGGGTGGCAACTTCTGGAATGACAATCCCTAACTCTTTGAGGCGCGCGTCGATGTGTCCCACTATTTTCCTTCCACGGGGCGTTTGAAGTAGGCGACGAGACCGCCTTCGGGCCCGGTCACAATCTGGACCAGCTCCCACCCTTGCTCACCCCAGTTATTCAAAATGGCGGTGGTGTTATGAATGATCAGTGGTGTGGTGGCGTATTCCCAAACCGTCACGATCAACCCCTCACTTGTGAGTTAGCTCTTATGTCCATCGCGTAGCCTACTGCTATGGCAGTTTCTTCGCGGAAGGTCGGCGGTGTAATCACCTCGATCCTCGGTCTCGCCGGGTTATCCGGGCTCGCTGGTGTCCTTATAAGTGCAATGGTGGCACCCGCCGTCGCCATCGCAGGCGTCGGCGTGAACAGTGGGGTGGGGGTCTTTGACGCGCTGCCGGAATACATCGACATTGGTGAGCAGGCGGAGAAAAACACTCTGTGGGCGTATCGCGGCTCAAAGCCAAACGATGGCTACGTCAAAATCGCCGAGGTGTACTGGCAAGACCGCGAAGAAATTCCGATCGAGCGGATGTCTCCGCACGTGGTGAATGCTGCGGTGGCCGGCGAAGACCGTCGCTTCTTTGAACACTCGGGGGTGGACGCGACCTCACTAGTGCGTGCCGTAGTCGGCAACGTCTTCAGCGGTGACATTCAGTCGGGTGCGTCGACACTGACGATGCAGTTAATCAAAAACATTTTTGTCCAGCGTTCGTTGTATCTGCCAACAGAAGAAGAGCGGACAGAGGCTTACAACCAGGCAACAGCCACTGACTTCGAGCGCAAGCTCAACGAAATGAAGTTGGCAATTGGATTGGAAAAACGCTTCACCAAGGAAGAAATCCTCGAGGCGTATTTGAACATTGCACCCTTCGGTGGCAACACCTATGGCATTCAGGCAGCATCGCAAAAATACTTCGGCAAGCAATCGCTCGACCTCACACCGTCTGAAGCCGCCAGCTTGATGGCGATTGTTCAATACCCCACCACCCGTAACCTCGCCTCACCCGAGAACTACCAGGCGAACCAGGAACGTCGAGACGTCATCCTGCAAGCCATGCTGGCCGAGGGCTACCTCACGGAAGACGAATACACCGAGGCGATTTCTATCCCGGTTAATTCCAACTTCGTGAATCCGGCTGAGCCTACGAACGGCTGCCTCGCGGCCAACGAGTATGCGAAGTTCTTCTGCGACTACGTCGTGAGAAACGTTGAAAACTTTGAGGGACTGGGCGCTACTCCAGAGGAGCGCAACAGCCGCTGGCGCCAGGGTGGACTTGATGTGTACACCACCCTCAACATGGAGCTGCAGCAGGTCGCTCAAGACCGAGTGTGGGAGCTCGTGCCGAACGACGTTGAGACGTTCGAATTGGGAAGTGCCACGGTCAGCGTCGAGGTTAAGACCGGTCGCGTGTTGACCATGGCTCAAAACAAGCTCTTCAACGACACCGAAGAGGGCGGGGGAATCACCTCGACTGCAGTGAATTTCAACACGGACCGCGCCTACGGCGGCTCGAGCGGGTTCCAGGTTGGATCGACCTACAAGATATTTGCTTTATTGGCGTGGCTGCAGCGCGGCTTTGGTTTGAACGAAGTGGTTGATGCGTCGAAGTTTGAGCTCGACCAGGCCGAATTCCTCGACACCTGTGCTGACGGTGGGGGTCCGTGGGGTGGATTGTGGGAGTTCAAAAACTCCGGAAACCTCGAAATTCCGTCGGTGACGGTCTACGAGGCGACTACGCGATCCATCAACTCGGCCTATGCATCGATTGGGAAAGAGCTCGACCAGTGCGAGATCCGGAGAAACGCGGAGGCGCTCGGCGTCCACCGAGCCGATAACGGGCCCCTTCAGACCAACCCGGCCGCCGTCCTCGGAACTAACGAAATCGCTCCATTGACCATGGCGACCGCGTTCGCCGGAATCGCTAACGGGGGCCAGGTGTGTACCCCGGTCATCGTGGATCGCTTCGTCACTGCCAGTGGACCCGACCTTCCGGGCCAAACAACGAGCTGCCGCCAAGCACTCACACCCGACGTGGCGGCTGCTGCGGCCTCGCCCATGCGAGGAGTGATCACCGGAGGAACGGGTTCCCGATCAAACCCTGGTGGAAATGTTCCCGTAATTGGAAAGACGGGGACGACCGACAATCAGGTCCAAACCTGGATGGTGGGCTCCAGCACAGAAGTTGCGACCGCCGTGTGGGTGGGCAACATTCTTGGTGACACCTCAATGCGACGAATCAGCAATGGAACCGTGCTCCGACACGACATCTTCCGCCCTGTGATGCAGCTCGCCAATGAAATGTACGGGGGGGATTCCTTCCCGACTCCTCCCGCGCGACTGCAAAACGGCGCCGGTGTCCAACTTCCCGACATTACCGGGCTCTACGTCGATGAGGCGATGTTGCTTCTCAATGGAATTGGATTGAACCTCGAAATTCGAGTCGGTGGCGGTGGAGTGGTTGGCTACTTCGAGCCGGCCCCCGGCACGCTCCTTGCTCGAGGTCAAACCGTTTATGTTCACACCGATGGTGATGCGGGCGACCGATACGTTCCGACCACTGTGATGCCCAACATCATCGCTCCGGCACTCACTGAGGTCGAAGCGCGTGGGGCGTTCTCAACGTCGGGAATGTATGGCGCGACGAATTTCTATTGTGTGGAAGGCTCTGCCGGTTCTGAGACGGGCAACGGAGTCGCAATTGGTCAGTCACCTGAACCCGGCGAAATCGTGAGAGTCGATACGGAAATCGAAATCGCCATGAACTGTTTCGCGGGCGCAGCGCCAAACCCCGACGAAGTCTTGGAGTAGCGCTGTGGCGCGTCCCGCTGCCGTCCTCGGTCGGTCTCTCTTTGGAATGGGTGCCCTTGCCGCCGGCGCTCTCGCCTACGGCGTGCTTGTCGAACGCGGCAACTATCGGTTGCGAGTTGAGCGCGTCCCCATCTTGGACGCAGGGAGCGAGCCGATTCGCGTACTGCATTTAAGTGACCTTCACCTCGCTCCGTGGCACAAGAACGCCGTGTCGTGGATCCGGGCCCTAGCTGATAACCCTCCCGATCTCGTGGTAGGAACCGGGGACTTCTTTGGTCACCGCGACGCGCTCCCCACGATTCGTGAGGCGCTAATGCCTCTGCAGGCAATTCCCGGAGTGGTAGTCCACGGCTCCAACGACAAGGTTGTTCCTCGCGCTGTCAATCCCTTTGGATATCTTTTTGGACCCAGTTCGCTCGAGCACACTGGTGAATCCTTGGACTTTGAGGGACTGCACGCCTTTTACACCGACACCCTCGGCTGGCACGACATCGACAATGCGTCCGTCCCATTGACCATCAAAGGATCGACTCTTGAATTTGTAGGCTTGGGAGACGCGCACGCCGACGAGGACGAGACCGATTCATTACCCGAGTGGCTTGAGGCTGCCCGGGAGGCTCGGCCTGACAGCAATGCCTCCGCTCACCGTTCAATTACCACCATTGGGGTCACGCACGCGCCCTACCGACGCGTTCTGGATGCACTGGTGACACACGGTTCAGAGCTCATCTTTGCCGGACATACCCACGGCGGTCAGGTGTGTGTTCCAGGAATCGGAGCACTCACCACAAACTGTGACCTGCCCACCTCATACGCCCGTGGGTTGCACGTATGGCACCATGCGTCAAAAGCGAGTTACCTCAACGTTTCTGCAGGAATTGGCACCAACATTTACGCACCGGTGCGCTTTTCCTGCCCGCCAGAAGCGGTTCTCGTCACATTGGTAGGAGACGATATCGGGTACGCTTGACCGGTCTCCTGCGTGAGCGGGAACCACCACGGGGTGTGGCGCAGCTTGGTAGCGCGCGTCGTTCGGGACGACGAGGTCGCAGGTTCAAATCCTGTCACCCCGACCACTAGCTAAAGTCTGGATCGGGCCCTTGCGGTTCGGAGATGACGGGTGAGGTGCCCGAAGGGTAGCCACTGGCGAGGCGGCCGCCACTTTCACGCAGGTAGCACTCGCCGCACAGCGACTCGTAGGTCACGTCGTGCCCATCGATGGCGACCTGAGCTCCATCGAAAACAAACGTGCCATCGACTTTGCGCCCGTTGAAGAGGGCTTTGCGCCCACAGCGACAAATCGTTTTGAGCTCTTCCAACGAATGGGCAATCTCTAACAGGCGCCTGCTCCCAGGAAAAGCGACCGTCTGAAAATCAGTTCGAATGCCATAGGCCAACACCGGCACATTCACCTGAACCGCCACAACAAACAAGTCATCGACTTGTTGCGGGGTGAGGAATTGTGATTCGTCGACCAATACGCAAGCGAGTGGCTCCCCAAATTCGCGCTGGACCCGATCAATTTGTTCAGCGACAATAGCCACCATATTGTCCGTGGATTCCACGACCACGTCGACGGTGCGCTCGACCCCCAGCCGCGAAACAATTCGGTCGTGACCCTTGGTGTCTACACGCGGCTTCAACAACACCACGCGCTGTCCGCGTTCCTCGTAATTGTGAGCTGCTTGCAACAGCGCAGTCGACTTCCCGGAGTTCATCGCTCCGTATCGGAAATACAACTTAGCCACGAATGTGCCCTGCCTGCCGCTCTGCCATTTCGACCACATTAGCGAGCAAGAGTGCCCGTGTCATCGGCCCGACGCCACCGGGGTTAGGAGATACCCAGGACGCTTTCGACGCGACCACAGGGTCAACATCTCCCACAATCTCGTCACGGCACGTGTCGTCATTTCTTTGACGAGATACACCCACATCGAGAACAATGGCTCCCGGTTTGACGTCATCAACACCCACAATGTGAGGCACTCCCGCAGCCGCCACAATCACGTCGGCCCGAATCAAGTGCTCGTGAAGATTTGGGGTACGCGAATGTGTCAGGGTGACTGTCGCGTCTACCCCACGACGGGTCAGAAGCAAACCAATCGAGCGCCCCACCGTGACGCCACGACCCACGACGACTACGTGTTTTCCTGCGAGGCTTTCACCGTGGCGATTGATTAGCTCAATGACGGCCCGCGGGGTACACGGCAGGGGAGAGTCAATATCGCCAGAGACCCGAGACACCAGCCGACCGAGGTTGGTCGGGTGAAGGCCATCCGCGTCCTTTTTGGGGTCGATTCTCTCTAAGACTCGGTCAACAGAAATATGCGGGGGCAACGGAAGTTGAACGATGTATCCCGTCACATCAGAGGCCTGATTGAGCCGGTCAATTACCGCCAACAGCTCATCCTCAGAGATGTCAGCGGAGAGGTCTTCGCGAATGGACTTTATTCCCACCTCGGCGCAGTCTCGGTGTTTGCCTGCCACATACCACCGCGACCCGGGGTCATCTCCGACCAATACTGTTGCTAAGCCGGGGACAATGCCGTGCTCGCTTAGAGCTCTAACCCGTTGCCTCAACTCCTCTTTAATGGAGCGGGCGGTCGCCGTCCCGTCAAGAATCTGGGCGGCCACTACCCCAGTTCCTTGTACAGCGGGAACTTCTCAGTCAACGCGCTCACGCGCTGAGCCTGGGCCGCTAGGTCAGAACCGGGCATCAAGGTCTGAGCGATGATGTCCGCCACTTCCGTGAATTCGTCGGCGCCGAATCCTCTCGTGGCAAGTGCCGACGTACCAATTCGCACGCCGGAGGTGACCATCGGAGGGCGGGGGTCGAAGGGGACGGCGTTGCGGTTGACCGTAATTCCCGCTTCGTGGAGGCGATCTTCTGCATCCTGACCCGTGAATTCTGAGGTGCGCAGGTCAACCAGCGCCAAGTGCACGTCGGTGCCCCCGGTGAGAACGTCGACGCCCGCTGCTTTTGAGTCGTCGCTGGTGAGGCGATTAGTCAAGATTTGTGCGCCATCGATGGTGCGCTGCTGGCGCTCCTTGAACTCTGGCTCCATGGCGATCTTGAACGCGGTGGCTTTCGCGGCGATGACGTGCATCAGCGGACCACCTTGCTGTCCGGGGAAGACGGCGGAGTTTAGTTTCTTCCCCAACTCCTCGTGCCGACTCAGAATCAGGCCCGAACGAGGTCCACCCAGGGTCTTGTGAACAGTGGTCGAGACCACGTCAGCGTAGGGAATGGGGGAAGGGTGTAGACCAGCAGCGACCAATCCAGCGAAGTGCGCCATGTCAACCCACAGGGTGGCGCCCACTTCATCGGCAATCTCTCGGAATGCGGCAAAGTCCAAGTGGCGCGGATAGGCGGACCACCCGGCGATGAGCACCTTCGGCTTGTGCTCCTTTGCTTGATCACGCACGTGATCCATGTCGATGAGGAAGCTCTCTTTATCCACGCCGTAGGCAGCAGCTTGGTAGACCTTGCCAGAAAAGTTGATCTTCATTCCGTGTGTGAGGTGACCACCGTGCGCGAGTTCAAGACCGAGGATGGTGTCGCCGGGCGCTGCGATAGCGTGCAGGACCGCTGCATTTGCCGTGGCGCCCGAGTGGGGCTGCACGTTGGCATAGGCTGCGCCGAAGAGCTTCTTGGCTCGCTCGATGGCCAGGTTTTCTGCCACGTCCACGAACTCACAGCCACCGTAATAACGCTTGCCCGGATAGCCCTCGGCGTATTTGTTCGTGAGGACGCTTCCCTGTGCTTCGAGAATCGAAAACGGAACGAAGTTTTCACTGGCAATCATCTCCAGGGTGTTCTCCTGGCGGCCGCGCTCGTTTTCGAGAACTTCGGCGATTTCCGGGTCGACCTCTGAGAGCGGGGCAGTAAACGATGCGGAACGGGCGGAACTCACATTGTCTCCTTCTGGCTACGGTGTGTCAGACCTCACGGTCTTCTTATGCGGTAGGTGCCCAGGCGCTCGGCCTCTACCTCTTTCGCTCCCCGATGGTGACCCATCCCTACGCCAGTCGCGATGGCGAAAGTCTATCGAGAGAGAGGGCCCGCGTCTGGGAGACGAGCGGGGATCTAAGCTATGAGGGTGTCTGACGCGTCCCACCTCATCGTCACGCTGATCTGTGACGACCAACCGGGAATCGTTCATGCCATTAGTGGTGCCGTGGTGAGCGCCCAGGGAAACATCACTGAATCGCAGCAGTTTTCAAGCGACGACACGGGTCGATTTTTCATGCGACTGCAAGTGGAGACGGCCCTCGGTGCGCAGGCTCTAGAAAGCGCATTGCTCCCCGTGGTTGAGAAATACGCCATGGAACACTCCGTGACGGAAGTTGGCAAACCACTGCGGACCCTCATTCTGGGCTCGAGTGCAAAGCACTGCGTGGTGGATCTCTTGAGCAAGCAGCGCGATGGCCACCTGCCTATTGACATTCCCCTGGTCATGGCCAACCACCCCACTCTGGAGTCCACCGCAGAGTTCTTCGACGTTCCTTTCGAGAGGATGCCGGTCACTAATGCCTCAGAGAAGAGTGCATTTGAAAAGCGTGTGCTGGAAGTTGTCGAACACCATCAGATCGAGCTGGTGGTGCTTGCCCGCTACATGCAGGTCCTCTCTCCCGACCTATGTGAGAAGCTCTCCGGCCGCGTGATTAATATCCACCACTCTTTCCTGCCCGGATTCAAGGGCGCGAACCCCTATCGCCAGGCTCACGAACGAGGAGTGAAGCTGATTGGAGCGACCGCTCACTTCGTGACGGAAGACCTCGATGAGGGACCCATCATTGAACAAAACGTGGTGCGGGTGGACCACTCCCAATCGGTGTCAGAGCTGGTGCGGGTGGGTCAGGACGAAGAATCCCGCACGTTAGCCCAAGCGGTGGGCTGGTACGCGGAACATCGCATCCTGTTGGATGGGATTCGCACGATTATCTTCCGCTAATCAGCGCCGTGATCGTGGCAAAGGCGTCGAGGCCTCCAAGGCGATAGGACACCCACGAGGGTGCGTCGGAAAACCCTTCGGGGTTGCGATCATTCCACTCCCGTTTGGCGTCGTAGAGGACTTCCACCAGTTCGAGGGAGGGGCCTTGCTCGCTGCGCTTGAGGACATTTTTGATTGCAATTACCTGGCCCTCGAGGTATTTCGCCGCCTCAACGCGGTCATCACTGAGCGTGCACAGCGAATCCCCCGACGCTGCACGATTGAGCGCGTCGAGGGATTCGTGGAGTTGTTGGGTGAGGAGCTCGCGCACCTCAAAAGGGGAAGTCGTGGTCGACTATCCGCAGCTGCAGAGCTCTTCGGGGGCGAAGGGGCTCAGTGCCTCTTCGATGTGTTGGCCGCAGCCACTCCAGGTCACTTTTCCGCAACGGTTACACCGCACAGCACTGCACACGAGATTTCTCCTCTGGTTAGAACTATTCGACGTGTTCGTCGATGGCACCAGTGTATACCCCTAGGGGTATTTTTGGCAATCAGCCCGCGAGCTTGTTTTGGAGATTCTGATCGAGGGCGGCGAGGAAGTCCTCGGTGGTCAACCAGGCCTGGTCAGGGCCGACGAGGAGTGCCAGGTCCTTGGTCATTTGACCGGACTCCACAGTCTCGACGACGACCTGCTCAAGGGTGTTGGCGAAATCAATCAGCGCCTGGTTTCCATCGAGCTTTCCGCGGTGGGCCAATCCACGCGTCCAGGCGTAAATCGAGGCGATTGGGTTGGTCGAGGTGGGGCGACCCGCCTGGTGTTCGCGATAGTGACGAGTCACGGTGCCGTGGGCGGCCTCAGCCTCGACGATTTTGCCATCGGGAGAGGTCAACACACTGGTCATCAACCCCAAGGAACCAAAGCCCTGCGCCACGGTATCGCTCTGGACGTCGCCGTCGTAGTTCTTCGTAGCCCAGACGTAGCCACCCTCCCATTTGAGAGCACTTGCGACCATGTCATCAATCAGGCGGTGTTCGTAGGTGATGCCCGCTTTTTCGAACTTGTCTTTGAACTCGGAGTCGAAGATTTCTTGGAAGAGGTCCTTAAAACGACCGTCGTAGGCCTTGAGAATGGTGTTCTTCGTGGAGAGATAGACAGGGTAACCGCGCGAGAGGCCGTAGTTCATCGAGGCACGAGCGAAGTCGCGGATCGACTCGTCGAGGTTGTACATCGCCATGGCCACACCCGAACCCGGGGCCTTGAATACCTCGAAGCTTTGAGCCTCAGAACCATCCTGGGGCTGGAAGCTGATGGTGAGGGTTCCCGGGCCATCAAAGACGAAGTCGGTTGCGCGGTACTGGTCACCAAAGGCGTGACGGCCCACGATGATGGGCTTGTTCCAGCCCGGAACCAGCCGCGGAATGTTCGAAATGATGATCGGCTCGCGGAAAATCACGCCACCGATGATGTTTCGGATGGTGCCGTTAGGGCTGCGCCACATCTTCTTCAGGCCAAATTCCTTGACCCGGGCTTCATCGGGGGTAATCGTCGCGCACTTCACGCCCACCCCGTGCTTGATGATGGCGTGAGCAGCGTCAACCGTGATCTGGTCGTCGGTTTCGTCACGCTTCTCGATACCGAGGTCGTAGTACTCCAATGTGAGGTCGAGGTAGGGATGAATCAGGCGTTCTTTGATGAATTGCCAGATGATCCGTGTCATTTCGTCGCCGTCGAGTTCGACTACAACACCGTCAACCTTAATTTTTTCCACGTCTTACCCCTCTAATCGAGCATGAACGAGCGATTGCCCACCCGCCAGTGTAACCGAAAATTCAATTTATCTTCACGTTGAGATATCTTCCCGCGTGACCCCGGTAGCGCCTAATGTGGAAGAGATGACCGATTTGCACCTCGAAGAACTCTCCGCCGCGAATGCTGTCGCGGCGAATAGTCTCGAGTTGCGCCCCGGTCAAGAAGCGTTCGCTACCCCCACGACTTACACCCAAGAGGAACCCGGTATCGACCCCACCAAAGCCTGGGCTCGAGTTATCAAACTGGGTGACGAGGTGGTGGGTTTTGTACGCGCTTATTGCGACCCCAGCCACCCGCAGGAAGAACTGCGCTGCTGCATTTGGAGAATCACCGTTGCCGGTACGCGCCAAGGAGCCGGAGTGGGTCGATTTGCTGTTAACGCCGTCATCGACGAAGCCAAGCGACAGCAGTGCGACAAACTCACTGTGATGTGGACGCCGGGCCAAGAGGGGCCAGGTGAGTTTTTCCACCACCTCGGTTTTGTGGACATCGGTGACACCGCGTACGGCGACCGAATTGGGGCCCTACCCCTCACCTAATCAGTGAAGGAAGTGCCTCTCCCCCGTGAGATAGAGAGTGATTCCCGCAGCCTTTGCGGCAGCAATTACCTCGTCATCACGCACGGATCCGCCCGGTTGAACCACGGCGCGGACCCCGCCATCAATGAGAATCTGAAGTCCGTCAGCAAAAGGGAAAAAAGCATCGGACGCCGCCACCGAACCCTGAGCGCGCTCCCCCGCGCGACTCACTGCCAGATGACATGAGTCCACCCGATTGACCTGGCCCATTCCAATACCGACGCTCGCTGTGCCCTGGGCCAGCAATATGGCGTTTGACTTCACTGACTTCACCGCGCGCCACGCAAACTCGAGCGACTCCAGGGTCGCAGCATCCGCTGGCTCTCCTGCAACTAACTCCCAGCCTGATGCCGGGGCAAAGTCAGCATCACGCTGTTGAACCAACAGTCCACCTGAAATCATCCGAAAGTCACGCTCTTCCAGCTCGAAACCCTCAGGAAGGACGACCAACCGCAGGTTCTTCTTTGTGGCGAGCACCTCGCGAGCACCCTCTGTCACTGCGGGAGCCACAATCACCTCGGTGAACACCTGTGAAATGGCGTCGGCGGTCTCATCGTCCAACTCACGGTTAAGGGCAATCACCCCACCAAACGCCGATACGGGGTCACACTCGTGAGCAGAGCGGTAGGCCTCGAGC
>Ga0181553_10002856_pt1 | contig 15056 bp, 12 predicted proteins | sample 011ome_17_FD_133753 | JGI IMG/M metagenome (GOLD analysis project Ga0181553, IMG submission 133753) | Coastal salt marsh microbial communities from the Groves Creek Marsh, Skidaway Island, Georgia - 011502XT metaG (megahit assembly) | ecosystem: Environmental > Aquatic > Marine > Intertidal...
ATAATCAATAAAAGCTGGAGCATTATTTTGAGTTAAAAGATCATTTAAAGAAATAGTTTGTACCGAGTATTCAATGGAATTTTTTCTCATATTAGCATGTAAATCCTTGTTGCTAAACTGGCTAATTGTAGATAGTTCACCAACCTCTTGAAATAAAATATCAGTATCAGATTCTCGCCAAACGCATTTTTTAACTATCTTACAGTTCCTATTTTTCTCAAGATCACCAGACCATCTCAAAGCAGGTTCTGCAAGAATTCCTGACCAATTAAATTCCGTTTCAAGTAAATATGTATTACTTAATTCAATGCCATCACATGCTCCAAATTCAACAAAAAAACCATTTTTTTTAAAATTTGTTCTATGTAAAACAAATAAATCCTGACGTAATTGCGATTTGGATAATGGGAGCATACTTATTGCATCTGAAAACTTATCCCCCATGACCTCTCTAAAGAAACTTAAATCAAAAAGATTCTGTTTTTGATTGCTTAGTTCAATATTTTTGAGTGTTTCTTTTGAAATAATCTCAATGCCAATAACAGATAGAAATCTTTTAAGAAATTTTTTAATGGGTCTAAGAATTAATTGCATGCAAACATTCTTTAAGAAATATTAGTAATTGAGTTAATTAAGTCATTTGTTGAAGCATGCAAGATTTCAACTCTTCCCATAGGATGGAAATTTTTAAAAACTTTTGGAATGTCTGAATTTGTTGCCATAATAAAGCCATCAAAACTTGTAGTATGAGTTTCAAAGGAAGAAGAAACCTCAATATGATAATTATGAGACTCTATGATATGTGATACCTCTGAGTGAATTGCTTCACTGTGAGTAGAGATGAAAAGATAATTAATAATTTTTTTATTCAAACTTTTTGACATACACTTTAACATTTCAACCTCATGGCCTTGAATATCACTATGAAGAATTTCCAATTTATGAATATCCTCTTTAACTAAAAACTTATCAACTTCAAACTGATTTTTGCAAACTAGTTGATTTATAAACTCTCCTTGGTACCCATTTAAATCAAAGTTAAATTGGCCGCAGTCAAGATTGGCAGGATCCGATTCAACTAAGATAGCGCGGCTATCTGGAAACTCTTTTTTGAACCACATTGAATAATGGCCCCAATATGCACCCAATTCAATCATACAAGGGTTTTCTGAGTTTATTTTCTTTAATACTTCTTGAAAACAGTATTCTTCAACAGGCTCATGAACTCCCCTATTAAAGATTAATAGATTGCTAAATTCTCCATAATAAGAATCTTTTCCGCTCAGAGGCACTCTATTACCATTGTGAAGAAAAACATTGTTTTCTTGATCCAAATAGCCTGCATGTGGAACTCTAGAAATCAATATATTAACTGGATCAGAGATAACATCCTTAAATCTTTCCTTAAAATTCTCGCCCTTTTGTAAACTTTGAAAATCAGCAAAGGAACTATCTTGAATTTTTATTAAAGAAAAATTGAATGACTTTAAGATAAACTTAACAAATTTTTTAATGAATAAGAACATGATTGAATAAGTTGATTCGCAAATTTGTAAATTAAAATTATAAAAAATTTGTGAGTTTTAGAATAGGTTAAAACTGAATATTAAGCCTTGATCTTTTTTTATGATCAAAAATTTCTTTATTTAACAGGTATCAAATGATGATACTGAGTTTTTTCTTAAGAGCAAATGCTCATCTTGCAAATCTGCTTTTTGCTCTTTATGGCATGATGGAGTAAGATTTTTGATTGTCTGTATTTGCAAATATTCGTCACATCCATTGTCACCTTTGCTCTAAGAAAATCTATATAGGTTATTATAATGCTCTACAAAGCCAGCATTTCTTGCAGAGGTTGAATTAATGAAAATAGGATAACTTTCATATTTTATCCAATGCTTTGATTCATGGGAATCTGAATAAAGAATATGAATTCACCGCAGTGATAATCAATATAAAAAACTATTTTTTATTTAATTAAAAAATAAAATTTTTTAAAAAAACCTTTAAAGAACCTACAATATTCTTAATTCACACATATAATGCTATTTTATAAATTACTATTTTTTAAAATGTCAGAACAAATTCCTTTATTTAAAGTGCACATGCCTCAATCAGTAAAAGAGCCACTTTTAGAAACTTTATTTAGCGGCTTTATTGGTCAGGGACCCAAAGTAGATGAATTCGAAGAAAATTTATCAATTTATTTTAACAATAAGAATATAGTTACAGTTAACTCAGGAACATCTGCGCTTCAGCTTGCGCTCAGATTAGCAAATGTTGGTTACGGGGATGAGGTGATATCTACTCCTATGACTTGTACAGCCTCAAACATGCCTATTTTGGCTTCTGGTGCAAAAATTGTTTGGGCTGATGTTGATCCAGTTTCAGGCTTAATTTCAAAGGAATCTATTGCTAAAAAAATCACAAAAAAAACAAAAGCTATCATAATGGTCCATTTTGGAGGAATTCCATGTGATATAGATGGAATTAACAAACTTGCCGGTGATCATGGAATAAAAACTATTGAGGATGCCGCACATGCAATGGGCTCTGAATATAATGGAAAAAAAATTGGGAATCATTCTGATTTTGTAATGTTCTCTTTACAAGCTATTAAGCATATTACTACTGTTGATGGAGGCATCCTCATTTGCAAATCGAATAGTGATTACAAAAGAGCTAAATTACTTCGCTGGTATGGTATTGACAGAGAAACTCCCAGAAAAGACTTTAGATGTGAAGAAAATATTGATGAATATGGTTATAAATTTCATATGAATGATGTATGTGCCACTATTGGAATTGAGCAATTAAAATATGTTGAAAAGATAATAAGCAAACATGCAAAAAATGCAGCCAAATATGATGAAGACCTAAAAGATTGTATGCATCTTCAATTAATCCCAAAAAATAATAATAGCTTTTCATCAAGTTGGCTTTATACCATTCATGTAGAAAAAAGAGATCAATTCATGGAATATATGAACCAGAATGGAATTATGACCTCAAAAGTGCACGAAAGAAATGACCTCCATGATGCATTTTCTGATGCTAAAACAGAATTACCTGGAGTAACAACGTTTTGCAAAACTCAAATTTCAATCCCTGTTGGCTGGTGGCTTACCGAGAATCAGTTAGATTTCATAATTTCAAAGATACGAGCTTTCTGAATGACAAGAAAGAATAAATGAAATCGAAAGTCATTGATGGCTCATTAGATCTAATTAAGTTTCAGCCAAAAATATTTTCAGATAAACGTGGTTATTTTTTAGAACAGTTTAATCAGTCAATATTTAAGAAAGCTGTTGGTAGAAACCTAAATGTACTGCAACAAAACCAATCAGAGTCAAAAAAAAATACCTTAAGAGGTTTGCACTATCAATATAAGAATACCCAAGGAAAATTAATTTCTGTGATTGAAGGTGAGATCCTTGATGTAGTTGTTGATGTAAGAAAACAATCTCAAACTTTTGGAAAATATTTTTCAATCAAATTAAGCGGCACTAACAAAGAATCCTTATGGGTTCCTAGAGGCTATGCTCATGGTTTTTTAGTCTTATCAAGTAAAGCTATTTTTTCATATCTTGTTGACAATATTTATGATCCCTCTTCAGAGGAAACAATTTTATGGAATGACAAAGTTCTCAATATAAATTGGGGTCTTGAAAAACCTCTAGTTTCAGAAAAAGATAAAAAGGGTAAAAATTTTTTAGATGCTAATCATCTCTAGACTTATTTATTAAATAATGAATAACTCCCTCACAATATTGCTTTTACTAAAAGGAAGACCGTCTTTTACCAAACGTTGGATGGACTATATGGCCGCAATTAAATTTAATCACAAAATTATTATTGCTGATGGTGATGCTGATGGTGTAGCAAAAAAAATCATTAATCATGAAAAGTATTCCCAGCTTAATATTGAATTTTTTGAAATGCTGCAAACAATAAAGTATCTAGACTACTATAAAATGGTGCTTGAGGGCATCAATAGAGCCCAGTCACAATTTATTATGTTATGTGATAACGATGATTTTATTTTACTAAGTGGTTTAAATAAAATCGTTTCTTTCTTAGAAAAAAATCCTGATCATATATCTATGGGTGGGTATATTTCTGGATTTAAAATTAATGGAGGGGCTTATTTAGATTATGGTAAGAATTTTCAACTTTCATTTTTTTATAAGAAAATTCACAGATTAGCAGAGCCTACAAGTAACTGGTATCAATTTGTTCATCAAATTATGTTTGATTTTCAAAGCAGTTTCTATAATGTTCATAGAAGGGATGTGATAAAAAAAATATATAGCGAAATTGTTCAAATGAATTTCTCAGACTTAACTGTTACTGAGAGATATTATCAATTTAGATTGCCCACTTTAGGAAAAGTTGCCTATGACCCCTCGGCACTTCACTATCTAAGACAAAAAGGCACATCTAGCTCTACAAATATTAATGTACCACTAGATCTAATTAAATCGGATCTACCGAATGATATTAGAGTGATGGCAGATAAGGTTTCATTATTTGTAGACGAGGATCAGAAAAAATTTAAAGAGCATATCTTAAAAGTTTATGCTGATTATTTAGGTTACTATTTTTCTCACACATTACTCAGATATAGGTTTAAAAATTTATTTAAAATAAAAAACCTTTATAATCATTATCTAAATAAAACATTTTTATACAGAATTTTAAGCTTTCTTGAGCATCAAAAATTCCTCAGTGTAGTAAAAAAACAAACTAAGAGTCTTGATTACAAAGCTTTCCAAAAAGAAATAGTAATGATTTCCGATATACTAAAAAAGCGTTAGGTCAATAAGTTAAACGAAATAACTAATAGCTTAACTAAGTTTCTATCTAGTTTTTTATACAAGACTTTTTTTAAAATTTTTAAAGTAAATCATCTTTTATAAATAATAAATTAGCATAAACGGTTTTTTTAATATGTTTTTTTTCAACACTTGCCCCCTCTGGCGGTAAAGTAGATTTAAATAAAAGCTTATAGCTCAATTTTTTAAAAATTTCTGAAACGTCTTGGTAAGAATGCACATTCTGCATCCCGGTATAATCAGAAAATTGTTTAGACATAAATGATTCTCCTAGTGAAAGAGGAGTGTGGGTAAATAAAACATATTTGCCTAGGTGAGAATTTTTTGATTTAAGTTCTAAGAAAAAATTTTTATTATATTGAGCGCATGAACCAAAAATAGTTAGGTCAAATTTTTCAGAAATAAGCGATTCTTCTTGATTCACAATATTTATTGATAATCCAACATCATTTAAAGATGCTTCTGGATCAAAAAAAGGATCAAAAATTGTAACTTCAATAAGATCAGTGTTTATTTTTCGAATAATATTAGACCAAGTTGTGATATTAGAGCCATAATCCAATATTTTAATAGGCAACGCAGATTTCCTATGCAAATTTATTTCAATTAATGAAATGCTCAATGCAACTAAATCTCTTATGTGGTTATAAAAATTATTTTCAATAAAATTAAACTCATTTTTTGAATTATAAGCGCTCATCAAAGCTGCAAACTTGTTTAATTTTTTATTATATTTTTTCCAGTACTCACTCATGTCTTCCTACTTCTCATTAACATTAATGAGTAATATTCTTATTTTTAGAGAAACAATTAAAGATAATTATAATTGAATTTTACAGCGTATTTCAGGATTTAATTCCCTTGCTTGTATAGATAAATTATATAGCTAATTTTATTCTTATCACATAAAATCAGGATCTACTAATAAAAAAATAAGAAAAATGCATGAACCCTCTAAACATAAAAATATGGTTTACAAAAATCTTAAAGCAAGTCCTTCCACCCATTCTATGGAAGCTAATTAGAAAAATTTTAGGTCGAAAAGATCAAGAGCTTCACAGCTATCAAGGAATCCAGGCGCCCTTTTTCATGACTAGACTTCACGAAGGGAAATTTGCAGATATTCATGAAAAATGGGCGGTGCTAGATAAACATATCAATGGAGATTTAAATCATACAAGACTCAGAGTATACACAGTATGCTCATTTGCTAAGCTTGCATTGGATAATAATATAAATGGTGGAATTCTATCTGCTGGAGTATCTTTTGGGACAGCAGCCTTAATTTCCGCCGAGTATCTGAACTTAGAAAATCAAAGCAGGGATTATTATTTAATTGATCCATTTGACGGATCAAACACAGCATCAGATAAAAGTAATCTGCGAATGTATAATACTAGTTTTGATCTAATACAAAGCCGCTGGAACAATGTAATTTCAACAAAATGGATAAGAGAATTTTTATCTCCTGCGGTATTAAGAGATTTAGAAACATTAGCATTTGTTCACTTAAATACGGGTGACTATGATTCTGAGCTAGAATGTTTACCAATAATTTTTGAAAAGCTGGCCCCTGGAGCTTTTATGGTCTTAGATCTATATGGATGGCAAACAAATGAGAAACAAAAAGAGATTGACTATATTCTAAATCAAATTGGTGCTTCATCTTTTTTATACATTACAAGGCAACTTATTATTTATAAACCAGTAAACCTATTGAAATAAATTCTATTATCTTAGTCCATTGGTTGTACTAAGATAGAATTAAACTGCCTGCTAAAATACGTAACATAATATAGCTCCAGATATTTTTAGAATTTCATGATACATCTTATTTCCACTCAAAAAGTTTAATGATTTGATATTCTGAATTTACAGGGATTTCAATAAAATTTTGCATTTAAAGAATCCTTAATTTCATGCCTACTATCCCGCCATCCAGCATCATAAAATCGAATCTATTATTTATCATATTTTCTATAAATCAGCGGGAGAGAGAATCTCAATTGTTGAATCTTCGATCTTGATAATTTTGGTGCAATTCTTTAATGTTGAAGTTCGATGAGCTATGACTAACATAGTTATACTTTCATCCATAGCATATATTGAATTCATAACTCGCGTCTCAGTGGAAGAATCTAAGGCGCTAGTTGCTTCATCAAAAATAATAAATTTTGCTTTTTTATATATAGCTCTTGCAATACCAATTCTTTGTCTTTGACCGCCTGAAATTTTAATACCTCTTTCGCCAACTTTTGAATGAATTCCTTCAGGCAACAAAGAAACGAAATCTGAAAGAGATGCATAATCCACGGCGGCGGCAATCAAATCCAAGTCAATATTTTCTTTTCTTACACCCACAGCAATATTTTCTAGTATTGATTCGTCAGATAAAAAAATATTTTGTGGAACATATGCCAGTGACTTCATCCATGAAGCTGCATTGCCTTGATTAAGTTTAATATTATCAATAAAAACTCCTCCTTCTGTTGGAAAAAGTAACCCAGCAATAATATCTACAAAAGTTGATTTTCCTGAACCAGTTTCACCTATAATGCCTATACGATCTCCTCGACTTATCTTAAGATTTAAATTTTTAAAAAGCTCTTTTTTCTCACTATCATGAGCGAATGATATATCTTTGAGTTCAATAGAATTATCAAAATTAATTGGATCATTTGAAAGTGAGTTTAGAGATACTTCTGAAGATTCATTGAGAAGACTTGTTACATCTTGTAAACTTTCGTAATTACCTTTAAGCGAAGTCCACGCAACATATAACTGCTGAAATAATGGAAGTAATTTCTGAGCGCCAATTGCTAAAGCTCCAAGCATAGGTAATACCTCTATAAATGATGTCTGTATTGAGAAATAATAAGCAGCACAAACAATAATTATTAGACCCAGGCTCTCTATCAAAAATCTTGGACTCATCGATGCAAACATATTTATTGCTTGCCCTCTTCTTAATCGATAATCTGCTGTCTGAAAGATTGAATAATAAAATTCATGGGCATTGTTAATAAAAACATCTCTAATACCGCCTAATGATTCTCTAATAGTCTTCATTTGCTTAGTATATGCTTTAGCAATTATTTCGCTTTCTTTTAGCAAAACACTATTGATGACTAGTATCACAATGTAATAAAATAGCCCGCACACCATCGCGACTGAAAATGTAAGAATCGGATCAATATAAATTAATGTCGCTAAAATAATAGATGCAATTAAAAGTGCAGTAAGCAAAAGAAAGACTTGCAGGATTAAGCTAAATACCACTCTTTCTAATTTAGAACTAAGAGTTGCCAAAACTTCATTATTATTTGCAGAGACGTGAGTGGCATAAGTCCTTTTTAAGGCATTCCTATAAATTTTGGTTGCTACCTGATGACTAATTGAGAATGCCACTCGTATTGAAAAATAATTTGAAGCAAGTCGAAAGATAGCTCCAAGCAATGCTGCAACACAAAAGATAACAGCAAAAGGTAATATTAAATCTTCAGCTGATGTTGCATCAAAGAAATTGATAACCCCAGCAGCCCTTGGATCATTGAAAACCATCTCCGGACTCGACAAAATTGATAAAAAAGGCAATATGGCCGAGAGTGTTAACAATTCAGCAAATGATGCAAAAATTATCAAGACAAAGCATATCAAAAATTCGAGCTTATAGTTTCGAAGAACTTTGGCCCAAAAAATTTTTAAAATTTGTTTTAAAGAAAATTTACTCATTTATTCAGTTCTAAGTTTTTTCAGAACCTTCAAAAACTTTCTTGAGATAATCTCCATATGGGCTATTTTTATATCTTTCAAGGCTTTTCATCAGTTTATTTCCATCAATCCATTTATTAGCAAAAGCTATCTCCTCAATACACGCAACCATTAATCCCTGTCTATGTTGAATAGTTTGAATAAAATTAGATGCTTGCATGAGGGACTCTTGAGTGCCTGTATCTAACCAAGCGAATCCTCTGCCTAATTGCTGCGCTTTCAATTTGCCCTCTTTTAAATACTCAATGTTAATGTCGGTTATCTCGAGTTCCCCCCTATCTGAAGGTTTTATATTTTTAGCTACATCTATCACTGAATTTTCGTAAAAGTATAAGCCTGTTGCTATGGTGTTACTTTTAGGAACATCAGGTTTTTCCTCTAAAGAAATTACTACTCCATCTTGATCAATTTCTGCAACAGCAAATGCACTGGGCGAGTCGACTATTGTGGTAAAGATAGTTGCTCCATCCAATACATTAATCTGCTTAGATAGAATTTCGCTAAATTGATGGCCATAAAAAATATTATCTCCTAGAATCAAGCTGACATGGGAAGAACCAATAAAATCCTCTCCAATGATAAATGCTTGTCCAATTCCATCCGGAGAAGCTTGAGTAATATACTCAATAGAAATTCCATAATCTGAGCCATCTCCAAACAAAGAATGGAAAAGATACTTGTCTCTGTCTGTAGTGATAATTAAGATCTCTCTTATTCCTGCAAGCATCAATACGGAAAGCGGGTAAAAGATCATTGGTTTATCAAAAATTGGAAGGAGCTGCTTTGAAAAAGCTTTTGTTAAAGGCTTTAGTCTTGAACCAAATCCTCCAGCTAAAATTATTCCTTTCATTTGTATTATTCTAACCTTCCAAGTCTTTTGAGAGAGTATTTTTTATTTAAAATTTCACCCCACCAATCTTCATTATCTAAATACCATTGAACAGTTTCTTCTAAACCATCTTTAAAAGATGTTTTGGGGACCCATGACAGTTCTGTTCTGATTTTAGAGGAATCTATAGCATAACGAAGATCATGACCAGGACGATCTTTAACAAATTGTATTAAATCTCTAAAGCTGTTCAATCCATAAGGCTTTTCAGAAATACGATTATCAAGAATATCGCAGATCATAATTGCAGTATCAATATTCTTTACTTCATTGGAGCCCCCGATATTATATGTTTCACCAGCATGGCCATTAAAACAAACTTCTAAAATTCCTTGCACATGATCTTTAACATAAATCCAATCTCTGATTTGAGTGCCATCACCATATATAGGTATATTATTTCCAGCTAACGCGCTTAAAATAACATGGGGGATAAATTTTTCTGGAAAATGAAAAGGTCCATAATTATTTGAACAATTTGTTATTACGGTAGGAAAATTGTAAGTTTTATACCAAGAATTTACGAGATGATCTGATGAAGCTTTAGAGGCTGCATATGGTGAGCTGGGTTGATAGGCATAACTCTCATCGCATGGCGGAATACTCATTGGAATATCACCATAGACTTCATCAGTTGATACATGATGGAAAATAAAATCTTTTTTAGATTCTGAGTTTAGACATGTGTAATATTGATTTGTATTTTTTAAGAGATTAGCTGTTCCAAAGATATTGGTATTTATAAAAGGCATTGGATTATCAATTGATCTGTCTACATGAGACTCAGCAGCAAGATTGATTACTTTTTTTGGGTTGAACTCTCTAAGAACTTCTGAGAAAAGATTTTCGTCACAAATATCTCCCTCAACAAAAGTATATCTCTCAGATTGAGCGATTGATGTTAGGGAAGATAGATTCCCCGAATATGTAAGAACATCGTAATTTAGGATTTCATGTTCAGTATTCTCTATAAGGTGCCTTATGAGCGCTGAGCCAATAAAGCCAGCCCCGCCAGTTACAATTAATTTCATTTATATATTTTTATAGTTATAGATATTGCTAACACTAAGATATCAAGGTTGAGCTATTGTAAAATATTTAAATAAAAATACCCACTCCCCCAAAAATTTTAACAAAAATATACTTTACTGCTTAGCTTTTCTGACTAATGTGAGCTTTTTTAATTTTACAATATTTTTAATAATTTTAGATTAAGTATTAAGTAATGTTGAAATTTGATACTTTGAGATTATTCCCGCTAATCATAGCCAGGCATTTTACTGGAGATTTCGTAGACTGCCAGTTAATTAATACAAGTTATATTAGTTATTTTTTAAAAAAATCAATTGCCATGATCCTATCTGCATAGTGTATATGATGAGTTCCATGAATATTTTTAATGAATGTTGGTTGAATTGAATGAACAATACTTTCTGAGTATTTATCTTCGGTAAGCGTGATTATTTTTGAAATTCCTATTGATTTTCCATAAAAATTATATCCTTGGACTTGAAATGCTCTAAATAATTCAGACTTATCAAGAACACAACCAGCATTTCTAGCATTCAAGGCATTGGTTAAAACTGGGTTTTTTGAATGTGGCTGCCAATTTTCTGAATCAAAATTATTTGCATAAAAAATATGTAATTCACTGCAATAATCGCCCAAATCAGAGCTATCTATATTAGTAAACATCCACCATTTATTTTCATGAAAAAAGATATTTGTATCAACGGCAGAGATATTTTTTATTAATTGCTTGTGCAAAGCCCACTCAGAGGGAAAATTAATGCATTTATATAACCTAATATCATTATTGGCTACTGATTCAGGAATCATAAAAATCTCATCATCTATTTTAAAAATGTTTGGATAGGATAGATGAAAAGGCTCTTCAAGAACTATTCCCTGATCAACAAAATTATTCTCATTTAATAAATACGCTCTTATAGTTCCTTTTTGTTTGCTAAAGCTGTAATCCTCAACAAAGCAATAATCGCAACCATGATAAGAGATTAGAAATGGATCGGCATAATAATGGTTTGGAGTGCTGGGTAAAATATTTAATTTATTAAAATTTAAATTCTTCCAATCTTTAGGATTTCTTATAAACCCAACTCTCCATTCACCATTAAATCTTAGTAATTTTGAAAAAATTCTTCTAAAAATGTAATCTATGAGAGAGAATAAATATCTAATAAGACTATTGATTGGTGGAAGAGAATGAAGATTCTGATATATTGCTGGAGAAGAATTTAGATTTGAATTGGGCTCTATAACCAAGGGCTTATAGAGCATTTTGTTTATATGCAATTTCTCAATTTGATTATGTAAGAAAAACATTGCTTTTCGCTCAATTGAGTATTTGTTAAGAGTAAACATGGAGACTGTAGCAATCGATCCCCGTGCAAATGATTCTGATTGTAAAAGGATTTTTTTATTATAAAGAATCTCAAAAGTTGTAATTGGATTTTTTTCTAAAATTTCATTGAGGCCAGTCACATAATTTTTGAGCTTTTGTAAATCATGGCTTCCATATAGAATCTCTAACAATCCAAACCTAGAAAACAAATGAAAATTATTTTTTAAATTATTAAAATTGCATGAAACAACTAAATCAATTTCCTTTTTTTTTAATTCATCTATTTCAATGTGGCTAAAATGAAGGCTATTCTTGTCTAAAGCTCCTTCAACAGTATAGTGGGGTATTTCTAAAGACTTAATTAAAGTAAATTCCTTTAAGTTTTTTAGAATAATATTATTTTGAAGAAGAAAACTTTCTAGCTCCTTAATAAACCAATAAAGCGTTTTTGTAATGGCATAAACAAAACGCGCTGTAAGCGTATTTTTTTTATCCTCTTTTAAGCTTGTTTGAATGATAAGCGAAACATCGTACTCATTAGACTGCTCCGCAAGATCAACAAGATCGCTCTCAACCTTACTAAGTGTATTACCATTAGTTAGTAGAGCGATTTTTAACATTCTTTTTAATCAATCATCGGTGTAAATATACCATTTGAATGTGTAGCATGCCTTAATGAATCTTTAAGTTTAGATGCTGAGGCTATAATTTCCCCATTTTCAAGAACTCCTGAATAATTAAGATCACTAAAAAAATTAATGACTTTTTCGATTGAATCACCATTTTTCTGAAGATCAGCTTCGGACAATTCTACAAAAATAGTTGGTTGGTGGAGTCTTATAATATCCTCTGCGCCTTCTAAAACCTTAAAATCAAAACCGTCAACATCGATTTTAATAAAATTCACTCTAGATAAGCCTTTAAAAAAAATATCTATATTGATAATTTCGCCTGAATAATTTTCATCCATCTTATCTTCTGTTTTTTTTGTTTTATTTACTTTCCAACTTGATCGAATCTTTAAATTTTTCTTAACATTTTCCTTATTTGAAACAAACAACTTATATAAAGTTGTGTTTTGTGAAAGATTTTGGTTTAAGTCATAATTAAATTTGAGCTTTTTGAAGGCATAATCTGTTGGCTCAAATGCATATAACTTACCCTTATCACCTATAATCTTAGAAATTATTAATGAATGAGCTCCAACGTTAGCTCCAACCTCTATTACAACATCTCCTGGGTGTAAATTTTCCTTTAACCATTTTATTGTGAGTGGCTCCCAACCCGCCAAAAAAATCCCTCTATCAACAGACTCTTTTAGATCAAGGGCAAAAAAAATGCCATCTCTCTGGACTGAATGATATCTAAAAATAGAGGCATAAATATTGAATAGGAAATATGCAATTTTTTGCATGCGGAGAGCTACAATAATTTTTTTTAATACAAGCATTTTGAAAGATAATTATAAGCGATAACAAAACCAAGTAGTATATAAAGGAAATAAATCATCAAATAACCATTTTCTGTAAATCCATTATTTAATATCGAGCCTATTTTAAAATGAAAAAGAGCAACGGTTAATGCCGCCAGTCCTCGAAGTGACTAGAAAAAATAATTTTATTTTTCTTAATATTATGAGTCATTCCTAATACGTGCTTTTTTAACATTGAGATTACCATTCAAAAATTTTTTAAGATTTAAATTAAGTATCTCATTTCCACTCAGCAAGAGCATTCCCTGCAAACGTTGATAATAAAAGCATTTGTAAAAAGTTTATACCAACTTTGTACTAACTTCTTTTATATTTTTGTTTGGTTTACTACTCATTTTCAACCATTACCTTAAAAGTGTAGATAAGGCAAAACTTAAAAATAAACTTGGGTTTGTTTTTAAATGGAGTATGAATGTTAATTTATAACTTATGGAAGTTCTGGCAAATTATCATAATTTAAATCCTCATAAGGATTTTGCATGTCAATTGCCTCAGGATGAACTACTGAAATGATTATGTCACTCCCAAAACTCCCAGAAATAAAAGACCCTAATCCAGTTTTAGGTGTAATGTAGATAGACGCATACCTTCCATCTTTTGTATAAATTAAAGATATTTCTTCACCCACTTTTGAACTAGCAAGATTCCATCGGGTAGCGGGAGTTTGATTTCCATAAAAAATTAGATTTTCTGCAGGTGTAAAACTAGATTCTAATACTATCCTTCCTGAGATTGCTTTACCTGTTCCAAGAACTACAGTGGGTTCTTTAATGATGTCTGCATTCTTAGGCATTGGCAAATCAGATAATAAATATTCAAGAACTTTTCTTTGATTAACTTGATATTCATCAACAAAAATTGATCAACTGGAAATTGATAAAAGGAGTACTAGAATTGAAACTTTTATTTGTAGATGTTAACAAAAAAACTATCTAATTTTACAGCTTTTTAAAATATATCCCAGTTAATATTTATGTGTTTTTTATTCTTATTCCCACTCAATAGTTGCTGGTGGCTTACTTGAAATGTCATAAACCACTCTGCTAACTCCCTCCAACTCATTTACAATTCGATTTGAGACATGCGCCAAGAAGTCATATGGAAGCCTTGCCCAGGTCGCAGTCATAAAATCTACTGTCTCAACTGCTCTTATCGCTATCACATCCGCATATCTTCTCTCATCACCAACAACTCCTACTGATTTTATAGGAAGAAATGCACAAAATGCTTGGCTTACTTGGTCATATAGGCCTGCATTAGTTAATTCTTCAATAAAGATTGCATCAGCATTTTGAAGAATTGAAACTTTTTCTTGGGAAATCTCCCCCAGAATTCTTACTCCTAGTCCTGGGCCTGGGAATGGATGCCGATTTAACATCTCCAATGGAAGGCCAAGCTCGGATCCCATTTTCCTGACCTCATCCTTAAATAAATCACGCAAAGGCTCCACTAATTCCATCTTCATATCATCAGGAAGACCTCCAACATTGTGATGAGATTTAATCACCCTAGCCTCTTTAGATTCTGATTCAGAAGATTCAATTACATCAGGATAAATTGTGCCTTGTGCTAAAAAATTAATCTCATCTTTTAATTTAGCAGCCTCATTATCAAAGATGTCAATAAAAGTTCTACCAATAATTTTTCGTTTCTGTTCTGGATCTGAGACGCCTTTAAGATGTCTATAAAAAACTTTCTTTGCATCAA
>Ga0181553_10002859_pt1 | contig 15051 bp, 10 predicted proteins | sample 011ome_17_FD_133753 | JGI IMG/M metagenome (GOLD analysis project Ga0181553, IMG submission 133753) | Coastal salt marsh microbial communities from the Groves Creek Marsh, Skidaway Island, Georgia - 011502XT metaG (megahit assembly) | ecosystem: Environmental > Aquatic > Marine > Intertidal...
AAACACACTGCGAAAGTTGTGCGAGGGAATGGCCATAAAAACAGCATGAGCGCTAACCACGGCCTCTTCGAGACTTGTGGTTGCGGACAATAGGGGATTGAGATTGAGACCTTCGAGGTACCGACTATGCGTATGCGAGCCGTTAATCTCATCCACGACGTCTTGATCGCGCGCCCACAGCGTGACGTGAGCATTCCGACAAACCAGTGAAGCCAGTGTCGTGCCCCATGAGCCTCCGCCGATGACGGCGAGGCGGGTATCACTGTTTTTTGGTGAATTCAGCGCAGTTTACCCCTGAGTGAGCACAAAACGACGCGCGAGGATGGCGGTTCAAGATCAAAACTTCAAGTTGAGGTGAATATTCACCGTGTTGCCCTGTAGACTCAAGCAGAAGCGAAACTGTTTTAAGAGACTCTGGGCGCTATGGAATACGGAATTGTCAGTCTGCTACCGACCGCCTTGGTTCTGGTTTTAGCCGTTATCACCCAACGCACCTTGGAATCGGTTATCGCCGGCGCCATTTTCGCGTTCCTACTGATGGACGGCACCGGATTTGTGGACACACTCGCGGTAGTGACTCTCGATGTCCTGCGTGATGAGGACATTGCCTGGATTATTCTGGTTTGCGCGCTCTATGGCGTGTTCATAGCGCTACTCGTCCGCAGTGGCGGCTCAATGGCGTTCGGTAACCTTTTACTTAAGCGCCTGCGCTCCAAAGGTCAGAGCCTGTTTGCGACCTGGATACTAGGACTCTTTATCTTCCTCGATGACTACCTAAACTCACTGACAGTGGGTGCAACCATGAAGGCGGTAACCGATCGGTTTAAAACGTCACGTGCGATGTTGGCCTATGTGATCGACTCCACCGCAGCCCCTTTGTGCCTACTCGTACCCATTTCCAGTTGGGGCGCCTATTTCGCTGGTCTTCTGGAGAAAAATGCAGTCGCTGCCGATGGCCAAGGATTGTCCTTATTTATCGAATCGATCCCCTACATGTTCTATCCACTTGTGGCGGTCTTTCTTGTTCCGGTTGTCGCCTTAGGATTCATTCCTCGAATAGGACCCATGCGGCAGGCTGAGGAATTGGCTGAGGCAACGGGTGATCTGGGTGCCACCGATGGTGACACCAGCGAACTGAAGTTTGGCAATGGTGGGCCGTCTACGTTTTTCCTGCCTATCTTTGCGCTACTGTTTTTCACTGTTTTCCCGAGTGTCGATTTGCTTCGAGGCGTAATCGCAGGAATTCTGGTGACCGTTGTCTACTTTGCTTCGCTAAGACTCATGCCCTTATCTGAGTTATTCGATACCTGCACTAACGGCATCAAAATCATGGTGCCCGTGCTCGCTATGTTGCTGGCTCTATTTGTCTTTGTGGAAGCGAACGATCGGATTGGCCTTACCGAGTATGTCATTCAGGCAGTTAAGCCTTATATGAATGCCACGATGCTGCCGGTCATTGTGTTTATCACCATGTCAGCGGTGTCTTTCGCCACGGGATCAAACTGGGGTGTCATTGCGATCGCTATGCCTGTCGCGTTCCCGCTGGCACAGGCCTACGATGTCAGCATCCCGCTCGTTATCGGTGCGCTGTTATCGGCCAGTGGTTTCGGGAGCCATGCGTGCTTCTATTCAGATTCTACGGTGCTATCAGCTCAGGGCGCGGGGTGTAATACCTATCAGCACGCGGTGACACAGCTTCCCTATGCGCTAATCGCAGCAGCCGTTGCAGCATTGGGTTTTCTTTTCGCCGCAACATAGGAACTGTCACAAGCACGACGGATCCTAATTGTAGCGCCGTATGGAAGGCTAAGTTTTTGCGATTTACAGGGGTACTGAATGTCGATCCAGCGAGTTTTGTTATCGAGCACAATGTTTCTAATGGTGGTTGGCTGCGGTGGAGGGGGTGGTAGTAGCTCCCCTCAGACTCCTGTCGTGGTTGACCCCCCCGAGCCCGACCCGACCGGCCTCTGGGTTCGTAGCGACGACGATGGAGAGGGGCTAGTCAGCTATGCAGCCAAGCTCACGCAAATAGGCGCAACTCGCTCAGCGACCGGTGGTGCGGTGGCGGAGGCGGCGCCCGCTGCAGATGCCTCGTCTGGCGGCTTCTCCAGCACCTACACATTGGAAGCGAGCGTCGATGAGTACGACATTGTTAAATACAACGGTTCGACGTTGGCAATTGCCCCCACACGCAGTGGCTGCTGTTTTATTGCCGAGCCGGTGGCAGCAGAAGCTGCGTTGCCGCCGCCTGGCGAGTCGCCACTGCCGCAGATCGAGTTGTTCCTGACCGACCCAACCTCGGGTACAGCTTCATTGCAGTCGGTTATCGATCTCGATGAGGGGGTGAACGCTGAGGGGATGTACTTGTCTGAAACCGGACTTCAGGTACTGCTCTCCACCGCCTGGTGGGGTGTCTATGGGGATCGATTCACTACCCCCGACGGCTGGCTTGATGAGCAGGTGAGTTTGAAGAGTTTCGATCTGACCGATCCTGAGAATCCCAGCTTGACCAGCGAGCTGAGCATAGAAGGAGCGCTTGTAACCTCGCGTCGTACAGGCGATGAGATTCATATTATTTCGCGTCATGCGCCTAACATTGAGGGTCTCGTTACCTACCCCCAAACGGAAGAGGAGGTGGCGAATAATGAGGCGATTCTCGCTGAGGCCTCAGATGAGGATGTGTTGCCGGAGATAAGGATTAATGGGGAGTTGGTATCGCCACTGACACTGGATGGTTGTTACCGGCTGGATCCAGAACATCCGCTGGCGGTGCCCGCGCCCGGCGACTCAACCATCACGACGATGCTTACCGTTTCTGCAAATTCTGGTGAGATTCTCCGCTCGGCCTGTACGTCAGAGCCTGTGACAGGGGTGTACATGGGTGAGACCTATGTTGCCTTGACTCATGTCCGTTGGGATTTGGAAGAAGGTGGCACGATGGTGCATCTGCTCGACCGCGACTCGTTTGACTACATGGGTTCAGAGAAGGTCGAGGGTGATCTCTACAGCGGTGGTAATGCCGATTTTCGCATTAGTGAATCATCAGGTGCCCTGAGGCTGGTCACGACTCAATGGACAGGTGATCCCGAGGACTCATTCAGACACCGGCTGTACGTCGTGAGCCCGGAGGCTAACGCACCCGAGCTCGAGGTGTTAGGTGTGCTGGGTGATGACCCCGAGGCACGCATTGGCAAACCCAACGAAGACCTTTACGGGGTCCGTTTCATGGGTGATCGCGCCTACATGGTGACCTTTGAGCGCATCGACCCGCTCTACGTTATCGATCTATCGGTCCCCAGTGCGCCTGCGATTGTGGGTGAACTCGAGGTGCCCGGTTTTTCTGATCTGTTACATGAGGTCTCGGATGATTTGCTGCTGGGTTTAGGGTCAAGCGAGCGTCGCTTTCCCAAGCTCGAGCTTTACAACGTCACAGATGTCTCGAGGCCGATTTCTCAAGGGTTGATCGAGCTCGGTGCTGATCTGGACTGGGGATACAGTCCCGCACAATACAATCGCTATGCGTTTACCTATCTGGCGGGTGATACGGTCGATCGCTTAACTGTGCCTTATGTCGCCGGTGGCGTTGAGGACGGTATATGCTGTATTCAGGTGGATCGTGTCGCACTGTTTGAAATAACGGATAAAGCGTCGCCTGCTCAAGCAGCTATTTCGGCGGTCGGCGAGGTCACGCTGACGCCGGGATCAGTGGACGGTGATACGCGGGTCGTATTGGATTCCGATGCGTTGTACGTTATCTCTCGCACGGACCTCTTGGGTGGCTTTTGGAGTAACCCCGAGGCTGTTAGCTCGATTCGACCTTAATGAGGTGAGCCGACCCGATTTATCGGGTTGAAGAATAATAAGAGAGACACAGTATGAGAGCGTTTATCGGTACCCTCGTTTTCAGCTTTTTTTGCTATCCAAACGTGTTGCTAGCTGAAACTAACGCTCCACTCTGCCAGCAGGCTGGGGTGAAGGTATTGACCGACTTTCAGGGCGGCAATATCAATGGCTGTGAGTTTACTCCCAATGGCCGGTTAACGATTTCCGTGGCTCCCGAGAATGAGCCAATCAATACCAGTCCTTGGTATGCGTTCCGGTTGCTGGCTGATGCGACGACAGATGTTGCGGTGGTCTTGGACTATGGCAATTACAAGCATCGCTACACGCCGGACTTCAGTCTCGATGGCGTGAATTGGCAAGCGTACCCAGCGGCAAAGCTAGACCTTAATAAGGACAACTCGAGGGCGGGATTCTCGCTCACGGTTCCCAAAGGCAAGTCCGTTGTCATTGCTGCGCAGCCGCTGCTCACATCGTCACACTACGCAACGTGGCTCGAATCCTTAACAGAACAGCATGGTGTGACCGTATCAGCGGCAGGGCAGTCGGTTGAGGGTCGGCCACTGTGGAGAGCCACGACTCCCGCAAAAAAACACACGCTACTGTTATTGGGTCGGCAGCATCCTCCTGAAACCACCGGTGCACTGGCGTTGATAGGTTTCGTTGAAAGACTGTTCGAAACCGACGCGCTCGCAAAACGCTTTCGTGACGAAGTCGGTATTTTACTCTACCCGCTCATTAACCCCGATGGGGTCGACAAAGGGTATTGGCGCCATAATGTGCAGGGCAAGGATTTGAATCGTGAGTGGGGTCTGTTTTCCCAGCCCGAAAATCGTGTGATCGACACTGATGTCGCCCAGTGGCTCGAGAAACATGATACCCAGCTAATCAAAGCGATTGATTTTCACTCGACCCATTACGAAGTGTTCTACACCCAGCCGGATCAGTCCGCCAAGACTATGCCCGATCTCCTGGGAGATTGGTTGGGGTACTTTGAAGCATTAATGGGTGCTCGATTTGATGAGTTTGATATCCGTCGTCAGGTCTCGAAAAACCCGCAGGTGAATGCGGCAAAACATTACTACTTCACGCGCTACGGTATTTCCTCAACGACCCTGGAAATGGGTGATGAGACAGATCGAGGCTTTATAAAGGCCTACGGAAGGGCGGCAGCCGAGTCCTTTATGTCAGCGTATTTCGATCAACTGCCAGCAGACGCTGCAAGCGACGACCGGCCACTCGACGTCTTGTTCAAAGACGGATTGATTGTCGATGGCACCGGCGCACCGCCGTACGTGGGCGACGTCGGGATTCGGGACGGACGTCTGATGATGTTACCCGAGGGACACGCTGAGAAGGCCGAAGCTACTATTGAGATCACCGGAAAGGTCATTGCGCCGGGCTTTATCGATATTCATACGCACGCGCGAGCTGACCTTGTTTCACCCGATAGCGCGCTGATGGCCAACTACCTGACGCAGGGCGTGTCTACCGTCGTCATAGGCAATGATGGTGATGGCGCCACTCGGATTAAAAAGCGCTTCGACACGATTTTCGAACATGGTGCGGGCACCAACGTCGCGCAGCTCGTAGGGCATGCGTCGTTACGGCGCCGCGTCATGGATGACACAGGAAGGCCTGCAACGCGCGGCGAAATCGAAGCAATGAAGTCCATCTTAGCAGGGGCTCTCGAAGAGGGCGCCATGGGACTTTCCACAGGCCTCTTTTACGCAGACGGCTCCTATGCCACAACCGAAGAGGTCATTGAGTTGGCCAAAGTGGCCGCTGCTGCGGGCGCCATTTATGAGTCGCATATCCGTGCTGAGAGTTCGCGTGGTGTCGGTGTCCATAGGGCAGTGGATGAGGTCATTGAAATCGCACGAGGCGCTGGCATACCCGCACACATTGCGCATATCAAAGTGCTGGGGAAGGGAGTTTGGGGCGAATCGAGCAACATCGTCGATAAAATAGTGGCGGCGCGGGCCGATGGGCTAGCCATCACTGCTGATCAGTACCCGTGGGTGGCCTCATCGACCCAACTCAAGAGTGCAGTGGTCAGCAAGCAGTATCAGCTGGGTGGCATCGAGGCACTGCGAAAGCGACTGTCTGATAGTGTCAAGCGTAGAACGCTGCTCGAAGACATCGCGATTAATATCGATCGCCGTGGTGGACCGAACAGTTTGCTATTAGTCGAGACGGAAGACCCTCAGTGGAGTGGCCTCAGACTCGATGCGATCGCTGCTACTTTAAAAGTGCAGCCTGCCGAGGCGGCGGCGAGGTTAATCGCTGAGGGGCAGGCTCGGGTTGTCTCGTTCAATATGACCGAAGACGATATCAAAACCTTTATGAAGGAACCCTGGGTAGCAACGTCGAGCGATGGTACCGACGGCCATCCCCGAAAATTCGGCAGCTTTCCGCGAAAATACAGCGCCTACGTTCGAAGTAGTGACACATTGTCACTAGCTGAATTCATTCGTGCGAGCAGTGGTTTGCCGGCGGACATTCTGGGGCTACGTGATCGCGGTTATCTGGCGACGGGAATGATTGCCGATGTTCTGGTTTTGGATCCAAAGCGCTATCAAGAGAACGCGAGCTTTGCCGAATGGGACCGTCTATCGAGTGGCGTTGAACATTTACTAGTAAACGGTAGATTTGCCATAAAGGACGGGGTTGTCACCCAGTTACGATTGGGACAGCCAGTTACCCGATAAACCTTGCCAAATGGACCCCCAAGTACTAACGTTTTATCAGAATATAACGATAAAGCCGTAAGAACATAAAACAATAAAGCCGCCCAGCGTCACAAATAAAAAAACAGGCAAACACTCAGGAGAAACCCATGATCAAATCCTTTGAAGCTTCATTGCGATTTGCCCGCGCCCCTTTGGCCCTGGCAATTGCTGTCCTATCCACCACCGCACTCGCTCAAGATGACGAAACGGCACTCGAGGAAGTCATTGTCGTTGGCTCACAAATTAAGGGTGCATCGATATCAGACGCGTTAGCAGTTAGCGTGCTCGATGCCGAGGCCATCGAGGCTATGGGCGTTGACTCGGGTGACGAGTTACTGGCGCTGATCCCTGAAAATGGACAGAACTTTTTTAACGAAGCGGAAAATATCTCTGGCGGCGTGAACTCTGGCCGGGGTGATTTGGGTGCGTTCAACCTCCGAAACCTGGGTACCGGTAACACATTGGTGCTTCTGAACGGTCGTCGACTCGTTAACTCAGCGACGTACCAGACCGAGGAAGTGGGCGGCAGCTTTATTCCCGTTAATACCGCTAACTCTAACCACCTACCGGTCTGGGGTATCGATCGTGTTGAAGTTCTACGCGACGGTGCTTCAGCCATTTACGGCGCTGACGCGGTGGCCGGTGTAGTAAACACCGTGCTCAAGAACGACTTCGAAGGGTTTAACATTCGATTCCGTCACTCGGAATTCGATAACACGCCGAGTACTCGTCAAAGCGTCACCGCTGAATGGGGTAAAGACTTTAATGACGGGCGCACCAACGTGGGTGTGTTCTTCAACTACTATCACCGCGATCGAGTGAGTTCTAATGACGATCCGCGTTGGGCCGACTCTGACTTCCGGCGTCGTATCCCCGAGGATTCGCCATGGGCGGGTAGTACGTCATTCCGAAACAATTCAGCTAACGGTTTGTATCCTCAGATGGATGTTCGGACCTCCCGTGAGCCAACCAGCTTGAATGGGGTTATTACCGATACTGCGGGCGAATTCGAAACTTACCCGATTGGGGATTCTCGGTGTCAGTACACAATTAATGCCACCACCTGTGGCGCCGTGGATGGGCAGGGAACCTATCGCTATGACCTCAATGGTAATAACGGTTTTGGTCGAGATCTTGCCTCCGAGCTTGATCGCATGAGCCTGTTCGCCAATATCACTCATGAATTAGCGAACGGCACAGAGAGCTTCACCGAACTGTCTTACTACGAATCTGAGACTAACCTGATTCGTCACGCATCGGCGACCTTTAGCTCGGTCAAACTCATTATGGGTGCTGACAACCCCTACAACCCGCTCGGTAGCGGTCCAGGACGGCTTTCGGGCGCGGGGCTGGATGATGCAATGGCAGGTGTTCCTGCTGAAGGTCTCGATCTCATCATTGATAACTACCGTTTTGGCCAGGTACCGCGAGTCGTCGACAACAACGGTGACATGGTCCGCCTGCTCCAGGGCTTAAGGGGTTCTCAAGGTGAGTGGGATTGGGAGACTGCCTTCTCTTACGCTAAGGCCACGAAGGACGACATTACTCACAACCGTATCTCTAATACGCTGGCTACGGCCGCTTTGAGTGACTCGTCAATGGACGCCTTCAACCCGTTTGATCCTACTTACGAGGGGTCGAACATCGAGCGCATTTTGATTGATGTCTATCGTAAATCCGAAACCGAACTGACAACATTCGACTTCAAAGTCTCCAATAATGAGCTCTTTGAGTTGGGTGCGGGTTCTGTCGCTGGCCTCATTGGTTTTGAGTGGCGCAAAGAGGAGTACCGTGATGATCGCGATCCGCGACTCGACGGCACCATTGTGTTCACCGACTATCAGGGTGATACCTACCCCTATGTCAGTGATGTGGTTAACTCGAGCCCTACGGGTGATAGCTCAGGATCCCGTAACGTCACATCGATGTTTGCTGAGTTGCAGATTCCGCTGCTTGACAATCTCGATGTTCAGCTCGCGGTTCGAAATGAGAACTACTCTGACATCGGCGATGGCAACATTTCGGTAGGTAAGGCTGCGTTTGGCTACCGTCCGGTTGAATCGCTACTAATTCGAGGTTCGTGGTCAGAGACATTCCGCGCGCCAAACCTAGTGACGGTAAACGAGGGTTTGGTAGCACGAAGTAATACGCGGACGGACTGGACCTGTGAGTACGTCAACCAAGTCACAGGTGAGGCCTATGATCTGGATTGCCGTAACTCGACTCAGCGTTCAGCTCAAGGCAGTGAATTACTAGGGTCAGAGACCGGCGAGAACACGTCGATCGGTTTTGTTTTTGAACCGCTTGATGGACTTACGCTAACCGCTGACTGGTGGAGTATCGAGAAAGACGACACCATTGGCCTCTTCGGCGAAGAGAACCACATGATTCTCGACCTGTACTATCGTTTGCAGGCCGGTGCGTCCAATTGCTCGATGACCTTCAATCCCGCGGTGGTTCGTGATGCGCCAGACGATGATCAAATTGCTGCCTTTACGGAGGCCGGCATCTGTCCTGGAGGTACTGCCATCCGGGTAGACGATGCCTACGCAAACCTCGATAAGCGTACCCTTGAAGGCTATGACATCGGTGTTTACTACGACATTGATACTGACCTTGGCAGGTTCAGCTTCCGATACAACGGCTCTTACCTCGACAAGTTCGAGCAGGAAGCATCAGGTGATGCCGCGCTACTCGTAGCGAGCCAGGCGAGCGGTGCTATTCCAGCCAACATTCCGATTGACGGCTTTGCTGATCTTGTAGGACGCGATGGTAATCAGGAAGAGCGCCACCGCGCGAGCCTGCGCTGGCGTAAAGGCGACTTCGGCGCGTCTCTTTCTGGATACCAGGTAGGGTCTTTCTACCAGAGCTCGCTGACGTTGAGTGACGGAACACGATACGTGATCCCTTCAATGACGACCTACGATGCGACCTTTGATTACCGCTTCGATATGGGTGACACGGGAGCGCGCTTTAGACTGGGTGTTAAGAACCTGACTGATGAGCGCGCGCCATTGGCCGACCGCTACTTCGGTTACTTCGCTGATGCTCACTCTGACTATGGTCGCTACATGTACGTTGACCTTCGTATGAGCTTCTGAGAAAACTGAGCAGGTGGCATCGCTTGCCATCTCAACAGGGCCTCCGAAAGGGGGCCTTTTTGTCTCTGGGAACACTTTCATGGTGACAGACCAACAGCAGGAACGATCGATTGTTAAACAGATAGGCTTGTGGTTGGGGCCTGCTTTTTTCTTACTCATGTTTCTCACCGCCGGTTCGCAGGAGACTATGCCGCGAGATGCCTGGCTGGTGGCCGGTGTTGGACTGTGGATGGCCACATGGTGGTCGACTGAGGCGATTCCGGTTGCGGCGACGGCATTCATCCCGCTTGTGGCCTTCCCCTTACTTCAGGTAATGCCGGTCCGGGCGGTTGCTCAAAGTTACGCGCACCCCACTATATTCCTGTTCATGGGTGCCTTTGTGCTGGCGCTTGCAGTAGAAAAATGGTCGTTGCACCGCCGAATAGCACTCACGGTTCTATCGCGCACCGGGACCGATGGTCGAAAGCTCATTCTTGGCTTTATGGTCGCGTCCGCCTTGCTCTCCATGTGGATGACGAATACGTCAACGGCAATGATGCTGCTTCCTATTGCTGCATCAGTAGCGGCAATGGTGGCTGAAAAGGCTGTTGGAGTGAGCGGCGAAGAAAAACGACGATTTCAGGTGGCGCTGTTATTGGCGCTCGCATACGCAACCACCATCGGGGGCATGTCGACCATCATTGGGACCCCTCCCAACGTAATGCTGGCCGGATTTATTGAAGAAACCTATGGCCTCCAGATTGCTTTTTTCGACTGGATGCTCATCGGCCTGCCCCTGGCACTCGTGCTGCTGCCGCTTGGCTGGGTTGTCCTAACGCGAGTCGTCTTTCGTGTCGACGTGCCAGCCAGTCCCGAGGCAGCCAATGTCATCTCAGGTATGCGTCGAGAGATGGGAGTGATGACAAGCCCTGAGCGACGGGTTGGGCTCCTTTTTCTCAGTGTCGTTTTGCTCTGGATGTCGAGGAAGTGGCTAAACAATGTGTCAGGACTTGAGGGTCTAAGTGACGCAGGTATCGTTATGGCAGCCGCGCTTTTGTTATTCGTCATACCTTCCAAGAAAGGATCGGCAACTCGCTTAATGGAATGGGAGGACGTCGCGCGCTTACCCTGGGGGGTCTTGATTCTCTTTGGAGGTGGGTTGGCACTTGCAGCTCAGGTTTCCGGCTCCGGGCTGGCAGTGTGGCTCGGTGAGTCTTTGCTACCTGTGGCCAATTTGGGCACTTTGGTTCTCATCGTGGCGGCTGCAGGTTTGGTCGTTTTCCTCACCGAGCTCACCAGTAACTTGGCAACAACAGCGACGTTTTTGCCCGTCATTGCTGCTATCGCCGCGCAGTCTGGGATAGAGCCACTGATTCTCTGTGTGCCGGTGACGTTAGCGGCCAGCTGCGCCTTCATGTTGCCGGTCGCCACGCCACCGAATGCCATTGTCTTCTCCTCGGGCGTTTTAACCATCCCGGAAATGGTGCGAGCCGGATTCGTCATGAACCTTGTAGCGCTCGTGGTGCTGACACTGCTGGCTACGCTTGCAGTGCCATTGGTTTTTTAATCGTTTTATAGACCGTGTGAGAGACAGTTTATGATGAAGCGAACACTCGGCGCCGTTCTTATCGTAATCAGCCTGATTGGCTCCATGGTCGTGACTGCTGGTGAGACCTCACTCACGCGCGTACTGTTCATTGGGAACAGTTATCTCTATTACAACGATAGCCTCCACAACCACGTGAAGCGCATGGCGTCCGAGCGTTTCTCCGATATGGCCAGTCGAGACTTTCAGTACAAGTCGGCCACGATTGGTGGCGCGCGGCTGCAGCATCACGATATTGACTGGTTGCTGACCCCCGGAAAAATCGGGGTGAAACGACCTTTTCAAGCGGTGATCATGCAGGGAGGCAGTTTCGAGCCTCTAACTGCTGATACCCGAAAGGTGTTCGTCGAGACGGCGACAAATTATGCTGAAAAAGTGCGGGCTGTGGGTGGGAAACCATTTCTCTACATGACCCACGCTTACGTATCACCCCATCGACGCGCCAAACTGGGAATGATTAATCGCATTAGCGATACCTATTGGCAGGCGGGTAGGGAAGCCAAGGCTCAGGTAATACCTGTGGGCTTGGCATTTGAGCGATCCTATAAAGAGCGTCCCGATTTCTCCCTGCATATGGCGTTTGACGGCACTCATCCAAATCTTCGCGGTACGTTTCTCGGCGCCTATGTCACGTTTTTTACGCTTTACGGTGATTCAGCCGATGTGCTCGACTACGACTATTTCGGCCGGATCAGTCGAGAAGATGTGAACTATCTGCAGCGGATAGCGAAGGAAGCGGTTGCTGATTTTCGTACTAGGGAAATGTGATTAGGTTTTGTTAGCATAAGGCTGATATCTGCATATTTGGACGCACACGATGCTGAATTCGTTACGACACTGGTATGAGCAAAATCGCATTAAGCCTATACAGGCTGGGCTTGCGATTTCTCGGCTATTGCGCGACCCCGACGATACGAGTCAGGTGTTCAAGGTACTTGAGGCCCTTCGCGGTGACTCGCTGAGCAGGGCTCTGAGCCGAATGAGCGGCGATGAGCGGGGCCAACGCCTGCTGGATGAGCAGCCTAATATTGTCAAAGTCCTGAACGATCGAGACATGCTCGCGGCGCTCCCTGAGGGCAGCATTGGAAAAGCTTATTATGACTTTGTCCATGCTGAGGGCTTGTCAGCTGATGGTCTAATTGCGTCGAGTCACGAGGCACCCCGCTTCGAAACAATTGGACAGAATCTGCGCTGGTTGGGAGATCGCTTGAGGGATATCCATGACTTGCAGCACGTGATGACGGGTTATGGACGAGACACCTTAGGCGAGCTCTGTTTGCTGTCTTTCATGACCACGCAGGTACCTTCTCGCGGCATCGATTTCATCATTTTCATGGGCCGCACAAAGGGCCAGAAAGAGCAGCCCGAGCTGAACTTGAAAGAGCTAATCGATGAAGGACGACAAATCGGGGAGGCGGCTGACTGGATGCTGTTTACACGCTGGGAAGATCGTCTGCATGAGCCGCTGGAGAGTGTACGAGCGGAGTTGGGTTTCAAGCCACCAGTTAAATACCGCGAGGCATTGAAGCGGCTCGAAGGCGATCAAATGATTAGCCGATCGGTGGCGGCCTAGACAGATTCGGATTAAGAGTCACGCAAGTGCCGGTAGCGAAAGCAGATCAAGCCACGTTACTCTATCGAAGAAGATTAAGATAAACGGCGTTGATTGGTGTTAGCGCTAGCGAGGAGAATAAAAAATGAATACAGCCGTTCCGGACCGCGCAAAATTCCACCACATGAAAGATGGCACACTCGAAGATTGGACCATTATTGGTGCCGAGGTGCAGGAGTTTTCCAAAACGCTGTACCAGCGAATCATCGATCATTTGTTATTGCTTGAGGGCGACTGCGGTGGGTTTCCCGTTGATCGGCTCACCCACTGTTTACAGACAGCCACCTTGGCTCACAAGGATGGTAAAGACGAAGAATACGTTGTCTGTGCGCTGCTTCATGACATAGGCGATACGCTGGGGCCGGCAAACCACGCAGATATCGCTGCAGTCTTACTGCAGCCTTACGTCAGTGAGGCAAACCACTGGATGGTCAAGCATCACGCAATCTTCCAAGGGTATTACTTCTTCGAGTACCTGGGGCTGGATAAGAACATGCGAGAGCAGTTCAAAGACCATCCTATGTATGATCAGACGCTCGAGTTCATTGAGAAATATGATGCGCCAGCGTTTGACCCCGATGCCGAAACGTACCCGCTGTCGTTTTTTGAGCCAATGATCCAGCGCGTATTCGAGAAGCCTAAGCAGTCGCTCTATAAGAGCGAGAACTCGACTACCTTCCAAGAATGACTAGTGGCGGTATCTGAGGTATCCAAGGCGCCTGAGGTCCCTGAGTCTGAGGCCACCGAGAAAGGAGCGAGCTGGCCTTATCGTGTCGTATCCCTTCCTTGGCAGCGGCGTCTGCGTGTTTGGCACCGGCGTCTAGCCGTAGTCACCGCCATTCAGCTCCTTTTATGGACGGTAAGTGGCATTTACTTCGCCTTTGTTGATATCACGATGGTGCGGGGTGAGCCGCATCGACTAGCACCCGAAACTCAGTCCATCGACCTCGCGGCATTTGATTTCCCCGTCACTTCTACCAGTGAAATCGTCATAAAACCTAGACTGAAAGGGGAGCTCGTTGTGGGTGTGACGGACTCGGAGTCAGGTCTTACAGAGTGGTTGAGTCCCGCTGGTCAACCCGTGACGCCATTGACGGCAGAGCAGGCTATTTCAGCCGTCTCGAGTAAAACGGATATCGCAGTGGATGTTGCCGAGTGGGTGACAACCGCTGCGGAAGCCGCTGAATACAGAGGTCGGCAGCTTCCTTTGTGGCGCGCTTACGGCGCGGAAAGTCCGTCCCTGCGGGTCTACGTTGATCCCCGCTCAGGCGATATTGTCGCCATTAGAAACTTGGCTTGGCGAGCCTGGGATTTCTTGTGGATGCTCCACATCATGGATTATGACGATCGGGATGATATTGGCACCTGGCTGCTCAAGCTATTTTCTGTCATGGCGCTACTCACCGCCATCGCCGGTATTGCCTTGTACGTGATGATTCCCTGGAGACGTGCCTCTAAGGATTAGTTTAGTCAGCGCCACCTGACCGTGGATTAATGGGCATAGCGATGTATTGTCATCGCAGTAGCCAAAGTAGCTGAAAAACTACAGGTAGATGAGTGGCCAGAGATAGGCAAAGAATACGCCGGTTGTATACACCCCAACGGATATTCCCAGAAGGCGTCGGCTTAAAGCGCGGAGTCGCATACATGCCGCCGCTTGCTCTGGATCGACAGGGCAAGGTGCGTTTCTCGCTTGCCATTGCATGAAGGCTGACAAGCCCAACAAAAGGCCTGATGCAATAAAGAGTGGTCCCTTATTGGCGGATAGCCACATGATGCCGGGAAATGTTGCGGTCAGACCTGCCATCACTGCACCCGCGCCCACGGTAATCAAGAGGGCAGGCAACGCACAGCACAGCAGGGTTGATGTGCTAGCAAAGAGTGACAGCGTAGGTCCAATCAGTGTCCGGCGATCAATGGGGTTCATCCACCCATGGCCTCGCTATCTCGACGGATAGCCGCAATGCGGTAACCGGCCTGCTTGGCAAGCTTCTCAATTTGCTTGTCAGAGAGATCCGAACCATCGGTAATCACCAGACTGAGCGTTTTCTTATCGAGATCGACGTAGATAGCGGCGACTTCATCGCGCTTGCTAAAAATCTTGTTCATGGCCGTTGCGCAGAAGTCGCAGACAACACCCAGCACATCGACTACGACAGGCGCGCCTCCATTGGCAAGTGC
>Ga0181553_10002862_pt1 | contig 15041 bp, 9 predicted proteins | sample 011ome_17_FD_133753 | JGI IMG/M metagenome (GOLD analysis project Ga0181553, IMG submission 133753) | Coastal salt marsh microbial communities from the Groves Creek Marsh, Skidaway Island, Georgia - 011502XT metaG (megahit assembly) | ecosystem: Environmental > Aquatic > Marine > Intertidal zone...
GATAGGTCTTTGTACAGATCTATTTACGCACCGACAATCAATCTCCTGTATCAAGCCTATCCCCTGGCCAAGCGATCTTTGACTCAAAATTATGCTGATGGATTTGGTAAAACGATTGGACAGCTTGTTGCAGCCTTATTTATACTTAGTATTGGTGTGATTGAGAATTTTGAGTTAAAAGTATTAATCCTCTTAGTGTTAATACTTCTTGTTTTAATTATTTGGCTCTTTGTTACCAAGAAACTCATATTCTTCTATAGAATAGAATTGTCAAATATCCTTAAGAATCTCGAAATAGTTGATTTTGGGAGATCAAAGGACAGTAAGATTATGCCAAGTTTGAAACATAGTGCAACATCAGATTCAGAATTCAGCCGTGATTCTATAGAGGAAATTGTCTCCTCGATAAAGAAGTTTGTTGAATTAAATGATTTGGAATCAAAAAAACAGATACTCACCTCTCAAATCGATAGTTTGGTAGAGAAAGTTGAACCTGATTTTAATAATTCACTAGAATATGCAAGTGAAGCAGAGCATCTTTTGGGTTTAATTAAGGCTAGTTCTTTGGTGCAATTACAAAAAATAAAGGATGCTATTTTTCAGCTTAAAGCAAATACAAAATTTGATTTAAGCTTACTAGAATTGATTGAGCTTTTTATTCAATCCTGCTCAGTTCGTGGGAATAAAAATTTCAATTTTTTTAACTCGCAACGACAATTAAAAGGAATTGATTTCCTATACACTTCCGTAATTCAACATTTGGTCTTAACTAAAAAGGAAGATTTAGGTAGCCAAGATTATTTTTATTTATTGGAAGAAAGAATAAAAAAATACACCTATCTATTAATTACTCAGCGTGATTTAGGGAAAGCATATCCAAATTTGGAGAAACTTATTGCGGCTGAAATAAGAGCAACAATGAATGATATTTTATATTGTTTGTCTTTTAAAAACGATTCCCAAACACTTAATCAAATTGTTACCATGATCAATCAGGGTGACAAATCTCAAGAATTAATTTCTCTAGAACTTTTAGAATTGATTCTAGGAGAGCAAGAGAAAAAGTGGGTTCTTCCAATTTTCAAAGAAAAAAGTCCTGAACAAATCCTATCCAAATTAGGAAGTGATTTTCCTCAAGTTTTACTTGGTTTAGAAAAGAGACTAATTTCAATTGTAGGTAATTTTCAAATTGATCTTCCTAAACTTATAAAAGATAATGCGTTAGAGGCATTGGTTTTAAATTTTCCGAATGAATCTAATCTTAAGTTACTCAAAATAATTTTGGAAAATAAGGCTAGTAATTTTCCTGGAGAAGGTTATTCAAAAATAAGCCCACAATCAGTGGTCTCAAGTGGCAAATTGCCAAGTACCAGTCCCTCTTTCAATAAAATGTTGGAAAAAATTAGTGGTTACACAGAACAAACCTCACTGCACTATTATTATTGGATGTCTAGTTTAACAGTGACCTCTTCTGAAAAGAGTTATTCATTGCCTAATGAAGCATTAGTTAAGACTTTTTTTCCTGCCGTGTTTCCCCTAGAAAAATTGAATTGATTAGCTAGTTAAAACAGTGCTATTGGCAAAAAAAAACACCCATTTAGGGGGTGTTTTTATGCAGAGAGTGGGGGATTCGAACCCCCGGTACAGTATAACCCGTACGACAGTTTAGCAAACTGTTGGTTTCAGCCACTCACCCAACTCTCTAATCCGGCTTAGCTTTGACAGAGATCATTCTTTGTCGCTAAAGTGATGCAAATATAAGCCAAATGAAAAGATTTTTACAAGGGCATGGAAATAAACAAATTCCTCTTTCTATAAAATCTAAGTAATTCCTTGATTGTCAATTCATATACTTTCTAAGGCATGCTTTTACTGAACGTAATAACTCCTTAGATTTCCCGAATTTCCATTGTTGAAAAAATAGGCTACTAGTAACTCTTAAGGCTTGATTACTTTAAAACCTACCGCTTCAATTCCCGCTACTTCAGATTGACGCATGTAGTGTAGTAAGACTACTTTTTCAGTGCGAGCAGGCAAGGAGAAGGGTAGGGTGTCGTAGATGGTAAAAGTGTTTCCAAATCCATCACCAATCGGTTTCCCTGTTTGGGAATCAAAAATGGGGACATTCCACAAGCTATCCAACAATACCACCCTGCTAGAATCTATACAGATAATCTTGATGTAGCAATTTGAAAATGGATAGTCTTCGGTGTATCGAACCCCAATCATGGCTTTCCCCTTCAGGGAATCTAAGGAAGAAAGGTCAAATTTAACAGAATCACTTTCTTCCCAGGTTGAGGTTTCAAAAGAATGGTATTCTTCAAACATACGATCCTTGCTGCACGAACTAAGCATCATTACCAATGCAAGAAGAGTTTGTTGAAAGCGCTTACTCATTCCCTTGGTTGCCACTAGGCCCTTGATTGATTCGTGGTGGAAATCTCCGCTGCCCTTCCTGAGGCTTTTCAACTGGTTTAGGAGTAGATGAGTCCGCTTTGGGCATTGCTGTTGCAGGCCCTTGATTTGAGTTAGAGCGTGATCTATTTCTGTTTTTACGACGTTTATCCTCCTGTCTAGGGGATTGATTTCCTTCCTCAGGTCTCACTTGTCCTGAAGCAGCCATCGAGTTAGACTGGTCAGCAGGTTTTGGCGTTCTTGACTCAGGTCTTGGGCCCTGACTTTGATTCACGCGGAACCCATTTCCATCTGTAGGCCGCTTCTTTTTCTTTTTCTTTTTGGAAAATTTCTTATCTAGTAATTCCAATTCTCGTGTGCTTTGAGCAGCCAAATCTTCTACTCCTGAGGAATGGTCCACTTGAAGGTTAAATACCTTTACGCCTTGCTCGTTTAATGCTTGAATTTCACGTACTCGTTCACAGCTGATGCTAATCCAATCGTTGTCATGATTGTAATTGAACCACATCAACTTTCTGAAAATGTCTGTTTTTTGCAACTTAGCGGGACCCTGTTCTGTCAACAAAGGTTTTTCAACTTGTGGAATATCCTTGATGGCTTCCATATAGGTGTCCAACTCGTAGTTGAGACAACATTTTAATCGCCCACATTGACCACTTAGTTTTCCAGGATTTAGCGATAGGTTTTGGTATCTCGCCGCTGAGGTAGTTACATTTTTAAAATCTACCAGCCAAGTGGAGCAGCAGAGTTCTCTTCCACATACACCAATGCCTCCTAATCTACCTGCTTCCTGGCGAAGGCTGATTTGACGCATTTCTACGCGAACTTTAAACTCTCCTGCTAGGGATTTGATCAATTCTCTAAAATCGATTCTGTCTTCTGCAGAATAATAAAAAGTAGCTTTTGAGTTGTCTGCTTGAAATTCCACATCAGACATCTTCATCTTTAGACCATATTCGTCCACAATTTGCTTGCAGCGGTATAAAGTGGGGATTTCTCGAGCCTTAGCCTCCTCCCATTTTTCTATATCCTTTTGCGTAGCTATCCGGTAAATCCGAGTAATGGAGTCGTCATTCCTTATTTTTCGCTTTTGCATTTGTAGCCGTACCAACTCGCCTTGCAAAGAAATGTAACCTATATGGTGCCCACTTGGAACATCCACTACCACTGGATCTCCTGTATTGAGTGTCAAATAATCTACGTTTCTAAAGTATTCTTTTCTACCTCCTTTGAATTTGACTTCAACAATATCAAAGGTATCTAATTGAGGTATACCCATTTGGGTCAACCAATCAAAGGAATTCATTTTATTACAATCGCTCGTTCCACAGGAGCCGTTATTTTGACAACCTCCTGTTCCACTTGTAGTGGTCCCACATGAACTACATCCAGACATATTTATTTATCTATAGGGCTTTCGCCTCCTTAATTACTTAGTTATTTTTTAATCGTAAAATATCTTGACCTATGTCTCTTCTAAAAAAGGCCTTCTCCCAGGAGATTTCTGCCACTGTTGCATAGGCAGACGCTAAAGATTCTTCCAAAGTAGCTGCTACCCCAGTGATTGCAAGTACTCTACCTCCCTGATTTGAAAGTATGCCAGATTCATCTTGAGATGTACCAGCGTGGAAAACAACACTGTTTTTCGTCTTTTCAGGAATTGTGATTGGAAAGCCTTTGGCATAGGACTCTGGGTATCCTCCACTGACCATCACTACTGTAGTGCATGTTTTTGGAGATGTTTTTAGGGTATAATTAGCCAAATCTCCTCCTGCAATTCCTACTAACAAATCTACAAAATCGCTTTCAATTCGAGGCAGTACGGCTTCTGTTTCTGGATCTCCCATCCGGACATTGTACTCGATGACGTATGGATCTCCTTGGTTATTCATTAGGCCTATAAATAAAAATCCTTTGTAGTCGATTCCTTCCTTTTCTAAACCGGCAATAGTAGGCCGTACAATGCGTTCTTCCACCTTTGCTAAAAAGGCTGCATCGGCAAAGGGTACTGGGCTTACTGCTCCCATTCCACCTGTATTCAATCCTGTATCCCCTTCGCCAATTCGCTTGTAGTCCTTGGCCTCAGGTAAAATTTTATAATTCACTCCGTCTGTAGCCACAAATAGGGAAAGTTCAATCCCGGTTAAGAACTCTTCTACCACCACTTTGGAGGAAGCTTCACCAAATTTTGCATCTACGAGCATTTCTTTCAAGGAAAGTTTGGCATCTTCCAAACTTTCACAAATCAAAACTCCTTTGCCAGCTGCTAGACCATCTGCTTTCAATACAATAGGCAAAGATTGTTTTTCTAAATAAGCGAGTCCTTCTTCCAATTGATTCGCATGAAAAGTGGCATAAGCTGCAGTGGGCACCCCATTTCGAAGCATAAATTGCTTTGAAAAATCTTTGCTACCTTCCAAAGTTGCTCCAAGTTGGGAGGGCCCGACAATCGGAATGTTTTCCGTCCCTTTTTGATTATGTAAGTAATCTACTAAACCTTTTACTAAGGGTTCTTCTGGACCAATCACTACTAACTCGATGGTTTCTTTACAAATGAAATCATGAATACCCACAAAGTCTGTTATACCAAGTGGAATATTCGTAGCGATTTTCGCAGTACCAGGGTTCCCCGGTGCCACGAAAAGGTGACTGCAATTAGGGCTTTGAACTATTTTCCACGCAAACGCATGCTCCCTTCCTCCACTACCTAATAAAAGTATTTTCATGTACTCAAAGTTGTGTTAATTGGCATGCTCGGAAATAAACTTGATTCGGTAAACACGAAGTTCCTCTTCCGTGAAATCTTCTCCTTCAAGTTCATCCAATGCATCTTTAATGTGATCTGTTTCCGCATGCATGAAATAGTCCAAAAGGATGTCTTCCCGGTCGTCATCCATGATACGGTGGATGTAATAATCAATATTTAATTTGGTTCCACTGTAGGTTATTTGTTCAATTTCTTGAAGCAAATCTATCAAAGATAGGTTCAGATTTTGAGCTATTTCTTCCAAGTTAATTTTCCGATCGATTTGCTGAATGATGGAGATTTTTACTTTGGAGCGTGTGCCTGAGGTTTTAATAAGTACCTCTGCAGCAGTTTCAATTTCATTTTCAGTGACATAGTTTTGGATCACTTGGAGAAAAGATGTGCCAAATTTGGCTACTTTACCCATGCCAACTCCATTGATTTGGGAGAGTTCTTCCTCAGTTGTTGGATATATAGTTGCCATTTCCTCCAAGGAAGGATCTTGAAATATTACATAGGGTGGAAGCCCCTTGGATTTTGCAACCCGTTTGCGCTCGGCCTTCAGTAATTCAAATAGCTTTTCATCGTAGGCCTGGGCGGTATGAAGCTGTTCTTCTTCTACTTCGCTTTGTCCCAATTTTTCAAAATCTTGGTCCCGGTATAATTCTACCAAGTAAGGGTCATCTAGGTAGTGAATTCCCTTGGGGGTTAACTTTAAATGGCCATAATTTTCAATATCCTTTTCCAACAAGGCGACGATCATTGCCTGACGGATTACAGATGTCCAATGTCTATCACTTTCACCTTTTCCCTTACCAAATACAGGTAAACTATCGTGTTGGTAACTACTGATATAATCGTCCTTTTCTCCAAGGATTACTTTGACAAGATGGTTAATCCCAAAACGTCCTTGTGTTTGTTTGACCGCTTCGAGCACAGTAGTTAGGTCATTTACTCCTTCAAAAGTTTCTCGATCTCGTTTGCAATTGTCACAAAACCCACAATCTTTTTCGAGAATTTCTCCAAAATAATTGAGAATAAATTTCCTTCTGCATACGCCTGTTTCTGAATAAGCAGACATTTCTTGCAACAAGATTTTAGCATTTTCCCGCTCAGTAACTGCCTTATCCTTGTTGAATTTATCAAGTTTGACGATGTCCTCGTACCGATAAAACATCAAACAATGGCCTTCAAGTCCGTCTCTTCCTGCTCTCCCTGTTTCTTGGTAATACCCTTCTAGTGATTTTGGAACATCGTAATGGATTACATACCGAACATCCGGCTTATCAATACCCATTCCAAAAGCAATGGTGGCAACGATCACGTCTAATTCTTCGTTAAGGAAATCGTCTTGCGTCTTTATCCGAATTGCCGAATCTAGGCCAGCATGGTAGGGGGCAGCATTTATTTGATTGACCTTAAGAAATTCAGCAATTTCTTCTACTTTTTTTCTACTCAAACAATAGATGATACCCGACTTCCCCTTATGTTGTTTGATGAATTTTATCAGTACTTTTTTGGATTCATTTTTCACCTTAGGGCGGACCTCGTAGTACAAATTTGTTCGATTAAACGAAGATTTGAATAAATCCGCTTCCTCCATTTGTAAGTTGCGCTGAATATCCTGCTGCACTTTTGGTGTGGCTGTAGCGGTAAGCGCAATGATGGGCAAATGGGGAGCTATCTGTGCTACAATAGATTTTATTTTTCGGTATTCAGGCCTGAAATCATGGCCCCACTCAGAAATACAGTGGGCTTCGTCTATTGCTACAAAACTTAAGTGTGCCTCCTTCAAAAAGAGTATATTTTCTTCCTTAGTTAACGATTCTGGGGCTACATAAAGTAATTTGGTGATTTTTTTCAAAACCTCGTTCTTAACTTTTGTAGCTTCTGTTTTGGTAAGTGTTGAATTTAAAAAATGGGCGTTAATACCGATTGCATTCAATTGATCTACCTGATTTTTCATTAATGCAATAAGCGGTGAAATCACTATTGCAGTACCTTCACGAACAACTGCAGGAAGTTGGTAACACAATGATTTTCCAGCCCCAGTAGGCATGATGACGAATGTGTTCCTGTTGTTGAGTAAATTATCAACAATAAGCTCCTGATTTCCACGGAAATGGCTAAATCCGAAGATTTTTTTTAATTCTGACTTAACATTTTCTTCCACTCGAAGAAAGGGCTTTGAGGGTGAGGTCAATCCGAGCAACAGATTGAACGATTACTTTTATACCTTTGTACAAAACTAATGATTAACGCAGGTAAATTTGAAGTTAGCTAAAAATATTAGAAACATCGCAGAACGGGTTCTATTAAATGAATCCGAAGCTATTTCTGGTCTTGTTGGTTTTTTAAATCAAGATTTTGAGGATTGCGTAACCCACCTTTTGCATTCCAATGGGAGGTTGGTCATTACGGGAGTTGGAAAAAGTGCTTGGATAGCGAATAAATTGGTTGCCACACTCAATTCTACCGGTACCCCATCACTTTTTATGCATGCTGCAGATGCGATTCATGGTGACTTGGGAATGGTGCAACAAGAGGATACTGTTTTATTTATTTCTAAATCAGGAAATACAGCTGAGATCAAAGTACTCTTGCCTTTGGTGAAAGATTTAGGCGTAAAGGTAGTTGCACTTGTTTCTAATAGGCAGTCTTATTTGGCCGAACAGGCGCATTATGTTTTGGACGCGACAATAAAGGAAGAAGCGTGTCCGCATAATTTGACCCCGACGACAAGTACCACTGCACATTTGGCACTTGGGGACGCATTAGCGATTTGCCTTTTGGAAGCACGTGGATTTTCTTCTGCAGACTTTGCTCGTTTTCATCCTGGGGGAACTTTAGGAAAGCAACTCTACTTGAGAGTAGGGGACCTACTTTCTACCTCTGAGATTCCACTTGTTCAGGAGCAGGCTAGCGTAGCAGAAGTCATTGTAGAGATTACAAGTAAACGGTTGGGGGCTACAGCAGTGGTCAATGCTAAGGGAGAACTTAAAGGAATAATCACGGACGGAGATTTACGTCGAATGCTTCAGCGAACACTTGATATTCAAGAGTTTAGAGCAGATTCAATCATGTCTGTAAATCCAAAATCCATTGGTATTGAGGAGTATGCAACTGCTGCTTTTGCCTTAATGAAGGGGCATAATATTACACAATTGGTGGTGCTAGATGGTAAAAAAATCGCTGGATTTGTGCATATTCATGATTTGATGAAGGAGGGAATTGTTTAAGCTACTATGAAGGACCAACCCTATATTGTAATCATGGCTGGAGGAATAGGCTCCCGCTTTTGGCCTTATAGTAAAAATAGTAGGCCCAAACAATTTTTGGATGTATTGGGAACGGGAAGAACGCTCCTTCAAATGACTTTTGACCGGTTTCTTGAGCTAGCTAAGCCGGAACAATTTTTTGTAGTCACCAATCAATCACATGTTCATTTGGTCCGGGAGCAATTACCCGAATTGCAAGAAAATCAGATTTTAGCAGAGCCTCTTCGAAAAAATACTGCTGCTTGCTTGGCCTATGCTTCCTATAAAATCGCTTGTATCGATTCAAATGCAACAATGATTGTGGCTCCGGCAGATCACCTCATTCTGCAAGAAGGAAGGTTTCTTCAAACTTTAGTTGCAGCAATTTCCGCTGCTCAAGAACCAAATAGATTGCTTACTATTGGAATTAAACCGAATAGGCCTGAAACAGGATATGGTTACATTCAATTCTTACCTGCTTCAGTTGATACACAGGTTTTGAAGGTAAAGACTTTCACTGAAAAGCCTAATGCCAAACTTGCTGCTGCTTTTTTGGAAAGTGGAGATTTTGTTTGGAATTCAGGTCTCTTTGTTTGGAAGGTAAGTAGTTTGATCGAAGCTTTTAAAAACCATATGCCTGATCTTGCAGATGCCTTTGAAGAAGGTAAAGGTAAGTTGGGCAGTGATTTGGAATCTGATTTTATTTTGACTGTTTATGCTACTTTAAAAAATGTTTCCATTGACTACGGAATTATGGAAAAATCAGATCAAGTGTACATGGTTTTGGGTGATTTTGGATGGTCGGATATCGGTTCATGGCAAAGTCTTCACGAGCTTCGAGATAAGGATGAAGACAATAATGTGGTGGAAGCCAATGCACTACTTTTCGATACTAAAAATTGTTTGATTAAAACAGATAGTGAAAGACTTGTAGTCGTACAAGGGATGGAAAACTTTTTGATTAATGAATCTGGAAATGTTTTATTGATTTGTAAACTAGGAGAAGAAAATCGGTTTCGAGATTTTGTTGCCCAGGCGAAGAAAAAAGGAGAGGATTTCATTTGAAATCCTCTTTTTTTATTTTTTTCGTTGCCTTAGGGCCTCGTAAATTGCTACTCCAGCTGACACAGAGACATTTAAACTTTCGATATTTCCAGCTAAGGGGATTTTGACTTTATCATCAACCATACCCATTATTTCTTGAGAGATTCCATCTTCTTCGGACCCCATGATCAATGCGACGGGTGATACAAAATCCCCATCGTACATGGGTTTTTCAGTTTTCTCAGTGATTGCAATCAGGGATAATCCCATTTTTTGTAAATCTCGACAGGTATAAAATAAGTTTTTTACACGCGCTACTGGAATAAAATTTAAAGCTCCCGCTGAGGTCTTTACAGCATCAGAATTAATTTGTGCGCTTCCTTTTTCAGGAATTACGATGGCGTCCACCCCTGCACATTCTGCAGTGCGGGCGATGGCTCCAAAATTGCGAACATCAGTCAAGTGATCCAAAACCAAAATTAGTGGAGCTTTGCCTACTGCGTAGCATTGATCAATCACATTGTCTAAAGAGGCATAGGCAATCGTGGACATTTGCGCAATTACTCCTTGGTGATTTTTACGTGTAATTCTGTTCAACTTTGCATCGGGCACGCGAACTACAGGAATGTGTTCTGCCTTGCAAAGTTGAAGTAGTTCTTTGATTAGATCATTATTGAGCTCCTTTTGTACGAGTATTTTGTCTATTTCCTTACCTGAATGGATAGATTCCATTACTGCTCTGGTTCCAAAAATAAAATCTTTGTCGAAGGCTCCTTTATCGATTAGAAAGCCATCCTTCCGCTTCTCCATTGTGAAATATTTTTAAACCAAATTGGCTGGTAGGCTCTTGATCGGTTTAGGGTATAGAAATGTGGGCTAAGAATTGTTTTAACCCGTGTAAAGGTAAACCTAATTTTGGAAGTGTTGTCTATCCCCGCATAAGACCAAACTTCCCGATCCTCATAAAAATTCACTTCCTGTGGTGGGCCCATTACGATATAAACCATGCCTCGATCCGTTTTCCAGCCTTCTTTAAAGTCAGTAAACAGGATGTTGGCAAATTCCACCATCTTAAAGTAATTTCGGATTAAGTCCTTCGCTACTTCTTCATTTCGAGTCAAATTGTACCAATAGGCATCTAGAGCCTTTTTTTTGTCCTGAGCTAAAAGTAATGTTTCGTGTTCTTTCTTGGTAGAAATGTACGTAACCATATCCACCATCTCTTCCCAGTCTTTTACCTTTGGAAAGGCATCATGTACAGTCCGTAAAAGTAGGCCTGTTTTTGCATTGCTATCGTTTTGAAAAAAGTAATATCCTTCGTCAGTTAATGTTTTTGGTATATTCTCCAAAAAATCACCTCTGTTTTCAACAGCTACTTCTTTTGGTACTTCTGCCAATCGGCTCTCCATGGGGGGAAAGGGAATCGGAAATGGGCTGGGATAAAAGTAAGAGAAGAGGGTGGGGCCTTTGCCACTCTTAAAGAGCAAAGATTGACCTTCTGTTAGGTAATTTTGATCAAAGGGAACTTCATTCGCGTAATAATATCCAAAACTAGGTTGATCAAAAACAAAAGGGCTTTTTAAGTCTAAATGGCTGGTGTATGCATCTTGCTGTCGGGTATCAATCGCCTCAAAAAAGGCTATAACCGTCTCCTGGTCTTGAACTACTTCGATAGTTTTTTCAAAAAGCCAATGCCTTTCCGTAGAAAAAATTAAATCAGAGGCACTGAATTTAATTTTTTTTGCTGATTCAATTTCTTTATCGTAGGAGTTTAAAATTAGGTAACTGAACTGATAGGTATCCAATCTAGCATCCTCTTCAATTTTTTCGACCACAAATTGGAGTTTATAGCTGCTTTCTGAAAGCTTTACAGGGATAATTTTTAATCCGAGTCGCGCATACAAAGAATAACGAAGAGATTGATCTGTTGAACTTAAGGTAGTTTGAGCTACAGAAGTGAAGGAAAGTGTAATTATAAAACAGAATAGAAAAAGCTGCTTGAAGTACTTTTGATTCATTGTTTTTAGTTCTCAGGATTTAAAAATAAGCCTTACTTTTGCCAAAATACTAAAATTTATAATGGCTACCTATACAACGGAAATCGCATCTGATAAGTTGATTAGTGATAATCCTATTCACCAAAGGTTGATAAAAGCCTACATTGCTGCTAAGCCTTGGATCACTGGTGATTTGCTAGAGATTGGCTGTGGCGAAGGGAGAGGTGTTGCTGAATTAGTTCCTCTTGCAGATTCCTATTTAGGGTTGGATAAAATCCATGAAGTGATCCAAAACCTTCAAAAAAAATATCCAGATGTTTCCTTTAAGCAGGCAGTTATTCCTCCATTTACCAGTTTAGGTGATGAGACTTTCGATACAATCGTGAGTTTTCAAGTGATTGAACATATAAAGCAGGATCAGCTTTTTCTTCAGGAGATCTACCGGATGTTAAAGCCTGGTGGTAAAGCCATTATTTCTACTCCAAACAATACCCACACCCTATCTCGAAATCCTTGGCATGAGCGGGAATATGTGCCGCAGCAATTGATTGATTTGGCCAACCCTATTTTTGATCGTATTGACCCCATGGGGATAGGAGGGAATGAAACCGTATGGGCCTATCACGAAGCAAATCGCAAATCTGTTCAAAAAATAATGCGCTTTGATGTGCTGGATTTACAGCACAAACTCCCCAATTCTGTTTTGAGATGGCCGTATGAATTTTTGAATCGGGTCAATCGAAATCGACTGCATAGAGCACAAAGGGCCACGGTTGTTGCGATTTCCCACGAGGATTACCTTCTTGTAGACGACCCTAAAGATGGACTAGACTTGTTTTATATCCTTTGGAAGAAATAATTTTAAATTGCTAACAGACAACAGTCGACTGCTTAGGTAATTGAACTTCAAACTTTGTTCTTTTTGCTTTTAAGGCGATTAATCAAAAGTTGATTTTTGGGAGTAGGTAGGGCGTTACACGAAAAAAGGCCAACAGAATTAATTCTGCTGGCCTTTTTAATAAAACATCGCTAAAGCACTCCTAACCAAATAAGATAAGGACTGAATTTAAATGAAGTCTGCCGTGAACCCTGGTCTGTAAGCCGTTCACCATTTTTGTCAATTACCTTCTTCGAATAGTGCTTGGTTCCTCACTTTCATTTCCAATCCATTTTTCTAGTCTTTCTTTCAGCGCTCCCCCTTTTTCTTGATAGCCTCTTTCTTCTAAAAGAGGTATAAAATATTTAATCATTTCAATAGCCACTAGCATGTCTCGATCGTAGCCACGGTTAGTTTTTGTATTGAATTCAATCCTATCCAGAGCACGCTTAGAAATTTTCTCTATTATTTCTAGCGCTTTTTCATCTTCGCCTACCTCAAAAAATAGGGGAACAGATTGCCCACTACTCAAATCATAAGGTACTGCCTTGTCTGGAATAGTTGCTAAACCAAAATTGAGTAGTTTGGCGGCATCTTCCATTCTGTTTTCATCAAGCAAGGCCAAAGCAATAGAATTTAATGCGCTTCGATGGTTTGAAGTAAATCTTCTATATTCTTCATCCAAATAGACGTTGGAATCATTCATACCTCGGAAGGCAAAATTTTCCATGTAATTTTTTAGGGCTAAATCTGTGTTTACTAATTCCTCACGTTGGGGATTGGGTTTTTGGATTGGCAACAAGCGATAGGTCAATCCTTCCATGACCACATGTTCGTTGATATTGAGTCCAACAGTCGAAAGGGAGGTGTTGTTAAAATAAATAGGTCTTTCCCAATTGTTACTTACAATCAAATCCAACAACATCAAGGTTCCTTTGGTCACATAATTACCGCCTACTTGAAGATTTAGTTGAGGAACAAATAAGTCTTTAAATTGGGGTGGAACGATTTCATCATTAGCACGAAAGCTACTGTCTACTTCTAAAATCAAATTGCGGGATGGGACCATATTCACTACACTTTTACCCGAAGTTTTCATCTGAAGTAATTCCGATCCGCTATTAATTAATTTGAGATATTCCTTGGCAGAAATTGCATTTAAACCTTCACGTTCCATGACATAAAGGACGTCATTGGTTCCTTTTTGGTAACGATCGGGGGACAAGGAAAAGGGTAGTGGCTTTGAGTCATTAGTTTGTCTTGTCATCTGTTCTACATACCAGTCGGTATCAAAATAACTCAAGACAATTACCCGAACATCTGTTCTGAAGTTTTCTACTTCCTGTACATACCAGAGTGGGAAGGTGTCGTTATCCCCCCCCGTAAAAAGAATGGCATTTGGCGCACAAGAGGCTAGGAAATTACGCGCTGCATCTACAGAAAAATACCTCCCTTTTCGATTGTGATCATCCCAATTTTCAGCAGCCATTAATCCAGCAATAGGCAAGGTCATTAGGGTTGCGGCCAATCCTGCCGTACCCAAGTTTTTAGTGAATTTGTTGAGACCGTGCGCCAAGGCTAATGCTCCTAGCCCAATCCAAATCGCAAAGGCATAGAAACTACCTACGTAGATGTAATCCCGCTCTCGCGGTTCGATGGGAGGGGAGTTAAGGTAAAGTACCAACACTACTCCCATCATCAAAAAGAGGATAAGATTGACATAAAAGTACTTTTGGTCTTTCTTTGCTTGGAAGAAAAATCCGACCAAACCTAGGATCAAAGGCAGCATCAGGTAATTATTATGCCCTTTGTTTTCTTTGATATAATCAGGATAAATATCTGAAAAGGCATCGCCAAGTCCTAGCCAGTTTGCATCAGAAAAGTCACTTTCTCTTCCGGAAAAGTTCCACAGGAAGTAACGCCAGTACATGTGACCAAGCTGATGGCTAAACATAAAATACAAGTTGTCCCCAAAAGTGGGTTCTTGCCCTTCTCTCAAGCCTAATTTGGAACGATAAATTCGCTTGTGACTTTCTTGGGTAGAATAAATACGAGGTAGAATGGTTGTTTTTTCCGGGTCATAGGTATTCTTTAGGTCATAATCTACAATCTCGTACGAATTTTCCCCTTTCATGTAGATTGGATCGCCCTCTTCTTGGTCTACCAAAGTAGCCGTAAAGTATTGTCCATGGAGAAGTGGGCGGTAGCCATATTGCTCTCGTTTAAGGTAGGAGACATAGCTAATGATATCCTTTGGAGCATTTTCATTGATGATAGGGTCTTGATTGGCCCGTACTACTATCAGTGCATAGCTCCCATAGCCGATTAGAATAAATGTGAGAGAAAGTAAAATGGTATTGAAAACGACTAGTTCTCGTTGGATTGAAATCCGAAAAGCAAGCAGTAATGCACTTACAAAAAGTAGTATAAAAATAATGATACCTGATCCGAAGGGCAATCCCAACGAGTTGACCATCCAAATTTCCATTGATCCGGCTAGGCTTGGAAGACCAGGAATGATGAGGTTATTGATACAGATTAAGGCTACACCCCCTAAAAACATAGCAATAATTCCCCCTTTAAGATTGGGTTTTGGGTACTTTTTAAAATAATAGATTAAAGCTAAGCCAGGGAGAGTTACTAAGTTTAATAAGTGAACCCCTATCGAAAGGCCCACCAAATAGGCTATAAAGACCAGCCATCTA
>Ga0181553_10002866_pt1 | contig 15031 bp, 11 predicted proteins | sample 011ome_17_FD_133753 | JGI IMG/M metagenome (GOLD analysis project Ga0181553, IMG submission 133753) | Coastal salt marsh microbial communities from the Groves Creek Marsh, Skidaway Island, Georgia - 011502XT metaG (megahit assembly) | ecosystem: Environmental > Aquatic > Marine > Intertidal...
AGTTGCTTTGGATTGTTTACTTCCCAATTGCGCTGGGGCTCTAAACGTATGCGTGCTCCATTGGCACCACCACGGCGGTCAGAACCACGATATGTAGAGGCACTTGCCCATGCAACGCTTACCATTTCTTGGGTACTTAAACCAGAAGTGGCTATTTGCGACTTTAAATTTTTAATATCTTTTGAATCGATAAGGGCGTGATTCAATGCAGGGATTGGATCTTGCCAGATATACGTTTCCTTAGGTACTTCAGGACCTAAATAGGTACTTGGAGGACCCATGTCGCGGTGCGTTAGTTTGAACCAAGCACGTCCAAAGGCTTTGGTGTATTCTTCTGGATTTTCCATAAACCTGCGAGAAATTTTTTCATACACCGGGTCGAAACGTAACGATAAATCTGTAGTGAGCATGGTTGGTTTGTGCTTTTTGTTGGGATCAAAAGCATCAGGAACCATCACTTTAGGATTCTTGGCTACCCATTGATGCGCACCTGCTGGGCTCTTGGTTAGTTCCCATTCTTCTCCGAAAAGCGCTTTGAAATAACCATGTCCCCATTTTGTAGGTGTACTGGTCCAAATTACTTCGAGTCCAGAAGTAATGGCATCGGTACCTTTTCCGCTCTTAAAACTTGAATTCCAACCAAATCCTTGCTCTTCAATAGAAGCACCCTCTGGCTCAGGACCTACATGGCTTGCAGGACCAGCTCCATGGGTTTTTCCGAAGGTATGTCCGCCTGCAATAAGGGCAACGGTTTCTTCGTCGTTCATACCCATTCTGCCAAACGTTTCGCGAATATCTTTCGCTGCGGCTACTGGATCGGGAACCCCATTAGGACCTTCAGGATTAACGTAAATAAGACCCATTTGCACAGCTGCCAATGGATTTTCCAATTGACGGTCGCCCGTGTAGCGTTTGTCATCCAAGAACTTTGATTCTGGACCCCAGTAAACGTTACTTGCAGGTTCCCAAACATCGGTACGACCAGCACTGAAGCCAACAGTTGGGAATCCCATGGTTTCAAGTGCCACATTTCCGGCTAATACCATTAAATCGGCCCAAGAGATTTTGTTACCGTATTTCTGTTTGATTGGCCAAAGCAAACGGCGTGATTTATCCAAGTTGGCATTGTCGGGCCAGCTGTTTATCGGAGCAAATCGTTGTTGACCTTCTCTTGATCCGCCTCTTCCATCACCGGTTCTGTAGGTACCTGCACTGTGCCATGCCATACGGATAAATAGTGGTCCGTAATTGCCATAATCGGCCGGCCACCAATCTTGAGACTCGGTTAAAACTTTCTTAATATCTGCTTTCAGTTCCGAATAATTTAAGGTGCTGAATGCGTCTCTGTAATTGAAATCCGAACCCAATGGGTTTGATAATTCAGAATTTTGACGCAATACGGATAAATTCAAACTATTAGGCCACCAATCTCGATTGGTTCTACCGCGTCCACCTATGTTAACAGGATGGTCGCCCATTGCTTGATGAGCATGTGCGTGTGAACCATGAGACATTTTAACGCCTGCAGCCGCATGGGCGGCTTCTTTCGAGCCGTGTGCGCCTGATTGGTCATAACCCATAGGGCATTTCCCAGCACTGGCTACATCTGATTGTCCGAAACTTACCGAAGTAATGCCTAGACTCAATGCTAAAAATACATGTTTCATATTTTTTTTGTGTTTTGTTGGTTTTGATTTGAATTTCAAATTTCGACCTTTGGTATCATCTATAAAAACGATTTTTTAAATATTGATATCTATAGAATAGATATTAAAGCCCTATTTTTGAAACATGAATTTGCAACAATTTGAATACGTAATAGCCGTTAAGGAATTGGGTAATTTCAGCGAAGCCGCTGAAAAATGCAATATTGGTCAATCGACGTTAAGTACTATGATTGGAAAACTTGAAGACGAGTTGGGTATTCTATTTTTTGATCGCAGTACCAAACCGGTTCAGGTTACCAAAGAAGGATTGGAATTGATAAAGCAAATGAAAATCATTTCCCAAGAGGTAAGTTTATTAAAAGAGATGGTATTCTCTCAAAAAGGGGAGTTGCGCGGGAATATTCATTTGGGAATCATTCCGACCATAGCACCTTATGTACTTCCCAATTTTTTCAGTCGGTTTACACACAACTATCCCTTATTAAATGTGAGTGTCAGCGAAATGACCACACAAAATATTGCGAATGCCATTAAAAATCGAGATTTGGACATGGGGTTGCTCGCGTTACCTTTAAATGATCCCGATTTACGAGAAATGCCCATTTATAATGAAGGTTTTGTGCTTTATGATTGCACCGGAATCAAACGCAAGGGACATGTTGATGCATCTATAATTGACCCAGAGCGTTTTTGGTTGATGGAGGAAGGGCATTGTTTGAGCCACCAAGTGATTCAGATTTGTAATATCGATTTGAAAAAAGGACGTAAGAATTTTCATTTTAGAGCGGGATCTATCGATAGTTTGATACGTTTTGTTCGACAAAATAAGGGAATGACTTTGTTGCCAGAACTGTCGGTAATTGATATGAAATTAACGGAAGGCGAAAAAATTTACCACTTTAAGAGTCCTATACCGGTACGTTCTGTTGGCCTTGTTTACCACAAGCATTTTGTAAAAAAAGCGGTTTTAGACAATGTGAAAAAAGCGGTCTTATTGGATATACTTCCTAAATTGAAAGAATCTGCTGATTTTGCCTTGGTAAATCCTGTTTGAATTTAAGTAGGTATTCGAAACTACAAGCCTGTATGCGTAACTTTGCTCACGTTCATTTTATCAAAATGAACGCATCTTTGTAATAGGAATTATTGACTTATGTGGGAATCCATAAATTGGAAGGAAAATTCAAAGGGCATTTTATTTGCTGCACTGATAGGATTGGCATCTATCTTAATCGCTAAGGTTTCCCCCTCTGTTTTGAACAGTGTAATGTGGGCCTTATTCATTGGTGTTGCTCTGCGTAATTTGGCTAAAATACCCGCAAATTGGGAGTCAGGAATTGCTTTTGCATCTGCAAAAATGCTTGAGCTTTCCATTGTTTTCTTGGCCTTTGGAATTGATTACGGACAAATAGCTTCATTGGGGTACGGGAGTTTTATAGGTATATCCATAACGGTAACTTTGGTATTGTTAGCCACCTTTTATATGGCCAAAAAATTCAACTGCCCCACCAATACCGGGCTATTAGTTGGTTTTGGTACGGCTATTTGTGGATCATCAGCAATTGCGGCTTTATCGCCTTCCTTGAAAAATGGAGAAAAGGAAGACGTGGCTATTGCCATGGCCGTTGTAAACCTAATTGGTACGCTAGGAATGTTAATATTGCCATTTGTATTGGTGCGTTTTCTGTGGACCGATGCGGAAATGGGTTTTTTAGTTGGAGCCTCTTTACATTCCGTTGGAAATGTAGCCGGTGCGGGTTTTGCCTTAGGAAAAGAAGCTGGAGATATTGCTATAACCGTTAAATTGGCACGTGTTGCTTTACTCACTCCTGGATTATTTTTAATGAATTATTTAGGAAATCGTCAATCTGGATTGGGTCAGAAAGCGAGATTTCAATTGCCTTGGTATTTAATCGGCTTTTTATTGATTTCAGTTCTACATTCATTTTTATCCATTCCGGTTGAAATAGCCAAATCAGCAAGTTATACGGGCAATGTCATTTTAACAATTGCTATGGCGGGAATAGGGCTGAAGGTAAGTTTTAAGAAGTTACTTCAGGCGGGAAAACGTGGATTGAGATTCGGTATGGTGATTTTTGCCATTCAAATATTGCTATTACTTGGAATTATGGAAATAGGGAAGTGGTTTTAGCCTTTAGTGGATTTTTTGGCTAAGAACTTTTGCCGTTCCATTAAGAAGGGGTTTCCCATTGTAATTACCTACCCATTGAATTCCAGAAATAGAATTTGTCAGAAAAATTTCTGAAGCAGAAATCAATTCAACTTCCGTTAAGGGTCTTTCTGATACTTGATATCCATAGGCTTGTGCCGCATCCAAAACTACTTTTCGCATAACACCGTCAACACAATGCTCGGATAGTGGCGGAGTATGGATGAAATCGCCACTCACACAAAATATATTACTGGATACGGTTTCGCAAATACGGCCGGCTTGATTGAAGATTACACAATCGTGCCATCCATTTTCTTGGGCATGAATTCCTGCTAATACATAAAGCAATGAGGATTGCGTTTTTAGTAAGCTCAGATAGTTTTCATTTTTTACCAATTCTTGAAAATTACCCAGAATCAATCCTTCAGAATTCAGGGGATACCCTTCGTTTTCCATTTGTTTGATTTCAATGAAAAAGCGCAATCTTCCATTTACGGGGGTGTAATATCCATCTGCTTCTCTGTAAAAAGAGAGTCGGATTCGAGCTTGGCTCCATTCGAGCTGTTTAATTTGCTCCTCAATAAGTGAGAATATTTCATCGGTTGAAATATCGGAAATGGGCATCTTGAGAAGCATAAGAGACCTGCGAATACGCTCTGAGTGATGATGGGCATGTCGAATGCTTCCACCGAAAAATTTCATACTTTCGAAAAAGCCATCACCGTATTTGTGTATACGAGACCTGAAATCGAATTGAGGCGAATTCTTAGCTGGATTGTACCATTCGCCCTCGTGATAAACGCGGGTTTCTAAAATCATTTTTTACGGTATTCGAATGCCAAAGGGCCCTCAGTAATGCACAGTGAATCTCCGTCGAAATAGGAAATTTGAAAGGTTCTTGATTGTGAGATAGATTGTCCATCAGGTGCGAAATAACTAAAAACAAAGGCACAATTTTGATCCTGCTCAATCAAACCAAATACTCCTTTTGAATGCTTGTTCAACATTTCGATATCATACTGAAAATGAAAAGATGTAGTATCTGAATATTCAGCAGATAAGACCATAGTATCCGTAGGATTCATCTCGGCAACATCTTCACCATTCTTGGTGATTCGTTTGTATTCCCAGTTTCCCAAGTAGGATCCAATTTCTGAACAATTATGCAATTCGGGTAAAGTTTCGGTTACTTCTATCGCATCCTCCATGTCGCTGATATCTGGAGCTGGAGCATAAACCGTTGATTCAACGGCTTCAACGTCGCTTTCATACAATTCGTATTGACGTTCTTCACGAATTTCCTGATAATCTTGATAGGTATGTATCGCTGCTCCTGCTGGAAGTCCAATCAATGCTAATGACCAGGGTTTGAAACCTGAGCCTATAGTGCCAATTCCAAACACTACAATTACAAGACCGATAATTCCTCCTAAAGCAACCATATCATTTACGTTTATTTAATTCATCTCGGATTCTCGCTGCTTTCACGTAATCTTCCACGGCGATGGCATCTTGAAGTAATTGTTCAAGCTCGTCTATTTCAAATTCGGCGAATGGAGCGGATTCCTCAGGTATATGGGTTTCGGGTTGAAAACCCTCTTCGCTACCTCTTCCGGGCTTTAAAGAATCATCGTCTTCTTCCTCTTCCGTATAACCTGCTTCATCGATTATTTCTTGAAGAACAAAAATAGGGGCCTTGAACTTCATAGCCATTGCTATGGCGTCAGAAGTTCTCGAATCTATTCCTGCCTCTCCTAAATCACTTTTGAAGTAAATAGTGGAATAATAGATGCCTTCAGATAAGCGCTCAACGCATACTTCTTTTATGGATACATTGAATTTTTGTAGTGTCGTAAGGAAAAGGTCATGAGTCAATGGTCTTGAAGATTCCAAGCCTTCTAATTCCATTGCAATAGATTGCGCTTCAATGGCTCCTATTAAGACGGGCAACTGAATTTTGGACGCAGGGTTGTGTAAAACTACGGTGTATGCTCCGTGAGAATGCGCCGGTAAAATGTTTTTGATGAAAACCTCAACCCTACGTGACATATTAGTTTTTTAATGCTTGAATAAGCTGGGGTAAAACCTCAAAAGCATCCCCAACAATACCGTAATCTGCGGCTTTGAAAAATGGTGCTTCAGGATCTTTGTTTATTGCAACAATGGTTTTACTAGAACTTACACCCGCTAAGTGCTGGATGGCTCCTGAAATACCTATGGCTACATACAAGTTCGGTTTGATGGTTATTCCTGTTTGTCCAACGTGTTCTGCATGGGGTCTCCATCCCATATCAGAAACGGGTTTTGAACACGCAGTAGCGGCACCCATAAGGTCTGCTAATTCTTCAACCATATTCCAATTCTCGGGACCTTTCATTCCTCTTCCGGCTGAAACAACAATTTCAGCTTCAGTTAAGGGAACTTTTCCTACAACTTTATCGGATTTGTCGATTTGAATTTTAGAAGCAGTTGCCGTAGCGTTAATAGTTTCAACGCTTACTTCATTGCCAGATTCATCAATATCAAATGTATTCGGGGTTACCGCCAAAACCTTTGTATTTTTAGTCAAATCGGTATACGCAAATGCTTTGCCTGAGAAAACACCACGCTTTACCTTGAATCCGTTGCTGGTATCAGGTAATGAAATAACATTGGTGGCTAAAGAAGCGTCTAAAGTTACGGCTATTCGTGGAGCAAGTGATTTTCCTGTGTAAGTATTGGAAATAACTACAATTTTTGCATCCAATTGCTTGCACGCATCGGTAATAGCCTTTGCGCTATGATCGCTAGTGAAAGCTTCCTTATTGTTAAGACTAATAACACGGTCTGCTCCGTATTTCCCCAAGGTGGCAGAATCACTGAGTGTATCAAGACTAAGTGCAATGCAAGGCATCCCTAACATCTGCGCTATTTTCTTTCCATATGAAATAGCCTCAAGTGAGGACTTTTTGTATTGTTGATTGTCGATTTCGGCAAAAATGATTACTGACATGGTTCTTAGATTACTTTTAATTCGTTTCTTAAAATATTCACCAATTCGCTAGCGTTATCCGCATCGATTAATTTTACACCTCCTTTAGGTGCTGGAGATTCGTAAGCCACATAACTTGAAGCCTGTGTGCTTTGAATAGGCGCTAAAACCTGAAGAGGTTTGGTTCTAGCAGCCATGATGCCACGCATATTTGGAATGCGAGGTTCACACAAATCTTTTTGTGCCGATGCAACTACAGGAGCTGAACAACTTACCATTTCTCGACCGCCATCAATATCTCTCGTGAAACTAAATTTGCCATCGGCAAAGTTGATTTCAGTAACGACATTTACCGAAGGGATATCTAACAATGCTCCTAAAAGTCCACAGACGGCGCCTCCGTTGTAATCGATACTTTCACGACCTGTTAGGATTAAATCGTATTCTTTCGCAATAACCGCGATTTGCTCTGCAACAAATTGAGCATCGGTGGCAGGTGCGTCTATTCGAATAGCTTCATTAACGCCCATACTCAATGCTTTTCTTATGCTGGCTTCGTTTTCAGCAGGACCAACGTGAACAACAGTAACCGTTCCTGAATTGGCCTCAGCCAATTCAAGTCCTCGGGTTATGGCCAACTCATCGTATGGGTTGATGATGAATTGAACCCCATCTTTATTAAACTGGGTATTGTTTTCCGTGAAGGTGATTTTTGTGGTAGTGTCTGGAACAACACTCATGCAAACTAATACTTTCATTGCGTTCCTTAGATTTAAGCGCAAAACTACAAAAAATAAGCACAATTTTTGTTATGGATTTCATGGGGATTCGTAGATTCGTGAGGTGAGTACGTATCATTTTATTGCCATCGGTGGGGCGGTCATGCATAACTTGGCCCTAGAACTTCACGCATTGGGGCATTCGGTAAGTGGCAGCGATGACGAGATTTTCGACCCGGCCTCCTCTCGCCTTAAAGCTAGTGGCTTGCTTCCTGCATCTTTTGGATGGTTTCCAGAAAAGATTTCAAATAAAATTGATGCCGTTATTTTAGGTATGCATGCAAAAATGGATAATCCCGAATTGCAAAAAGCACAAGAATTGGGAATCCCTATTTTTTCATTTCCTGCATTTATCTACGAACATGCAATTAATAAAACAAGGGTGGTTATCGCGGGAAGTCATGGAAAAACTACCAGTACCGCCATGTTGATGCATATTTTAAAGAAGGAGGGAAAATCATTTGATTACTTAGTGGGTTCTCTTATATCGGGGTACGACCGGATGGTGAAATTATCAGATGCCCCATTGATTATTATTGAAGGTGATGAATATTTAAGTTCGCCATTGGATTCAAGATCGAAATTTTTGCATTATAAACCGGATTTTGCAATGATTACGGGTATTGCTTGGGATCACGTAAACGTTTTTCCTACATGGGAATCTTATGTAAATACGTTTAAATCTTTTATTGCTCAAATTGAAAAGAAATGCATTTTCTATTCTGGGGATTCAACATTGAAATCCCTCGAGAATCACAATCCGAATTCAATTTCTTACCAAGCTCCAAAGTTTGAATCTGACGGACCTGGGACAAAATTGGAATGGGAGCCTGGACGTTTTCAATATGTACCCTTTTTTGGAAAACACAATATCGAAAATGCCGCGGGCGTAGTAGAATTGGCCAATTGCTTGGGTATTGATAAGGAGCGCGCATGGGCGCATCTATCCGATTTTCCGGGCACCGCAAAGCGTTTAGAATGTATTTTCAAGAGCGAAAATGAAACGATTTTTAGGGATTTTGCACACGCCCCTTCAAAAGTGGAGGCGACCGTTAAGGCCGTAAGAAGCCAATTTCAGCAACACTTTTTTCTTTCAATTTTTGAATTACATACCTATTCAAGTTTGCAACCAGAATTCATGGAAGGGTATAAGGGATTGTTCGATTCGGCCGATGATGCTTGGGTTCTTTACGATCCGCACGTTTTCGAATTGAAGCGTATGAAAGTTCCTTCAAAAGAAGAAATGCAGCAAAGATTAGGAAATGTAAGGTTGTTTAACCACCATCAGGAACTTGAAAATGCCCTTTCTGAATGGAAGTCAAATTTAAATTCGCTCGATAAACCCGTAGTTTCCTTATGGATGAGTTCGGGCAATTTTGGTGGTCTAAAAATCGTTTAATTAAAAACGAACCCTTAACTTTGTCGCTTTATGGCCGACATAAACTTACTACCTGAAATTGCACGTCAAGTGCGTCGCGACATTCTCCGCATGGTTCACGCCGTTAATAGCGGGCATCCAGGAGGATCTTTAGGATGTGCAGATTACTTAACCGCACTCTATTTTCACTACATGAAACACGATCCTAATAATTTTACCGGTCATGGTAATGGAGAGGATGTTTTTATCATGAGTAACGGTCATATTTCACCGGTATTCTATAGTGTTTTGGCTCGTTCTGGTTATTTTCCGACTGAGGAACTCTCCACATTCCGTAAATTGAATACACGTTTACAAGGCCACCCAACCACCCATGAAGGTTTACCAGGTGTTAGAGTGGCGACCGGTTCTTTGGGTCAAGGCTTGAGCGTTGCCATAGGTTTTGCCATGCAAAAGAAAATGGATAACGATCCTCAAACGGTTTGGACTTTAACAGGAGATGGTGAATTACAAGAAGGTCAAATTTGGGAGGCGGTGATGTTTGCCGCTCATAATAAAGTAGACAATTTATTGGTAGCTGTAGATTTCAACCAACAACAGATTGATGGAAGTACCGCCGATGTAATGGGTATCACCGAATTGGTTAGTAAATTCAAAGCATTCGGATGGATAACCGTAGAAATGGACGGTAATAATTGGGATGATATTCATAGTGTTTTACCTCAAGCCAAGAGCCTATTAGGAGCAGGTAAGCCGGTTGTTATCATTATGAAAACTGAGATGGGTCAAGGAGTAGATTTCATGATGGGATCTCATGCTTGGCATGGCAAAGCACCTAATGACGATCAATTAGCTAAAGCATTGGCACAGTTGCCAGAGACGAGTCTAGGCGATTATTAATTCTTATCAATTATGAGGAAAATTGCGTTTTTACTTATTTTGTCATTTGGGTCTCAACTAACAAATGCCCAAATGATCAATGCATTTGAAGGCAGAAAAACGCGCATACTTTTCCTTTTAGATGCAAGCGGAAGTATGCTTGCTGAAATGGAAGATGCCAATCGTTGGGCAGTGGCGGTTACGCTGTTATCGAATATGGCGGATTCTTTGCGTCAGGTTCAAGATGTTGAAATTGGATTGCGCGTTTTTGGTCACAATAAACCCAATGCATTGCGAGATTGCAACGATACAAAACTAGAAGTTCCTTTCTCTGCATACAACCATAAACAATTTCGACAGGTTTTAAGAGGATTGAAGCCCTTAGGATACACGTCTATCACCCAATCTTTATTGGCAACTGAAACCGATTTTCCGAAAGACAAAACGGCCCGAAATGTAATTATCATCATTACAGATGGGGTTGAGGAATGTCCAGGTGATCCATGCGAAGTGAGTACTCTTTTGCAGAAAAAAGGCATCATACTCCGTCCGTTTATTGTCGGGATGGGTACCGACGCTGAGTCTTTCAGGAAAAACTACTCGTGCGCAGGTACATACTACAATGCAGAAGGCATTGACCAGTTCAATAAAATAATTGGCGTCATCGTAAAGCAGGTCCTTAATAACACTTCGGTGCAGGTAAATCTTCTAGACGATCAAGGAAGACCCACTGAAACCGACGTGCCTATGAGTTTATACGATTCTGATGATGGAAGTTTAGTAGAACATGTGGTACATACCATGAATGGAAAAGGCATTCCTGATACCCTGTATTTAGATCCATTGAGAAGGTATGACTTAGTTGTGCATACATTACCTCCGGTAGAGAAGAAGAATTTTGAAGTCATCCCCGGTAGACATAATACCTTGGCTGCTTCAACGCCTCGAGGCGATTTGCATCTTAAAATTGGGGGAATTACGAATTACAAGGAATTAAATGCGGTAGTGAGGCGCCATGGAAATATGGAAACTGTTCACCATCAAGCCTTCAATACCAAACAAAAATACATTACGGGGTCTTATGATATTGAGATCTTAAGTACTCCCAGATTGCGATTTAATAACATCATTATCTCCCAAAATAAAACTCGGATAATTGATATCCCAGCTCCAGGTATGTTATCCTTGAAAACGGGTCGTGATTTATCGGGTTCAATTTTCCAAGAATTAAATGGGAAAATGGTTTGGGTAAAAGACATTCCCTCGGTTGCAGGAAGGCATGAAATCATTATGCAACCTGGTAATTACACGGTAGTTTATCGACTCAAGAGCGAAACACGCACCTTATATACCAAAAAAATGCCTTTTACAATTTCCAGCGGAATCAACACAACGATTGCATTATAAACTCTATGAAATCTTTTGAAATATTGGACAACAAAGACACGCGCAGCGGCTTTGGCGCCGGTTTGTTAGAAATCGGAAAACAAGATCCTCGTGTGGTGGCCATGTGTGCCGATTTAACGGGATCACTCGTGATGAATTTGTTTAAAGACGAATTTCCCGATCGCTTTTTTCAAGCGGGCATTATGGAAGCTAACATGATGGGCGTTGCCGCAGGTATGGCTCTAGCGGGAAAAATACCCTTTACCGGAACGTTTGCCAACTTTTCAACCGGAAGAGTTTACGATCAAATCCGTCAAAGTATTGCATACAGCAATGCCAATGTTAAAATTTGTGCATCGCATGCAGGCTTGACACTAGGTGAAGATGGAGCTACACACCAAATTTTAGAGGATATAGGTTTGATGAAAATGCTACCTGGAATGGTTGTAATCAATCCTTGCGATTATAATCAGACCAAAGCAGCGACCATAGCAATTGCTAAATACGATGGGCCTGTTTATTTGCGTTTTGGTAGACCAAAATGGCCCGTGTTTATTCCAGAAGGAACCCCATTTGAAATAGGTAAGGCCTTGATGCTAAATGAAGGTACAGATGTGAGTATTTTTGCTACCGGTCATTTAGTGTGGAAAGCCATTCAAGCAGGTCAGCAATTGGCAGAAAAAGGCATTTCGGCTGAAATTATTAATATACATACCATAAAGCCATTAGATGAAATGGCGGTTATAGAATCGGCAAAGAAAACGGGTTGTGTTGTTACCGCTGAAGAACATCAAATGAATGGTGGATTAGGCGATTCAATAGCACAATTACTTGCCCGTAAATTACCTACACCATTAGAAATGGTGGCCGTGAATGATTCTTTCGGTGAAAGTGGTACTCCAGACCAATTATTGGTTAAATATGGTTTGGATCACTCCGATATCACTGCAGCAGCTGAAAGGGCTATTTCTCGCAAAAAGTAAAACACTTTGGGCGTTTAAGGGTTTCCTTATTGGCGTAGCGGGATATGAATACTCGGGATATATTATTGCATCAATCTTCATTTGAAGCAACACAAGATTTTATAGGACATTTAAACGGCAAAAAATGGCTGTATACGAAAGGGCTATCGGGTTCAGGTAGATCTCTTTTGATGGCTTCCGTATATGCCCAAAATCAAAGACCATTGCTGGTTGTGGCGCCCAATAAGGAGGAAGCTCAATACTTGAAATCGGATCTTGAAAATTTATTAACGGGACAACCTATTTATTTTTTACCCGATTCTTTTGTCAAAGCGTATCGTTCCGACCGAGAACATGCCATGCACGTTCAGGAGCGAATCGAAACCTTAAATGCGCTGAGAAAAAATCCCAGACGGATTTTAGTAACCTATGGAAGTGCTCTCGCCGAACATGTTGTTGAAAAAGCAGATCTTGAGAGCAACACCTTTGAAATAAGTACAGGACAGAATCTAGATATAGATTTTTTAACAGAATTTTTATACGACAATGGCTTTGAACGGGAAGATTTCGTTATGGAACCCGGTCAATTTAGCATTCGTGGAGGAATATTAGACTTATTTTCCTTTGCCCATGAATATCCGTTTCGTTTGGAATTAGATGGCGATATAATTGAAAATATCCGGGCGTTTGATGTGAATTCTCAACTTTCCATCAAAGAAATGGCTCATTTTTCTTTAGTTCCCAAAGTCACCCAACAACAAATAAAGCATACCCCCATTTTGAACTATCTGGATTCTGATTCATTGTTATATTGGATCGAACCTGAATTACAAGTCCAAGAGTTGGTGAAAATGTGGGAGTTTACCTTGCAAACGTATCACCAATCCAAAGCAAATGGAGCAGAATTTGAAGGGAAACATCCTAAGGAGGTTTGGTTAACTCCAAAGGAATTCCAAGAAATGTCAGATCCCTTTAAAAAAATACAATTAGGAGGGGATAAGCCTGATGTGCCTCACGATACCGTCGTTTTTGAACAAGAACCTCAGCCGCTTTTTAAGCGGAATATGGAATTACTTCAAGAATGGTTGACGGAGTTCAAACAAAAAAAATACAAAACACTGGTTTTTAGTGATAATAACCGCCAAATTGAACGTTTACAGGTTTTATTGAAAGAACAACAGTTGGATGAATTATTTTCACCGGTTTACGTGGGTCTTTCAAGTGGGTTTATTGATCATGAAAGCAAACTAGCCTGCATAACCGAACACCAGCTTTTTGATAAATATTACAAGCCCAAATCGCGTGATAGCCATGCCGGAAATGCTTCCATTTCGCTGAGGGAACTGCGAAATTTAAAGCCGGGCGATTACATTACTCATATCGATCATGGTATCGGAAAGTTTGCCGGTTTAGAAACCATGGACGTAAATGGGGTAAAACAAGAAGCGTTGCGGATCGTATATCGCGATAATGATTTACTCTACGTATCCGTAAACAGCCTTCATAAGGTTAGTAAATACAGCGGTAAAGATGGAACCCAACCGACTTTACATAAGCTAGGATCTGGTGCTTGGGAGAAGCAAAAAAGAACAACCAAGAAAAAGGTTAAAGATATTGCTCGTGAGCTGATTCAGTTGTATGCCCAACGAAAAAAGGAAAAAGGTTTTGCATTTTCTGCAGATAATTACCTTCAAATGGAATTGGAAGCATCCTTTTTTTATGAGGATACGCCGGATCAGGGGAAGGCCATTGATGCAGTAAAAAAAGACATGGAAAACGAGCAACCTATGGATCGATTGGTTTGTGGGGATGTTGGATTTGGTAAAACTGAGGTTGCCATGCGCGCTGCTTTTAAAGCAGTTTGTGATTCAAAGCAGGTGGCGGTATTAGTGCCTACTACCATTTTAGCGCAACAGCATTATCGGAGCTTCCGAAAGCGTTACCAGGGCTTTCCTGTAAACGTAGAATATCTCAATCGATTCAAATCAGCAAAAGATCAAAAGGAAGTAATTCGTAAACTCGAAAGTGGGGAAGTAGACATAGTAATTGGAACGCATCGTTTGATTGGAAAGGATATCAAATTTAAAGATTTGGGTCTTTTAATCATCGATGAGGAACAAAAGTTTGGCGTAGGCGCCAAGGAAAAATTAAAGAGTATACGAATTAATGTAGACACGCTTACATTAACTGCAACACCTATACCGAGAACCCTTCATTTTAGTTTAATGGGGGCTAGAGATTTGAGTATTATCAATACACCCCCGCCGAACCGACAGCCTGTTCATACCGAATTGGCGGTTTTTTCGAAAGTTACCATACAAAAAGCCATTACCGATGAATTGAATAGAGGCGGACAGGCCTTTGTGGTTCACACGCGAATTAAGGATATTTACGAATTGGCAGCTATGATAGAACGCGAGGTGCCTGAGGCACGGGTATGTGTAGCTCATGGTCAAATGGAAGGTTCCAAATTAGAAGACGTTATGGTTCGTTTCATTGAAGGAGAATACGATGTACTCGTAGCCACAAGTATCATCGAAAGTGGCTTGGATATTCCTAATGCTAACACCATCATTATTAATAATGCACATATGTTCGGCCTATCGGATCTCCACCAAATGCGCGGTCGTGTGGGTAGAAGTAATACCAAAGCTTTCTGTTATTTATTAAGTCCACCTATATCAGGTTTACCTGAAGATTCTCGAAAAAGGTTGAGAACCCTGGAAGAATACTCGGAACTTGGAAGTGGGTTTCAAGTGGCCATGCGTGATTTAGATATTCGAGGGGCGGGTAATTTATTAGGAGCCGAACAAAGCGGATTTATCGCGGATATGGG
>Ga0181553_10002881_pt1 | contig 15010 bp, 32 predicted proteins | sample 011ome_17_FD_133753 | JGI IMG/M metagenome (GOLD analysis project Ga0181553, IMG submission 133753) | Coastal salt marsh microbial communities from the Groves Creek Marsh, Skidaway Island, Georgia - 011502XT metaG (megahit assembly) | ecosystem: Environmental > Aquatic > Marine > Intertidal...
GTTGGATTCATTTTGTGTGGTTCTTGCCATTGTGGAAATGAATCTTTGCGTGGGATTGGGTGTGATGGAAATGTATTTGGGGTTCCGAATGGTAATTGTTGTTTTGGTTCATCGGTTATGGTTTCGATTATTTTATTTAGTTCTGATATTTCATCACTATTTAATTTTTGTTTTCCATGTAGGAAACCTTTTAACCACATTGTAAATTCTTTATTTGTCATAATATTTATTTTTATTATTTTGTTTCAAGTTCTTTCTTAGTCTTTAACACATTAATTGTTCCGTCTTTCCAATGTTCAACAATATCACCACTGTCGTTCATATAGATTTTAGGTAATCCATTACCCCACGTATCTTTCGTTACTTGTTGAGCAAAGTCTTGTCTGAATTGTTCTGATTTAAAGTACTCAAGTTCTTCGTTATCGTTCATCTTTCTTGTTGTTTCTATATTATAAGTGTTTAGAGATAATTTCTGCTTGTCGTTTATTAACTACTACTATATTCTTTTCATCTGGGTTTGATAGATTAAATGTTTCAATATAGAAGTTACCATGTTTATCCTTATAGATATTTTCGTAGACTGATTCACCCATTCCATGTCTGGATGACTGGTCTATGGTTTCCACTTCTATTGTACCCATATAGGGGTCTTTAATTAGTTTCATAATCCAAACGAACCTTCTACCCCCCAATTTTTCATTAATTCTGCATATAATTTAGAGAATTGTATTTTACCTGTGGAGCCATTAAATAATCTTTTTAATGTTTCGGCATCTTCTTTAGTTATTGGGTGTTGTGTTATAAAGCACCATGGACCTAGAATATCATTTGGTCCTTCAATATACATTGTTTGATTTTTACCTACTTCTACTGGAAAATCTTGGCCACCTTCTTCAAAGTATTTTTTTATATTTTCTTTAGCCTTTTCTAATTCAATTTTATCCCATACTTCCCACCCTGGAAAATATATATCATCGAACCAGCTGTATTCTGTTTTAATTAAAATGTATTCCATATTTTTATAAATTTAAATTTATTTTTATTCTTTCAAGTGTCTTAGTTGATTCTTCATGGTGTAGGTCTTTTGGTATTAGTCGTCCAGTTGGTCTACCCTCTTTAAATTCTGGGTCCATTTCGTTTATATAAATATTATACAATATTTGATGGAATCTACCCTCTGGGAATCTTTCTATTTCTTTTTCTAAGATACTAAGTATTTCTATATTGGCTTCTTCTCTAGTCATAAGTTAAAATTAAATTTTAGTAAATATAACTTTTTTTTTTAATATAAACAATTTCATAAGTAAGAATTTTTAGAAAATGTTTTTAAAACAACCACAACATCTATAAATAGTTCCCATTTATCATTTTTCAAGAAGTTAGTTATAAAATGAATGATATTATCATTATCTAACCCATATAGGAAACTTATTTCAGACATAGTTTTAGTTATTAATTTATATTCTTCACTAGATAATGGTTCACCATGCAATACATTTACCTTAATAGTTTTACACATATTGGAATATGTACTAAAATTAGTATTTTTCATTTCATCATATAAGACTTCACAAATACTATAGTAAATTAAGTTTTCGTATTCTTTTTTTTTCATCTGTTATACAAATACCATGTAATTGGCCAAAGAATAAATATTACAAGTGTTTGTATGGGGTTTAATATTTTAGACTCGTTACCCAATTTATTCAACCAATATACTCCCCCGCTTAAGTATATTATCATTATTATAATTGTTAGTATCATATTTTTTTTTATTTTAAGTAAAAATACTATATTTTAACATAATTATCAAATATTTATTATAAAAAATTTTAGTTTTATGTCGAAAATAGAGGATATTTTGTATGAGGCGCATGAAGGTGGATTTCACGATGAAATTATAGACACTGTGCGTGAATTGAATCAGTTAGATAAGAATAAGCATCGTCAACTATCTGATATATATGAGGATGCGCTTAACGTTATAAATAATAAAGATAAAAAAACCTTTGAAAAATGAATGAAGATGAAGAAAAAGATGAGTGGGATGATTGGGGTGACCACTGCATCACATCATTTTGATGATAAAATATGTAATTTAATGGTTAAATTGTTAAATAGGTCTTACCCAGTCATTAAAGTTAAGGAAAATAAGCGTTTTAAGCGTGGTGTAATGATTGATGGTACTAAATATTTAATACCTAGAGATAATTTAGCAATTTTTGGTGTATTATATTCTACATTAAAATTATTTTATAACGCTAGTGATAGTGATATAACACATGTATTAACTAAATATTATAACTTATCTACTTAGAGCGTCTTTTTTCGTATAAGTATAGGTTTCTAATATATAGTGTTGTAAAAATAATACATAATGGTAACTTTTCCTCATCATAACTATACCTATAGGATAAATAAAGTCCAGATATTATCATAATATGGGAAATATATAGGTTTAAATTATGTTTTAGTTTTTTTACCATTGGTTAGTTTGTTTTTACATATTTCACAACCTCTTTTCCAGCAATATTCTATATTATGTTTAAGGTAATACCACACTACTGCTCCACCACTTAAAAGCCATAGTACTGATGGGTGTCCATCACCACATACACCAAAGAAGTGTTTTAAAAATTCTACCATTGTTCTATTTTTTGCATTTTTAACTCTGTAAAATATTTACAGTTATACCCATCTATGTTTTCATAGGTTATTTGTACGTAAAATTCAACTATTTCTTGACCATAATCATAAATGTCAGCTTCTATAGGTCTAGCAGACCCACCTAATTGCATATCATCAATATTGGTGGCTTGTGGGTGTTCAACTATTGTCCAGTTAGACTTAGTTACATAGAAACCCATTGGGTTTAAGGTATCACTATTTAAAACAAACTCACCATAACCTGGAACGTAATTGGGTTGGTAAAATGACCATGTAGTTACACCTTGTTCGATATTCTCAAATTCATACATTGACCCAGAATATCTAAGACTAGACGTTGTTTTATTTGCATCAAAGTGGTTATAAGATGTTTTTTCGTGTGTTTCTAAGTTTTCGACATACATTATTGCATCTATAAGAACCCATTTACCGTAGATTCTAATTTCTTCATCAACTTTTGATGTTTCTTCAACCTCATTATTGATTGGTTCAATTACTTCTTTCTTACAAGAAACAAATGTAAGAGAAATTGCTATTAGGATATAAAAAAACTTTTTCATAATTATATTTTTTAATTGTTTACCTTACAAATATAATAAAAGTTTTTTAAAAAACAAAATATTTTTAAAAAAAATTATGGAAAATCTATTCCAACAAATTTTTCTAACACTTCAAGTGTAATTGAGTAAGTGTATAGTGGTTCAGTTATTTTTTTATTTGGTAGGTTATAACAAATAACAGCAACCTTACCATTTTTGTAAGTATATATTACTTTGTAAAAATATTCTGGAACACTAACTTTATTTTCACCAATAGTTTTAAGGTTGTCGGTAAGGACTCCACCAGTGAAAACTGATACACTATCATTTTCCATAGCTAAAGACCTAACGTATGTTTCTAATTTCTTCCAAGCACCTCTATTGAATGAAGGGTGTTGTGGTGACATGTTGGACATTACAAACGTTTCATCATTTTGTTCTTGGTTACATGATTCATCTGCTGAAGATTTAAGGTGACCCCTATCGTAGCCACTCCCCTTATAATCTGAAAGGTAAGCTGAATGTCCCTTAAGCCGATAATCTTCATAGAACTTATTTTTTCTATTAATTTTTGTTTCACATGTAAGGTCTTCTGAAGTAATCGTATAATACACCCAATTGGCTTGTTCATGAGAATTATTGTAGGAGACCGTAAACCCATTATATTTCATTATTTGGTCGTCAAGACTTATTTGTCTAGGTAGACTTTGAGAAAAGCTCTTAAAACTCATTAAAACGATTACCACAAATAATAACTTTTTCATTTTTCTTTAATTTTAATTGATTTATTTTTCATTTTACCATAACTTTTGTTATGGGAAGTTTTATATGATGTACAGGTAGATACGCCAATAGTAATTACTGATATTATTAAAAAATATATAATTGCTAAATAAAATTTAAGCTTTCTATGTTCATCACACCTCATTAGATTCTTATAATAATTTTTTCTTACCATGGATTATTTTTTCACAATCTTCTTCTGATTCTGATTCAAAAATAATCGTATCTGTTTTAATTATATTTTTTTCATCCTTAGTGGTTAAGAATCCACCTTTTGTAACTACTATAATTTTTTTTGGCATATTAATAAATATGTTAAAGAAGTCGTTTATTCTGAGCTTCTGTTATTAATTTTTTAGGTATCTCATCACATAGCTCTGTTAGTATACCTAAATCAAGTTTCCATTTATACTTAGACCTATCAACCCATTCGGTCATTGATTCGGCAGCGTGTTTAACACATTGCTGGTGAGTCCAATTATTAACCTTTTCAAGATGTTTAAATGCTTCTGGCTGTTTACCTATTGCAGATGTTCTACCAAAGTGTTTAACTTGGTGACATTTAGGACATAGCGATATAAGTCCTAGAAGTTTTTGTGTTCTTGTATCATCATCGTATACCCATATTTCATGACATTCAACATCATGTCTATAACCTTGATTTTTTCCCGTATCCCCACAAATTTCACACTTATGTGAAGCGGATTCATAAGATTGCTTTCTTAATTTGTCCCAATACTTATTTGGTAGTAATGTTCTTACGTTTGAATAAAAACAGGTTTTAGGTATTAATTCTATATGTAAATCTATTTTTCCCACTTATAATCAGCTTTATGTACTTTGAAATATGTCTTATATTTTTCCCTTGGTATTAGGTATCCCCTTGTATTAGAACCTTCATCACCAGATAATTTAGTTTGTCTAAACTTATTATTAGTTATAAGTCTTTTTAAGTCAGAAGTCTTAATAGTCCAATACTCATTGAAGTATGGGAAATAATAAATAAAGACTTGTGCATTGGTGACATCTATACCAGCTGGTCTATTCCAGGATTCGAATTCAATAAATAGATTGCCACTATCCTTAGATTCGACCCATATTCTTCCGAAAGGCATATCTAAGTATCTACCTGGTACGCACCACACATCAGTTTTAACTTCAAAGGTGATAATCTTTGAGTTTAGTTCCATCTTAAGGTCATACTTACTATCCTTATTATCAGAAATGAATTTAAGTCCTTTTTTTTCAAGTATAGACTTAATTACTTCCTCACCCTTTTCGCCAACGGTGATGTCATCATTAAAATTGTATTCAGCCATAATTAATTAATTTTAGTGCATTCAAATGCGTGACAGTGAATTTTATCTGGGTCGATTTTACGCTCAACGTATATTTTAAAATTGTCAAAATTCATTTTAATATTAATTTATATCCTGTTTATATATGTTTTATTTTAATTCCATTTAATAACTCCCAAAAGTAATTCTATTTATATTTCCCATTTAACATCTTCTTTTGATATTAATGTGTGTTCGGTTAATAATTTTTCCATACCTATATCCTCATTTTCCTTTGGTAATCCGAATATTTTATTATGGACAACATGTACATCATTATCACCATAATCTCTAACTAACTGAACTTCAGTTTTAATTTTATAAATTTTATTATTTATTTCAATATCAGCTTCATATAAACCAATTTTTAACCCATCAGTATCTTCAACTTCTTTATTTTTATTGTATTCTACAACCCAAATAATAATGGTGGTAACACCTATAACTCCCAAAAGTAATTCTATTAATATTGCCATAATCTTTATTTTAAATTATCCATTAAGTTTTTAATTATTCCATCAAATTTTGCTAGGGTCCCATAATCTAACCCAGATATTGCGTTTTGTGACCTTAAATCACTAAGTAGTATCATTGGATTCCTCTTGGTGGGTTTATGGTCACTCTTTGTTATACTAAGTACTTTTTTTTCTTTATTTTCATCACCACCTATTGGGTTACCAGTTAATTGACTGTATAATTCATCAATAGCAATTGAAACAGCACCACTACGCTTACCCTTAAGTTTCATTGAAACCTTTTGGTCGGATGTTAGGGTGACCATAATTTCTTTATCATCAGATTTGAGTGTTGATTCTCTTGTGATATCTTTTTCTAACTTTGTCGCCATAAATAATTTATTTATTATTTTCCATGATTTTAATATTAACGTTTGAGCAAATATATGTGATTTCTTTCTAATTTGCAAATATTTATATAAAAAACTTTTTATGAAGAAGGTAATTATAGAACATTTAAGAACTTTTAGTGAGGGTAGAGAGGGTAGACATACTACTTCAAACCCTAGTTTTGACGGTAAAGTATATTATTATACATTAGATGAATTAAAGGATGAAATTGATAGTGCATCAAATGCATATACAAGTAAAGAAAAAAGAATTGAATTTCTTGAATCTTTAGATGTAGAAGAGTTAGAAAGATTAAAACTAAGTCAAGAACTTAGGGAATTAAAAGCAACTAGACTTTCAGATGTTTACACTGGGGATGGTCTATATGAATTTATTCTTTACTCAGTAGGTAAGGGTAAATGGGCTTTTGGTGGTAAGCAGAGTAGTGTCGGTAATAAAAGGGCACCAGGTGATTCTAATGTGTCACAGGGTGGTAAAACACTTTATTTATATGTGATGGGTGAAAGAGGTATATTGCACCCAGAGTATGATTTGTTGGGTGATTCAACACCAGGTAAACCTCATTCTCCAATGGCAATTGCTAATTTAAAGGTATTAACTTTCATGGGTAATAAAATAAAAGATTTTATTGATAATTCTTTAGGGTATGATGATGGTAAGGCTGCTCAAATATCAAAAGATAATATGAGTGATGTTGCTGCTCGTAAAAAGGTTAAGAAGGATTTTGAGATGAAGCTGGGTAGGAGAGTTAAACATAGTGAGTGGGAAAGGTACTTGAAAACTGGTGAAGAACCTGGTACTAAACCAGTATCTGAACCAGTATCTGAACCAACAACTAGTTCAAAAGAATCTGATAAAGATAAACTTCAGAAAAGGATGGAGTTATTATATAAAATAAAATCGGCTAGAAAAATTAAGGATAAAGAGGAGAGGAAGAATGCTATGGCCGATTATAGAAATCAAATAGTTAATCTAGAGTTATGAAAACTTTAATTAAAAAATTATTAAGAGAGGGATTAATTAAGGAATCATATGAATTGATACCGTACTATGATGACGTTGATTTATCTGACTATAATATTGATGAAGATGAGGCGTATAATGAAGCTCATGAAATTGCTAAGGATGGTGGGGTTCAAATTCTTAGAGATAAAGAATTACATTCTTTATTATTGGACACTAACGGTAATAGAGTTATAGGTGGTCTTTGGGTTAGTAATGATTCTAATGTATTTTCTTTTGACGTAGCTATAGATTCTGGTTATCAAAATATAGGTTTATCCGATAAACTTATCGTGGCGGCTATTGATGAGTTTAACCAACAAAAGGAAGTGTATGGTGATGATTTGGAGATGGAGGTTGATGTTATAAACCCTAAATTAGCTTCAATTTTAGCGAATAAATATGGGTTTTACAAGACGGCAGATATTGACCAGAACAGAGTTCTAATGAGCTTAAATGAAGGTATGATGAATAATAAGACATTAATGAATAAGTTTATTGATTTTGTTAATGATTACCTTGAACTTGAATCCCCTTGTACGATTAATTTAACTAGGGATAGAGAAGACATAACAACGACAGCATATTATGACATTGTAAATCATCATATATGTGTGTACATAAAAGATAGAGCGATAATGGATGTAATGCGTTCTTTAGCACATGAGTTAGTTCACCATCACCAAAACGAGAGAGGTGATTTATTAGGTAGGGCTGAAGAAGGTGCTGATGGTTCGCCATTAGAAAATGAGGCGAATTCAAAAGCTGGGGAAATCATTAGAGTTTTTGGTAGACAAAACCCAGAGATATATACAAACAATAACTAAGTTTCATTATTTAAATAAAATGTTGCAACCAAATTAATTAATAATTATGGAGGAAAATAACATGAGACCAAATGAGATTAAGAAACTAGTATCTTCAGCTAAAGAGGATATAGATAAACTTAATATAACACTAACTGAGCTACAAAAAACTTGTACTCATAAAGAAACTATCGTAAAGAACATAAGCACTAGTGTGGCTGAATTACGAAGAGTCTGTAAGACTTGTGAAAAAGTTCTAGGATATCCAAACAAAGGTGAGATGAAAGACGCTGGTTATTAACTATTTTCTACCGAAATCGGCTGGTATCTCACCCCACTCTTTAGTTTTCCATTTATTTAGTGTTGGGACTTCAATCTTTTTTAGATAATCAACTGCTTTATCCATTCGATTAATGACTTCACCTTCAAAAGAGGTGTTAAATTTTTTATTTCTGACCCAAGCCATTGCTGTTTTGGAATCGGACCAAATCGTTGTGTCTAAATTGTTCTTATTACAATAGTGTATCGCATGTACTGCACCTAAGAACTCTGCAATATTATTTGTACCTTCACCTAGATGCTCATAAAACAATTGTTTACCTGTTTCAATATCAACACCTTGATAAAAACATGGCCCTGGATTACCTTCGGTACCACCATCTACACTAATCCCCTTTGTTGGTTTATCCATTATTATTGTTTTTATTATAAATAATATATCGTTTAAACAATTCATCTACACATTCTTGTGAACATACAGAACCTACTCCCTCGAATTCAGTACCACACATTTCACATATTTCTTTTTCTAAATCTTTTAATTCCATAATTTAACCATATAATTTAACTGTTATATTTTCTTTGTTTTCGATTATTTTACATTTTGGGAATGTTTTGGTGAGGTATCTTAGGAAGAATTTATCCCTAATTTTCTTACTTTCCTTATCACTATTACCATTTCTAATATCACTACTATCAAATTTAACCTCTGTAAATTTAACCTTAGTTTTTCTACTAATAATTTTAGACATTTCATAAGTAATATCATGAACCTTACTTAATAATTCATATTGTTCAAAAAAGTTAGTTGTATCAAATGTATCATCATTAAGTTCCCTAAATTCTATAAACATAACACCATTATCCCATTCTAAATCCAAAAGATAATTAGAATTGTTAACACTAAATGATATTAGGGCATCTGAATCATGATAATTTAATTCATCTATAGTATAATTAGATGTTATAGTTGTAAGCCCAAGTAATTTTTTAAAAAGGTAAATCATTGTCATCAGCTAAATTTATTATGTTATCAAAATTATTTCCAACCCAGTCTGGACCTACAAAATGAGTACTTTTTTTACATTTTCTTTTGTGACATTAACACCTAATTTTATTTGATTAAAATCAACTAGTTTGGTTGATACTTCATCAATTAACCATTGTGGTGCTTCTTCATTTTTATAACCTCTAAACTGCTTCATAACAATAACCCTTTTACCATTCGAGTAACCATTACCTAGTTCAAGTGTAAAATCCTTTACGTGGTATATTGCTGAATTACCACTTTCAACTGAACCAACATAACTAGCAACACAATGATTTTGCCTTCTTCCTTCAAAGGCCATTTCTTTTGTTGTTTTTATAATTTGATAACCAGAGAATTTAGAAAAGTTTATATAATTATCAGATATTGCCATATTTCTATCTCCATCAATAAAAATTATATCAGTAATCTTTTTAGACATGTTATCATGTTCTTCTTTTAGTCTCCTTGTTGACCAAGAACAATTTACTTTAATACCTAATATTCTAGACATCCTAAGTGTATCATGTAGTAACGTTGGGTCTTTGGTTAACCATTCTTCTTTTAAAGATTCAACGTTATTCATTTGTTTTAAGTGAAATTTAAAATTACGTATTAAATGTACCCTATCCCTTAATGGGTGTAAAAATTTAGCAACTGGATATGGTACACCGTATTCTTCTTTTAACCCCTTTTTAAGTGAATACAATTTTTTATTTTTGACTGTATTAACTGATTTATTATATAAAACCTTATGTTCATCCATATATCTAAACCAACTAAATCTTTCACTTAACTTATCAAGTATTAATTTATAAGTATTAGATTTACCAGTACCAAAATGAGGTAGTGAACTAGATAAACCCATTAGAGTTAATGGCATTATAGTTTTCCTAACCGTATTATTAATGAGCCAAAACTTACCATCTTTATATGTTATAGTTAACATTCGTTTATTACCAGTATACATCTTATTAGTTACTGATATACCATATTTTTTTCTAAATACAACAATTGAAAAATCACCATTTTCTTCAGTAAAAAACATTGTTTTCCAGTTCTCATAACCAGAATTATCATTCATATAAATAACCCTAGCAATATATTTATCCTTTTTGTAAAATTCAAATAGTTTACTAACCTTTGGTGATTCAGTACTTTCTAATTCAATAGATTGTTTTTTAAACCATTCTGGGAATTTTTCCTTTTCTTCTTTTTTAGTCATTAGTTAATTGTATTTAATTGTTATAGGGCAAATATAAATAATAATACCCAATAAAACAAATTAATGTGAATAAAAATGATAAATTGTTAATAAATGGGTTTTATATTTATTAAACCTTTCAAATGTTTTTCTTTTTTTTCCTTAAGAAATTTTCTAGCAACAGTTCTCACATGACCTATGGTATATGGTGGGGTTAAAATACCTTCGGCCAATCTAGATAATTGGTTTATGGCCGTTTGTTGACTTCTTTTTTTACCAAATACATATATATAAATTGCTGGGTGGTCATTTGGAACACAAACATTAAAAAACTCTCTAATTATTTCTGAGTCACTCATTGATTATTAAAATAAAAATACTATATTTGGTTATATTTATATAATAATAATAAAAACTTAAAATAAGTAAATATGAAATTAGATGTTACAGATAGTACAGTAGAAGATGTTTTAATGAATGGTGGAATAACGGTTCTAGATTTTTGGGCACCTTGGTGTGGACCTTGTAGAGAGTACGGACCTATAATTGATGAGTTCGCATTGGAGAACCCTAATATTACCGTGGCTAAGATTAATGTTGAAGAAAACCCATTAATTGCAAATAAACATGGTATTAGAAGTATACCAACGACTATGTTATTTAAGGATGGTCAGATAATAACTAAGGTTCCTGGTATAATACAAAAACATAAATTAAAAGAGTTTACTGATAACTTAGCCTAATTTATAATATTTATTAACATGGGAAAAAGAATAATAATATCTGAAAGTCAATATGAAATGCTTAAAGTTAAGCTAAATGAAAGGACTTATCAACAGAACCTAGTGAAAAAGATAGTTGGGGATTTAAATGCCAATTATAAAAGGGCTTTACAAACTTACGAAGATAGAGTATCTCAAGATTTTAGGCAAAAAAAAGTATTTGAGGTTATTGTTAGTGGGGAAATAATAGCTCCAATAGACCTTAGTCTGTATATGCAAAAGAAGTATTCTGTCGGTAATAAATTTATGGAGCAATTATTAAATGATTGGTGTGATGATAAAATTAATGATGAGTTATTATCTAAATATGTTAACTCGGATGAATAGGTTGTGGATATTAAAGAAAAAATAAGGAACACTTTAAAGGAAGTATATGGTGAGTTTGAAACTTACCTTGAGCATGAGTATGAGTATTATGTTACAGAAAATTTATCCAATGGGTCAATTAAGAATAAGAAAGAATGGGTAACATATAATCAAGTTATTTTAGAATTAAAACATAACATAAAAGACATGTTAAAAGTTAAAGAGCTTCAATATAAATTAACTGAAAATTCTGAACCTAGAGAAGTGTGTATTGAAGTAATCCGAGAACTTAAAATAAAGACCCCAGAATTAGAAAGATTATATAATAAGATAAGAAATTTTTAAAAAAAAAGCCCCACCTGTTTCATATGAAATGATTAGATAAAAAAGTTATAAAATTATTGAATCTTACACCTTTTTTAGATATTTATCATTAAATAACAATCAATAAAATTGAACAGATGGAAGAACTTAATTTTATAATTAAATCTGGCTCTGGTAAGTATTCAAATCTCGACAAAGAGTATAATAAATTCCTAAGAAATATCATATTAGATTTAAAAGACGATATGATTTACAGGTGGGAAACTTATAACTTAATTATGGAAGAATTAATTAAAGATAATAAGGTGGATACCTTTGAAGAGGTTAAGTATAGACTTACAGATGGAGAAAATCCAAACGAGGTTATGTTAAACATAATAACAAGAGAAAAAAATACCAATGGTCTTTTATGGTTAATGAAAAAACGCATTGAAGATTATATTGAGGAGGATTTTTTTAGTCGGTTTTATTAAACTTAGATAATTTTAAAAGCATAACTTAGGTTATGCTTTTTTTTTGTTGACTATTTTAAAGTTATATACTATATTTATTAAAAGTTTTTTTATGAGTAAAATTAATATAGCTGAAAGGTTAGCATTTATAGCTAAAAAATTTGATGTTTTTGAGGCTACAAGTGATGGTTCTTGGGATTATAAATCCAAAGAGCTTTTTGATGAAGGTCATGCTGAACTTTTGGGTGATGATATTACTGTAAGTCCAATTCACTCTGCTGGGTGTATTGATATGTTAGCACTAATGTCATCTGTATCTATTAGTAAGGTTGATAGTAGAGATGGTTCTGAAGTTGTAAGTAGTAAAATTCATGTAAGTGTTTCCTATAACGTATTTGTTGAGATGCTTTCAGCTGACCCCACTGATAATAAAATCTATTTGCAGTGGATGCTTACAGTATTTACTAGGTTAATTAAAAATGAACGTATAGGTGAGGCTATTCGTTTTGCTAGTGAGGATTTACCATTAGCGAAGGAGTACCTTAAGATATTTGAAGATAATAAGAAAAAAAAGAAATTTAAGCAACTATGTAGAAATTCTTACGTATTAACTGGGGTAAAAGACCCAACTAATATAAACCAATATAAGTCACTGTCTCAATTATATGATGCAGTTGACCCATTTATTGAGAGGGACCCATCGGACATGGAAAGACAAATGCAAAAATTTGTCGATGCTGGACAAGGGTTGATACCAGTTAGAGATAGGAAGTTTACAGTTTTTATACCATTAACTAGAGATGCTAATGTGATTTTTGATAAATTTGCTAGTTGGTGTACGGCTGTTCCAGGTAATGGTATGTTTAAGAGTTATACTGAGGGTAAGGGTAATAAAAAACCTTCTGGTGAAAACTCTAATATTTATATAGTAATTAACAACAAATTCTTTGATGGTGAATTAAAAGATAGTTATTTATATCAACTTCACTTTGAAAGTAGACAGGTTAGGAATAGGAAGCAAAATGGTAGAGGGCAATTTTTTGAAGACGTTATTTCACAAAGTGAAGGTGTCTCAAATTTTTTCCATCATGAACTAACTAATATGGCTAAAGAGTTTGGTGGGGTTGATAATAATATTTATGTAGATTATTTAATAAAATTTGGTTGGACTGAAGTTTTGTTTGATATGCAAGATGAATTTACACCAGTAATAAAGTTTAAAGATAGAGAAGTGCCGAAAATACCTAACATATCGAAATTTAAAGAGTTACATACCCTTATTGTTGCTAAGGGTAAGTTACATGAGTTACACCCTTCTATTGGTGATTTACCTAAACTTAAAGAATTATTATTACCCAATAATAATCTTAAGGTATTACCAAAGGAAATTGGAAATCTTAAGAATTTAATAATGCTTAATATACTTGGTAATAATATAAAGGTTATACCAGACGAGATTAAGTATTTAGATGAGACAAATGGTGGTTCGCTTTATAGAATAGCTTGTAGTCGTGAAGAAATAGGTGAGGTTAATTATCAAAAGTTAAAAAAACTATTACCATCTGTAAAGATGTAATAAAAATTAATAACAATATGATAAAAACCTCCAGATAATAATTTGGAGGTTTTTTTTTTAAAAAAATATTATGTATAAAGAAGAAGATGTAAAATTTGATGACATGAAGTGGAAGAGAATGACTAAAGCAGCCATTGACTTACCATTATTCGAATATTTGGAAAATATATTCGCTGAAGAAACTGAAAAGGGTTTTAATATAAAAGTATGTGTGGGTACTGATTCCCAAAGAAAGGGTAAGGGATATAGATTTGCCACAGTAATAGTAATATCTACCGAGGAAGACCTTGGTGGTGGTTCTGTTGTTGGTAGAGGTGGTATCGTTATAGGTGCAAACTATTTTAGTACAAAATACAAAAAAAATAAAGGTGCTGTAAAGGAAAGAATGCTTTATGAAGTTGCTAAATCAATAGAGGTTGCGTATAACATTTCACCACTTTTAGATAAATATTCTATACCTTTAGAAGTGCATGCCGATATTAATCCAGATATTAAATGGGAGTCTAGTAAGGCTTTAACTGAAGCTGTGGGTTATATATTGGGTATGGGTTACGATTTTAAAGTTAAACCAGACGCTTGGGCGGCATCTAAGGGTGCGGATAAAGCTTCAAGAATTTAAAATAAATTTTATCGGAACCTTTATTTTTAATTAGGTTTCGATATATTTATTATAAAATTAACTATGTACGAATTAAAATCTAAAGATGGTGAAACTATATTTAAAAGACACGCTAGGGGGATGGATGAAGCAATTTCAATTTTCGCAAAAATTAAGAACTTGGATAAGGAGTCTTTACTAATGATATATAAAGTTGTTTACTCTGGATAAAAAAAAAATAAAAAAAATAGTCTTTTTAATAAATGAACACATATTTATTAATTAGACAAATAAAATTAAAAAAAATTCTAGAAAATATGTCAAATACAAAAAAGAAAACCGTTAAAATTACTGAAAACGAATTAGTAGATTTAATCGACAATATCGTTAATGAAGCTGTAGCAACTAAAAAGACTGAGTGGCTTGCAGAACAAAAAGCTAAGAGTAATACACTTGTTGAAA
>Ga0181553_10002887_pt1 | contig 14996 bp, 10 predicted proteins | sample 011ome_17_FD_133753 | JGI IMG/M metagenome (GOLD analysis project Ga0181553, IMG submission 133753) | Coastal salt marsh microbial communities from the Groves Creek Marsh, Skidaway Island, Georgia - 011502XT metaG (megahit assembly) | ecosystem: Environmental > Aquatic > Marine > Intertidal...
AGCAACGTGTGTTGTACTCGTTCCTGCATTGAGCAAGCCTTCACTTCCACTGCCCTCTTTATGCGCTCGATCACTCGAACCTCTGCTATCATCATCGTTTTCGATACCCGTGGAGTCTTCACTATTTTCATTCGTTGCCATCGTCGATACCCGATGTCGTTCCCAGTCACATGTCAAGCACTCTGTCTCGCTTGAGAAAACTGGCCACACAGTAATCGATTTATCCGCGTAACAGCCAATACTGTCTCCTTGTCTGAGATGAGTATTTGCATCCAATTCCACTGCATCTACTTTCGGGTGCACAAATCTCGCACATCGGCGTACGGCATCAACTTCTCGTATCGTCCCTCGTGGTCCGACGACGGCGATGCGTTCGTGCCCATCCGCGCTCAGTCTCAAAATCAGCCCCGTGAGCCCACCGATTGATGCGCTCGTCGTAGCGCGCACGAAGCACGCCTTCAATCGCGCGCTTGGGCGCGTTCTATGTTCCAGCGCGCATCGTGCGTAGGATTCCGGGACTTCAAATACGTACTCCGTGCCGTCACTCGCGTGTACCAAAAGTGACGGTTGCACCCCGTCGAGTGCGGCGGCGGTGAGCGTGCAGCGCACCGCACCGGGCGCGAGTACAGTCGGGCGCCGATCGACGTCATCCTCCATGTCGTCTCACCGCGATGTCGCCCACGCGATGCTCGGCGCGCCGTCCCGCGAGCGCACCAGTGCGGACGCCGACGACAAAGTTGTGTGACGACGGGTGCTCGTGCTCGTGTGGAGCGGGACAATTGCACACGGGTGAAACCACCCGCGAGGACGAGATGGAGGACTTTTACGTGCGCTACTACGTCGGACACAAAGGAAGATTCGGGCACGAATTCTTAGAGTTTGAGTTCAAACCGAACGGCGCGGTGCGATACGCCAACAACTCGCAATACAGACACGATACGTGCATTCGAAAGGAAATGACCGTGTCCAAGGATGTGCTCAACGCGTTGGCGAAGATTATTAAAGACAGCGAAGTGATGAAGGAGGATGATAAAGAATGGCCAGAACCCGACGTCGAGGGTAGACAAGAGTTAGAGATTACATACGGTGGTGATCAGGTGTCCTTTGCCACGACGAAGATTGGCTCGCTTTTAGATGTTCAAAACTCAAAAGACCCCGAAGGTTTGAGAAACTTTTACTATCTCGTGCAAGATTTGAAATGCTTTGCTTTTTCTTTGATTACGTTGCATACGAAAATCAAACCCATCTGAGGTGGTTGCAGCAATCAAAGTTTTGCGCTGTCCGCGAGCTTGACTATTCCACTTTATAGAAAATATACATCTTTAGGGAACCCAAGAATTAGCACGATATAGTTGTAATTTGACATCGAGTCGAAAACTAGAGACTAATTTAATTACATGCAATTGCTAAGTCTAATCGCGGGGCTACGACATACTCGACGAATGTGGTTTGCTGCTGAACTCAGTGGTCCACAGAAGTGGGGCATCCGTGCGGATGACGACTTCATCACTCGCGAACTGATTGCTTGTTGAAATCAACCCACCAGCACCGAATGACATAACGTCGTTATTCAGATTCCATCGCAGTCCACGTGTTGTTACATGAGCGTCACCCTGCAGGGGAATCAAGCCGCACTGGATGGATTCATAGCGCTCATCTCGCCGGATAACCGTCTCTCCCACAGGTAACGCACGAGCCGACGAATCATCGCCAATCAGCACGACTTGTAAGTTCGGAAACTCAAACAACGTCTTCAAATTATATAGCACATGATCGAGTCGCCCGTTAAGCGCACCAAGAACGAAAACGCGTTCGATATGCGGCGCGTGCTTGACAATAGCTCGTAAGCACTTGACAAAGTCTGTAGTTTCTTGGTCTGTGCTTTGGTCATCGAATACGCATACGCCGTCTTCGCATTCATACATCGCACGAACGCTAGGGGATATTGAATCCATGTCACCAACAACTCTATCGGGATGTTTGAACGCATCGGGACCAGTGTATTTGGCTTTGCGCGCCGCGCTCTCATACACGCTTCGCAGCGACTGCACTCGGTTTGCCCCACCATCTGCGCACACGCGATACGCACTGAGCTGCCAAAGCGTCAACGCGTGCATCGGTATTTCAGTGTTCAAAAGCACCACCGCGTCTTGACCGCGTTCGCCTTGTACGAAGTCTTCTGCAGTCGTCAGCGGTGTTAGGTAATCGGTGGAAAACGTCAAACGTTTGGACGCACTCGGCGCTGACGCGGTACCGTCTCGCATCGCACGCGAAGTACGCGTGAAAAATGCACGCGTAGATGTTCCTACGTTCTTGGCTGGAGTGCGCGACGCACCATGCATGAACTCTTGCGAGCGAGTGACTGAGGCTAAGTCTGGCTGAATTGACAATACAAATTTTTCTTACGCGCTCGCTAACTCGGCGGCGCGCTTGCCGCTCAATAATGCGCCATCAAACGTGGATGAATCTCTATGATCGCCCGCAACGAACATACCACCACCTAGGTCTGCATTACGCCTGAAATTCGTGGGCGCTTCTTGATTCGGCTGAGCATACGGGATGCGGTAGACACGCAAGAGCCGCCAGCCAGAGACTTGGTCAGCGCCAAACCATACAGAAAGTTCGGTGCGAACCTTGGCTTCAATCGCGGTATCGTCTTCGTCGGGAACGCCAATGACAGATACAGAGGCCAAAGCTTGTCCAGGCGGCGCGTAAGACGGTGCGACATTGCTCGGAAAGCAGCAGTTATTTACAATGCCACCTTTGTTGTCACCATCCAAATACAAAATTGCATCTTTTGTTGGAGCCGATTTCATGGCAAAGTACAAGCATGTCGTCCCCACGGCAGTTTGCGTTTTACTCGGATACTGATCTAACGAGTTGCCTAATAATCTAGCCGCTTCTGGGCCCTCGCACGCGACGATGACGGACTTTTTAGCCGTCACGGTTTCGCCATTCGCGAGAGTGAGTGCGCGCTCCCCTGAGGCACTCCGCTCACCTACTGTGTCAACCTTGGCATTCACACGGACAGTCTCTCCCGGCAACCTATCGCGCAATTGGGCACTCACTGCTCCTATGCCCTTTGCTGGTAAGCAATTTTGCCCGGTGGCAAGCATGCGCATCACAAAGTTGAAAAGTCTACTCGATGTCGTCAGTTCCCGGTTAAAGAAAATTCCAGCCATGAATGGACGAAAGAAACGATCGATCATAGCGTTCGAGAACCCAAAATCTTGTAATCTTTTCATTATCGTCGTTTCGCCCTCACTCGCCATCATTTCCTCGAGTGTTCCCATGGCAAGCACAGTTTGGAACCGAACGAGCCCGACGAGAACTTTATCCGCCACCGTCCCTATGGGATTTGTCAACGACTGCACACCATCTACCGGGTGTCTGAATGGATCAGCGACGCGATGAAACGCCCCATTAAATCTCACGTCCGCACCAGCGTAGAATGGCTTCAAGTCTAATGCATCGTAATCCAACACGCGCTGCGCTTCGGGGTAGCCAGTCAGAAAGATGGCAAATCCTCGATCGAGCAAGAAACCCTCGCATTCGTCCGTGCGTACGCGTCCACCGACGTCATCAGATGACTCAAGTAACACAAAGTCCACGTTGCGTTTACGAAGCTCGTTACACGCCGCTAAGCCTGCCAGGCCAGCGCCGATGACGACGACGTCAGCGCTATCTTTCACAGCCGCTCGTGTAGCTACGACATGACGGCTCGCGCACTTTAGGCGGTCGTGCGACGAGTGAAACACGCGAGACGCACGCGTATACGTTAAGCTTGTCGCATTTGCGTGCGCCATCGCCGTCGATAGGTGCGCACGCGTGTGGTGAACTGACGTGAGGTGTGTGTGTGTGGAATAAATGATTATAAATTACTTTCCTAAACGCGGCGATACACGAGGACCGAATCATCTTCAAGCATACTCACGCGGAAATTTTCGTCGAGATACTTGGTAGTCATGAGCACTTCCGAAGATCCATCCGTGATGCGTCCCATGATGTCGCCGACTGGCACTGTGGAGCCATTCAAGAAGTTCAAGGCTGGAAGCACACTGGCGTCGTCTTGACGAACAGTCGTCGAGAGCGACGAGATTGGCACAGCGATGCTGTCTCCACCGAACGGATTCGCCTCACCACTAGTAATAACGCTTCCAAAACCAGAAAACAACGGGCTAAAGCCTAGGAGCGGCACGCCGATGCTGGCTCGCACGATGACGTCAGACATAATCTTTCCCGCGTTCATGTCAATGGTTTGTACGACTTTACCACAGCCGCCACCAAACATGGACGTTTGGTGCTCGTGTGCACTATAAAAAAATCCCGCATTATCACCGAGTAACTTGCCTACGCCCCAGAAGAACGGCGAGGAACGAAACGGAAAGGTGTCTGTGTACACAAGCTCCCAGTCGCCATCCATCATATCCGAATAAGCCGGTTCCGCCACGGCGTTCATCGCGCACAGCTTGTCAATAATCGCCCGTGCTTCATCTTTTTGGGAGCTCGTCGCGCCTTCACCGCGCGCAGACGCCGCGGCGATGGAGAGCAGAGCCATTTTCGTAGCCTCAACGTCGCCGTCCTTCACCGTGGCGGTCGTGGCGACGTCATCCATGCTGGTTGCGACGGCGTAACGGCGCGTCGACGCGGAGGAGTGTCGAGCGCGTCGGTGAGACAAGGTTGAAGCCGTGACCGATACCCCTGTGCGCATCATAGCGTTCGAGGCGATTGCCATCGTTCGTGCGTGGCGTGCAAAGCAGTGCCGACTTGCGCCACGTGAATAAGTGGCTGAAAATAGCTCTCTCGCGCCGCTTGAAAAGACAGATAAAAGTAGTGCTTTGCTCAGAACGACTAAATATAATTACAAGGCTCTGGGAGCATAAAATTAAATTGCCAACGCATCGAAAACGCGCGGGATGAGTGTGGCGGTAGCGAGGCCCGTGGTGACGTCCTGCGCGACTTCGGTAAAGTAGAGCGCGGCCTTGCGCATGTGCACCGTGCCAATGGACTCGCTCTTGTGCCCTGGTTGTTGGAATCTAGGCTTAATCTGGTGCACATATACGCGAAGGGCACCTTCGAACGTGAGTTTGGCTACCGATGCGAAGAAAGATACGGTGACGTACAGAATAATGTGACCGATGATGGTCTTTGCCGCGATGAGCGCTAGCCAGCCACGAGTGGTATCTGGGAGCAACACCGCGTTGTCCGGCTTCTGTCTCCAAATCGCACCCATGGAGAAAGCAAGCATATAGAAAAGCGTTCTCCACATACGACGGTAGCACGTTTGCGCTGCGGCAAGGATTTGTCCACGACTGTTAAGCGGCACAGGGAACAGAAGAATTGCGGCGGACGTCAACGACACAAACGCCATGCCTTGAGCGGTCATGACCGTGCCGGCTTGAAGGCCGCTGTTGAACCAATCAATGAAAGGTAACACGAGACGCAAGCCTACGGCGCCGAGTACGACACCACCTTGGATGTTGGCCGGTGAATCTCCCGTAGCGAGACGGCTAATGACAATCGCAGCCATGTATGCAAATGCGATGAGGTAGTCGCCAACGACAATGTACGGATGTTCCATCTCCCAAAGCGGTACACTACCGTATCTCCAGCGAAGGATGAAAAAAGGAATAGCAGCGGCATTGACACCAGCGACAGAAGGCCATGCATGCACTTTGTGTGGGGCGAGAGCACCGAGTTCATTGTTTGCGCGGCGCTTACTCGAGCTTTGCGTACTCATCGTACCCTTGGCCAAGCACCCAGCAGCAGAGAACATGCAGTAAATGATCATCATCAACTGCGCATAGCTACTGTCCACTGTCCATACAATCGCAGGAAGTACCAAGTTGTAAAACTTGCGGCTTCCTAACCACATGGAAATCACGTGGAAGGTGCGTCCGATTGGTCCGACTTGTTCGGGATGTAATCCGAGCTTGGTCAAGATGTTTGGAACCAAGTGTTTTGTGATGTTGATTTGGCCGATAATGTATCGGCGGAACAAATTGTGCGACCAGAGCAAGATGACGAGTAGAGGCACAGACAGACTCTTGGGCTCTTCTTCGATGTCAGCATCCAACAAGGACAACTTCCAAGCCTTTGTTTCTTCAACTTCCTCCTCAACCATCATCTTCTTGCGAATATTTTCCAATTCGACACTGTCAAACGTGTGCGCACGCGCATTTGATGCATAAGATTGCTGCGTGAACAGTGCTCTGGGAGACAAACGCACTTGGTGATCAAGAGACGGTCGTTTTGTCGGCATCGGTGACTCCAAGACATGCTGTGGAAGAATTTCCAAAGCTGCTTCGCGTAAGAGCGAAAGCATGTTATCGATTTGATCAGACGTGTGTTGCGCATGAGCGTACACTCGAAGCGCCGGCGCCGGCCGATGCGAAGGCAAGATAGCCGGACTCACGCGCGCCACGCACACACCAACACCCTTGCTGCGCATGCGCGCGGCAATACGGTGCAAAAGCATGTTCTCGTCACCACTCCCAACACCCGCCGAAAGTTTGATTGGAATGACAGGAGAATCGGCATCGGCTTCGGTCGTCATACCTGGAATGTCTCCACTGATAAGTGCACTTCTGATTCGTCGTGCAGCATCGTTGAGCTTTTCAACCATTGCAGGTTCGGCTTCGATACGGCTGATGGCGTGTAGAGATGCCGTAGCAAGATATGGCGGTAACGAGGCGGAGAAGACATATCCACTTCCCATCAACCGTTGATACGCCACGACACCTGTGTCACCAGCGACGAATCCACCCACGGAAGCACAAGCGTTCTCCAAAGATGCGCAAATTACATCAACTGCACTGCTGCTTAATCCAACGTGTTCGGTCAAGCCACGGCCACTTTCACCCATGGACCCGAAGGAAAAGGATTCATCCAAAATCATGCGCGCATGATGGTGATCCTTCAACGCTACGAGCTCACGAAGAGGGGCCACACGACCGGTCGCACCGAAGCACGCCTCAGTAATCAACCAGCGTCGTCTAACTGGTCGCGCCAATCTTGTCGAAGTCGACCCATCTTCAGATTCAATCTTTGCAAAGACACGGGCGGCGTCAGCGGCATCGGCGTGGTCATACCAGCGAACCTCAATCTTGGCAAGACGCAAGCCAGCAATAATGCTCGGTCCAACACCTCTGTCGACTACCGCAACATCGCTCTTATGCGTCATAGCTTGGATCACACTCGATGCCGTGCAAACACCGAATGAATACAGGACGGCTTCACCGACACCAAGGAACTTGGCAATCTTGTCTTCCAAGTCCAAATGTGGACGGAATGTTCCATAAAATCCACGAGGGGAGCACGAGCCAAGACCAAAGCGGTGAATGGTTTCAGCGCACTGCGAACGCATCGTCTCGTCCTTGGTGAGATCAAGCAAATCTTGGGAAGAAAGAACCATGTCGTACGAATCGCTAATGTTTGAATCGGCGAATTCCGCAACCTTCTCATCCTCGAGCTTCATCTCTTCGTTCAGTTTACTTCCGCGACTAATCGGTGCCCACTGGCGACGCCTTATCGCATCTAATGCCTTATCTCTGTTTTTCGAAGCTTGTTCGCATCGTTTAATGCTTTCCGCATGTTCTTTCGCTTCGAGCTGCGCGAGAGATCCCGGGAAAAACTTATTCGGCGGGTACTGCTTGAACTTCAAAGACAACTCGTCAGCGATGTCGGAAATGACATGAAGTGCGTTCTCCAAATCTTCCCGCTTGTGAGCCGCTGAAATGCAGAATCGCACGCGTGGAAGCGTCACCGGAGTGGCTGGAGAACCAACGACGACGACTGCTAAACCACGATTGAACGCGAGGCGCGAAAAGTCACCAATCTTGTACGGTTGATAGAGCATCACGGGCATAATCGGCGAAGGATCGTTGCCGAGCACTTCTAATCCCATCTTCACCAACCCCTCACGAAAAAACTTGGAATTTTCTCTCAGATCGGTCAACTTTTTCTTACCAATATCAGTGCCGTCTTCGCCCGTGATCATGCGCAAGGATGATAAGACTTGAGCGCACACCGCTGGCGCCATGGACACCGCCTCGGTGTATCCAAGCGAGAAGCGCTTCACCGCTTCGACGGCATCTTTGTTACCAGCGACATACCCACCGGCGGCACCGAAGGACTTCGTAAAAGTCCCCATCATAATGGTAATATCATCCGTGCTCACGCCGAGCTCTTCACAGACGCCACGTCCGGTTGGTCCGACGGCGCCCACCGAGTGCGCCTCATCCAAGTACACGTGCGCTCCGTACATCTTACACACCTCCACGATTGGCTTCAAGTTGCATACCTCGCCTTCCATGGAGTAAATACCTTCGACGATGACGACAATTTTGTTGTAATCATATCCACCGAGAACTGCATCTTGTAACATGAGTTCCAAATCACCAACGCACTGGTGCTTGAAAGGCTTGATTTTTGCCCCGCTCAAGCGCGCGCCTTCGACGATGGAGTTGTGATTCAATGAATCAGAGATGATCAAATCACCTTTAGAACACAGCGCTGGAATAACGGTACTATTCGTCGCAAATCCCATGCCGACGACGCACGCGCTTTCTTTGCCGATGAATCTCGCCACGAGCTCTTCGACTTCGCGCAAGTTCGTGTCGCGGCCGAGTTCGGCAGCGGGCGAACCCGTTGTCACCGCAAACTTCGTCAATGACTCCTCCACAATTGGCGTACAGTGTTCGTTAACTCCTCCAAAACCTAAATAGTTGTAACTCCCCAAATTTAAGCACCTTCTCGACTCTGGCGTCGCGGTCAATCGCGCAAAATACCCTCGACTCGGTTCTGGCGCTCGAATCGCGACGTCGATAAAGTCCTCTGGAGAAGAATAAATCGGTCGATTAAACGTATCCTCGATGTTCCCATACAAGTTAGCAATGTAAAAGAAATCCATGGCTTTACCCTTACTCAACGGTAACAAATCATTCTTCTCGCCATTCTCGTCATCGGTGCGCCAATCCTTAATCCCTCGCAGCGCGTTGTACGTATTCTTCGCCACGCCCTCGGCGACGTAGATGACGTACTGTTGATACGTCGCCGCCGTGTGTCCAAGCCATCGATACGCCTTTGGATTCTTCAACGCCACGTTCTTACTATCCGGGCGGTAATCCTCGTACTCCATCGCGTCGTCCTCCCCGTGTGCTCGCCTTCACCGACGACGAGTGGATATCGGCTGCGCACAGACCCGTTCGTCGCGTGAATGGATGCGTGAATGGATGGATGGATGGATGCGCGCGTGCGCGTGCGTGCGCGTGAACGCACCGCGTGGATTCGACGACGTACACACACACGACGTACACACGACGACGACGACGTGCACGCACTCGGTCGGTGATCGTCGACGCGTGGACACCCTGACGACGTTCGTCGCGCGGTGTGTTGTGCCGCCAGCGCACGTCCTCGTCGTCCTCGTCGTCGCATCCATCCCAGGCGGTGCATGCAATGTGCCACGTGGCATGATGCTGCTGCGGCTGCTGACTGCTGCTGACTGCGTGATGAATGATGAATGATGCATGATGATGATGATGACGAGGCGTCCACAGTGTGCGACGACGACGACGGGGTTGACGACGACGGGGATGACGACGACATGCGGCACGTGCGCAATGGCCGCGCGTGGACGTCCGAGGGTGTGCGCTCGGTGGCGACGGATGACGACGACGACGACGACGACGACGCGCGCGCGAGGCGACGCGCGCGCGCGCGGATGTGGATTGGTGCGCGCGTTTGGGCGCGCGAACGACGACGCGGATGCGGATGCGGATACGGATGGACGGATGGGGAAACCACGGACGTTGATGATTATTGAGTGCGACGGGGCGTTGATTGATGTGCACGGCGATGGACATCGGGTGGCGTTTAACCGCGCGTTCGCGGCCAAGGGGGTGACGAGCGCGACGTGGACGCACGCCGAGTACGCGTCGTTGTTACGAAGCGGAGGAGGCACGGCGTACGGGATGCTTGAGCGATACTTTCATTTTTATGGATATCCTTACGAGGTGACGAAGCATCGTGGGGGAGGGCCGGAGATGACGGCGGAGTACATGGAGGCGATGAAACGGTTACAGGCGGTGGTGCCGCTCGCGGTGGAGGATGAAGGCGACGACGGGCAGACGGGGGAGGCTGAAGTGCGCGCCAGGGGAGAATTCCTTTTAAATATGATTGAGGAGAAAGACAAGCAGTTTCAAATGATGATTGACGAGGGCGCGCTAAAGTTACGCGATGGCGCCGCGCGATTTATTGACGACTGCTTGATTGACAACGACAAGGTGCAAGTGTTGATTATCGCCGAGACGGCATCGACGAGCGAAGAGCGCGTTTTAGAAGCTGCGCTCAATGGTCTCGGGCCGTTGCGTTCGGCGGCGGTGTCTATCACAGGTACGCCCGAAAGTTTCAGCGGCGGTGACGACGACGTCGTGAGCGAGGCACGAAAGCAAGCGGCGCGAGTGGTGAAGAAAACCAAGGGTGATTTGCTCGCGCCCGAAGTCGGCGGAAATTTACAACGACAAAATTTCAATTCGGATGTCATCATCGATAGTGGTATCTTTGCCAATAGCCGCCGCTCGATGCTGAGCGCAGAAGTATTTAGTACGATTGCCGAGCAACGTGGATTTGACGTCAAGAGTGTCATCTTTATCGGAGGTTCGCAGACGACGTGCGTCGAAGCCACGAGCGCGGGCGCGTACTCCGTCATGGTGCGCAACCGCTTACAACGCGGCGGCGAATTCCCCGGATGCGACTCCGTCGTCGATGGCTACGGCGCTGGTGAAGGCATCACCTATCGTCGCGTCATGGCTGTCGCTCAATCTCGCAACCGTGCGTGATTCCACATCTTTTGTATTCCCGCATCCGCGACGTCGTCCGCGCGTGTAATTTATTCCCATACTTTTCGCGAAGGCACACACCTCCTTGGACGCCGAGCTATTCCACACGCCAAAATTTGAGAACACAATCTGACATTGAGCGCTTTCTAACGAGGTTATGCCCATTTCGTTTTTCGTACGCGTGTCGTCATCTTTCGCACAACGCACACGCACACACAAAAGTCGTTGACGTATTTGGACACGGGCACCATCGTCGCCCACGTCGCCACTGCGCGCCCACGAACGACGTCGTCAACGTCGTCGCGTGGCGCTGATGTCGCACGTCGATGAACGCACGCGCGCACTCCAAGCGCCATCGAGCGCCGTCATCGTCGCGAGCACGTCCAATCCCGTGGACGATTTGCGCCGCGAACGCGCCAAGGCGTCGTTCAACGCGCGCGAGCTCGAGGCGCTGCTGCACGGTGGCGCGGACATGGTGCATCTGAGACGACGGATAGCGGACGTCATGACGTCGCAAGATGTGTTTAGTAAGCGAGGGAAGTACTTTCTCGAGCGAGATGAGCTGTACAAATCGACGCTGGCCAAGTATTTGGCGTTGCCAAAGGCGGTGACGTCGATGAAGGAGAAGGATCCGATACAAGTCGCGCGCATCATGCGCGAGTTTATCGACGAACCGGGCGGGTTAGATTTACATCTGGGGATGTTTATACCAACCATACAAGGACAAGGGGACGAAGAGCAACGCAAGTATTGGATTCCAAAATGCGTTAAATTAGAGTGCATTGGGACTTATGCGCAGACTGAGCTCGGGCACGGCACGTACTTGCGAGGTTTGGAAACGACGGCGACATACGATGAAAGCAGCGAAGAGTTCATCATTCATTCACCGACGCTGACAAGCACTAAGTGGTGGCCTGGTGGCCTAGGTAAAACGTCCACGCATGCGGTGGTGATGGCGCGGCTGTTTACAAAGGGTAAAGATCACGGAGTTCACCCGTTTATCGTGCAAATTCGTGAAAATAAAAATCACGAACCGTTACCCGGGTGCACCATTGGTGATATCGGTAACAAGATGGGGTACAACGCCGTGGACAATGGATTCTTGCGATTCGATCACGTTCGTGTGCCGCGACGTGCGATGTTAATGGGACACTCGAAAGTCGAAGCTGACGGTACGTACATTCCGGCACCCGTCGCGAAAGTGTCTTACGGCACCATGGTTTTCATTCGATCTGATATTGTGATGAATGCGGCATTGTTCATGAAAAAGGCGGTGACAATTGCGATTCGATATAATTTGGTACGAAGACAATCGAACGTGCATCCAAACAGCGGCAAGGAGTGTCAAGTTATCGATTACCAGCACAGCCAACGTACGTTGTTTCCAATTCTTGCCAAAGCGTTTGCGTTTCATTGCACATCTGACTTTATGCGTCGCATGTACTTTGAATTCCAAAAGAAGTCTCGTAAAGATCAAGACTTTTCTGCACTACCAGAACTTCATGCGACATCGAGCGGTTTGAAAGCGTATTGCTCATGGGAGACTAAGGATGCGATTGAAGCGTGCCGTCTGACGTGCGGCGGCCACGGGTACATGGCTTTGGCAGGATTCGGCACCACCTTCGCTTCCTACGCACCAAACGTCACGTATGAAGGTGACAATAACGTGTTATGCCTGCAAACGGCGCGATATTTGCTCAAGGCGTATAGAAAAATGAGCTCTGGTGGAGAATCACTCCCTTCGGCGCTCTCATACCTTCACGGTTCAGATAGCCAAAGCCAGCTTGGACAAGGCGCAAGTTTGCGTGACGAGAATGCAATCGTTGACGCATACGCACACCGTGCGTGGCGTTTAGTGACTGATGCAGCTCGAAACGCTGGAAATATGTCCCCGGACGATACCATGCGCGAGCACATGGTTTCATGGATTAAAGCCGCAAAGGCGCATTGCGCGTTTGTCATCATGAATACTTTTGTGCAAGAGTATGGTGACGTGCACCAATACGTGAAAGCAGAAACTATCGCAGTGTTGCATCGATTAGTTATCCTCCACGGCTTGTGTGGCATGGATGACACCATGGGTGAATTCCTTGAAGATGGTTACATTGACGCCAACCAAGCGGCGGGTATCCGAGAAGAAATTTTCCGTCTACTCGCCGAAATTCGTCCTGATGCCGCTGCACTTGTGGATTCGTTCGGCCTCCATGACTACTTTCTCAATTCCGCGCTCGGCGCGAAAGATGGTGATGTCTATCGTCGTTTGTATGAACAAGTGCAAGAGGCGCCGTTTAATCAGTCTCACCAACCTCCCGGTTACGCTGAGTTACTTCAACCGAAATTAAGCAAAGGCACGTTCGGGGTGTCCAAACTCTAGTCAACACACGAAACGAATTTATTTTACTAGCTTGATCTTTCATTATTTACGCATGCATTCTTTTTCCAATTAAACAAACCAACACACGCGTCCATGCTCGCACCTGCGCGTCACTGCGTGCCATGTTTGAAGACGTCCCTCAAGACACTTTGGCGCTTTACGGCGTCGTCCTCACCGTCTGTGGGCGCTTAGTTTCGGAAGTAAAGCGACTCCGTTCGCTAGGACCCGATTACGTTGCCGCTAAAGACGACGCTGGCGCAAGCGTGCCAGAAAGTTCCGCAGACTGGTTAAGTCCAGCACGCGAGCTTGCGCAGTTTACCAAAGATGGCGCGCGACCAAGAGGGAAAAGATTAATAGTCATCGGCTACACGCTCGTAGTTCTATCTACCACACTTATTACCGCAGCATATCGCGTCAGTGTCTCAAAGAGAGCGCGAGTGATTCGGAATGATTATCATGAAATGCAGTTACGTGCAGACGCAAGTGTGAGACGCCGGGCAACTGTGCGCGTTTGGGTCGATCATGAACGCCATTTAGATAATATTCGTGCGATGCAACTAGCTATAGCAGGTGTCGACGTTGAGGTTATAAGCCCGCATCGTTCGCCTTCGGGGGCGTTTTCGTCGTGTGCAGTGGTTGAAACTCCGTGGAGCACGGCTCTGGACAAGCTCGTGGACAACGACATAGACGTTTGGATACATGAACGCGTCAAAAGTTGCCCTAGTTCTTCATATGACGTCGTGTTCATATCTACAAACGGAGAAGCGGTCGATGGAAATATAGTTTTGGGGCAAAACCGTGCAGCTTGGATGCGCTACGATGGAAAGTCAAATCCAGCGTTTGATGCAAGCGCTCGTGCGCTGTTTGCACCTTTGACACTGCAAGCGCCGCATATGCCGCCATTTCTTTCAACATCGGATGGAGTACTTTTAGTTTCTTTTAGTTTAGTCAACGCGGCACCCGTGAAAGGGTACGCATTGAGCTGGGATTTTGAACGTGATGTTGAGCAGCCTTTCCTGGGAGCACTTCCTGGCGCTCTTCGCCGTGTACTGGATACGCAGATTGAGGGGCAAGTACTGAGGCACGCGCAGAGTAGAATACGTCCCAGATGGTCAGAAGCCCACAAGGCGTTCGTCGTTGATGCCGCGCAAACCCCATTCTTCATTGATTCAGATTGGCCGATCGATACGTCAGTCACGTACACACCAGTAAATGGTAAACCGTTGCACTTTGCCGTGTACGTGCCACCACAGCATGAGTGCCCTTTGTATATTCTCGACGAACATGAGCAAACGTCAAATACAAATGGATTTATTGTCGAAGGTTGGGGTGGAATTGTGATATTTAATCCGCCTGGATGTGCGGCGCACAACGAGTCGGAGCGAAAACTGAACCGCGAGGAAATCTCAAAGCTAGTAACTGTCTTCGTGCAGCAGCTGCGAGAACATCTGGGTGTCACGGCAATGAATGTGCAAAAAAGTAAAGCAACAATTTTACCACCCAAAGAGTCCGGTTTCACGGCGTGGGAGGTTGATGCTTTAGTGCACGCAAGGCTCGTTTCTGATTCGCATTCGGCGCTTTCAACTCTCAGTTCTCTCGATAAGGTCATTTCGGATATGCCTGACATGGCAATTCCCCAAGAAATTGCAGATTTAATTTCGGACTCCACGCAGAGCTTTGAGCGAGCGATAGCGCTCGCGCAAGAGATGAGATACGACGAGGCTGCAGCAAGCGCACTCCATGCGCACGCGGTCGCGGAGGCAGCATTTTTCCATCCATTC
>Ga0181553_10002890_pt1 | contig 14986 bp, 19 predicted proteins | sample 011ome_17_FD_133753 | JGI IMG/M metagenome (GOLD analysis project Ga0181553, IMG submission 133753) | Coastal salt marsh microbial communities from the Groves Creek Marsh, Skidaway Island, Georgia - 011502XT metaG (megahit assembly) | ecosystem: Environmental > Aquatic > Marine > Intertidal...
CCGGCACGCTGGATCTGAAGGCACTGGCCCAGGCTGCCGGGGCGAAGAAGGTGGAAATGGCCGACCCCATGGCCGCGCAGCGGGCCACCGGCTATCTGGTGGGCGGCATCAGCCCGCTGGGGCAGAAGAAGCGCCTGCGCACCTTTATCGACAGCTCCGCACAGGCGCAGGCGAGCATCTATGTCAGCGCCGGCCGTCGCGGGCTGGAAGTGGAGCTTGCGCCGGAGGTCCTGGCCGCGCATACAGGCGGGTTGTTCGCGGCCATCGGACGCAGCTGACTGGCCTGATTCGACCGGCATGCCCTCGAGATGGCGTTACCTGCACTGTTGCGCAGGGAGCTGAACACACACGGTGATGGCACCAGGCTATATTTAACGCCTATCCGGGCCGCCAGTGAGTTCCGTTTTGACTTCTTCAGTGCCGCTACCGAGGGCGGGCGCTTCCTTCGCGCGTAGGGCGTTCTATCCCCGGGCCATTGGCCTGGCCATGGGCTTTCTTTGCGTCGCTGCGGTGCTGCGTGAGGCGCAGACGCCTATTTGGGCCTGGGCATTGCTCTTCGCGTTCTGCTTCGTCTGGCCCATGGCGGCGCTGGGACTGTCCGGGCGCGCCCGCTCGGCGGCGCTCAGTGAACGGCGTTTCGTCCTTTTCGACTCATTGATGGGCGGGTTCTGGATCGCCACGATGGCGTTCAACACGCTGCCATCCGCGGTACTGCTGTCGATGCTGGCGATGAACAACATCGCCACCGGCGGCGCCCGGTTCCTCCTGCAGGGCCTGCTGGCGCAGGCCGCGGGCGGGGTACTTTCGGTGCTGCTGCTGGGGTTCGGCTTCTCGCCGCATACCAGCCAGGTACAGATGTATGCTTGCCTGCCGATGCTGATCCTGCACCCTGCGGTCATCGGCATGGTGCTATACCGCTTGGCCTATCAGTTAGGGGAGAACAAGCGAGCACTGCGCAGCATGAGTCGTACCGACAGCTTGACCGGGCTGTTCAATCGCGGTTACTGGAACGAGCTGCTGCAGTTGGAGTTCTCCCACTGCAAGGCTACCGGTGGCATTGCCAGCCTGGCGTTGATCGACCTGGACCACTTCAAGCAGGTTAACGACCGGCACGGACATGTCATCGGCGATGAGCTGTTGCGTCAGGTCGGCTACCGCATCCGGCGCAGCCTACGTACCCAGGACATGCCCGGTCGCTACGGGGGCGATGAATTCTGCGTCGTCCTGCCTGGTGCTCGGGCGAAGGATGCCTGGGAGGCGCTCGAACGGTTACGCGAGGAGATTGCCGGTCTGGATGTCCCGCTGGCGCCGAAGCTGAGCGCGAGCCTGAGCATCGGCATCGCCGAGGTCGACCCGCGCATGGAGGACGCAGTCGCCTGGCTGCACGCTGCCGACCAGGCGTTGTATGAAGCCAAACGCCTTGGCCGCAACCGCATCGCGCTGGCCAGGCCCCTGCGCGCCGAGGACGCCGCTGCGAGCTGATCCGGTCAGCCCTGCGGGCTTGTCGCGGTTTGGTTGGCGATGTCCTTCAGCGCAGAGCGTTCCTCCTGGATTTCCTCCGTCGTGCGCAGGCCCAGGCGACGGAAGACCGGTAACGGCGGGCACCAGCCCTGCAAGGCGTGCTGCAGCAGGAAGCCGCCGACTACCAGTGGAATGCCGAGAAACCGGCGACTGAGCGTCAGGCCGAGCACCGAGCCCGTGACGATGAGCGTCGCCGCGTTGGCTTCGAGCGTGCGCTCGATGTCCCATTCGGCATCGAGCTCGCGTAGCCGGCGCGGAATAAGCTGCGGATGCTGCCGGTGATACTCCACCGAGCGCTGGGTGCGCTCCTTGATCTGTTGATTGACGTGCTCGGCGGTATGCTCTGTGACCCTTTTGGCGGTCGCGGGGAGTGCCATGGTTCACCTCCTGTCTGCGGTGTGTTCATGAAGGACCTCTCCGCATTAGGGTGGTGATCAGCGCGCGGCGTTCAATCGGATTGCCCCTCGTCGCAGCGCAGCATCGCCTCGGTATCGACAGCGCCCATCAGGCGTGCTGCTGTCAGCGCTGTCGCACCACTGGCGTCACGAGCGTGCGGATCGGCGCCCAGAGCGAGCAGGTGCGTGACGACCGCGGTGCGGTTGAACATGGCGGCCATCATCAGCGCGGTCTTGCCGTCTTCGCAGCGGCTTTCGACATCGGCGCCATGTTCGAGCAGCAGTTCGACCATTGCCAGGTCGCCCTGGAAAGCGGCGCCGGCCAAGGGCGTGTGTCCGCGGTGATTACGCAGCTGCGGGTCGGCGCCATGTTCCAGCAGCACGCGAGTGGCAGCGAGGTGGCCGTGGTAGCTGGCGAGCATCAGCAGGCTGTCGCCTGCGTGGTTGCGCAGGTTCGGTGGCATACCCTGGCCCAGTAGTTGGTCCAGGCGGGAGCTGTCGCCGTTGCGCGCGCTGTCGAACACCTGCTCGGCAAAGGTCAGCGTGGCGTCGTCCAGTTCGTTCATCTGTGTCGGTGCTTGCATCGCGTTTCTTTCCTCGCCGTGATGGGGGCGATTGTTGGCTCGCTTGCGAGCGAGAGCCAGGCAAGCCTTTCTATCCCTTGGATAGGCACGGGCGATGGCAAGTCGGCATAGCCTTCGTCGGCGCCTGTGGCAGTATGGAGCGCTCCAGCCCGCCGTTGCCTAATGCGATGAAAGCCGAAGACCTTGAACGATTGGTGACCCAGACGATGCCTTACGGCAAATACAAGGGGCGCTTGATTGCCGACCTGCCCGGCCATTACCTCGCCTGGTTCGCCCGCGTCGGCTTTCCGCCCGGCAGCCTCGGCCAGCTGCTGGCGCTGATGCACGAAATCGACCACAACGGCCTTGCCGCGCTGCTTGAGCCGTTGCGCCGCGACAAGGGGCGGCGCGGTTAGCCACGGCTCAGGGCGAGGTTTGCTGTTCGGCCTCGGCGCGCAGGGCTTCCAGCGCGGGCGCGGCATAGATGCCGACCTCCACCGCCAGTTCCATCAGCCGCGGCACGTCGCAGGTGTACACCAGTACCGCTTGCAGTTCATCGTCCAGCGGCTCGCTGAAGTCCACCAGCACATAACCGCCTTTCTCCGGGTAGAGGCTGCTCAGCTGCACCTGGATGCGGTTCAGCGCGGTCAGCGGTTCGGTCTTGGCGAGCTGCTTGGGCTTGAGCACGAAACTGACGCTCTCGCCGAAGGACGCGACGATCTGGCCGAACAGTTCCTGATAGTCGTCCGCCTGGAACAGCACTGTATCCGGCAGGCTGCCTACTACCACCCATTCGCCCAGTGGAATCGGGAAGCTGTCGTCATAGTTGATGTCCGGATTGGCCTGCAGGAACGCCTGTGGGTCGGCATAGGCCTGGGCAGCTTCGTCAGCGATCCGGGCAATTTCTTCATCGGTCATGCAACCGGAGCTGATGAGTGTGATCAGCTCGGCGAGTTGGTCTTTCATGGGCGGTCCTGAGAGAAGGGTGACAAAGGATAGCCAACCTTGTCCGCTTGTGCGCGCTGGTTGAGGTTCGGCCCTGCCGGTCGGGATCGGCATATGCAAAGCAGTTCTAAGCTTATTCTGTTTCTGGAGAGCGGCCGCCGCGGTGTGATAGCGTTCGTTCTGCGACAAGCTGCCGCAGACCGACCATAGAAACAGAGCGTCGATCCGAACGACGCCAGGTGGCGACAGCATAACTACAACAGCTGATGAGGCCCTTACATGAAATCCATTCACTGGCCCCTGGCCGGTGTGGCTGCATTGTTGCTTTCAATGCAGGCACAGGCTGCCGATGGGCAAAAAATTTATACACAAGGGGGTGCCAACCCTGCAGCCATGGCGTGTGCGACCTGCCATGGTGCCGATGCGATGGGGATGGCGGCCGCAGGCTTTCCGCGCCTGGCAGGGATCGATGCGGGATACAGCCGCAAGCAGCTCGACGATTTCCGCTCCGGTGCGCGCAGCAATCCGATCATGCAGCCGATCGCCGCTGCGCTGAGCGATGAGGAAATGGATGCCGTCGCGGCAACTCTGGAGGCCATGCCGGCGCCTGCTTTCGCTGCCATCGGACGTGCAGAGGCCGCCGAAGGCGTCGGTGCGCGCCTCGCTCTGCGCGGCGCCTGGGAGCGCAACATTCCCGAATGCGTGGCCTGCCATGGCCCCGGCGGCATAGGCGTCGGCGCGAGCTTCCCGCCGCTGGCCGGGCAGTCGGCCCAGTATCTCGGCGCGCAGCTCAACGCCTGGCGTCAGGGCACACGCAAGAACGATCCGAATGATCTGATGGGGCATATCGCGCGGGCGATGAGCGACGACGAGGTCCAGGCCGTTGCCGAATATTTCGCCAACGTCGGGCAGAAGGAGACCGGTCAATGAACGCGCAGCTGCTAGTTACCCTGCTGGCGATGTCCATCGGCGGCGTCGCACTGGCCGCCGAGATCAAGATGGATGATCAATCCCAGCTGACGCAGAAAGCCGAAAAGGGCGCCGGTGAGAGCTACTTCCAACCGCCCCAGGAGAAGGACCTGCCCGCCAACGCCTATGGCGAATTGGTGCAGCAGGGGCGAGCCATCTTCGTCGATACGCAGAAGTACGCGGCCGAGTACGTCGGCAACGGCATGAACTGCACCAACTGCCACCTGGATCAGGGGCGCAAGGCCAACTCCGCGCCGCTGTGGGGCGCCTACCCGATGTACCCGGCCTATCGGAAGAAGAACGACAAGGTCAACAGCTATGCCGAGCGGGTGCAGGGCTGCTTCCAGTTCAGCATGAACGGCACGCCGCCGGCCGCGGACAGCCATGTCATCAATGCGCTGACGGCGTACTCCTATTGGCTGTCCACCGGCGCGCCGACCGGCCAGGAGCTGCCGGGTCGGGCCTATCCGGAAGTCCCGCAGCCCCAGGGCGGTTTCGATATCGCCAAGGGCAAGCAAATCTATGCCGAGCAGTGCGCGGTCTGTCACGGCGACGATGGTCAGGGGCAGAAGGCCGGTGGCGGGTACGTGTTCCCGCCGCTGTGGGGCAAGGACTCGTTCAACTGGGGCGCCGGCATGCACCGGATCAACACCGCAGCGGCGTTCATCAAGGAGAGCATGCCGCTCGGCAAGGGTGGCTCGCTCAGTGATGCGGATGCCTGGCATGTCGCAGCCTACATGAACAGCCACGAGCGTCCGCAGGACCCACGCCTGATCGAGGGCTCAGTGGAGAAGACGCGCCTGAAGTATCACGCCAACGATGGCGTCAACCTCTATGGCCAGCAGGTCGATGGAGTGCTGCTCGGGCAGGGCGTCAAATAGCGTTGCAGGCTACGCTGTGAACAGAAGAGGGCGCCAGATGGCGCCCTCTTCATATTCAGACCGAGCGGTCACAGGATTATGCGCCGAATGGCTTAATTACAGGCTTCGTAATCTGCGCAATGTTACGGATTCTTTCAGCTTTTCATGCACAATAGCCGCCATTAAAGAGGCGCTGGAATGATCGTGGTTGGCCAAGGCTAGCCGCCGTACCGTCCCACCGTCAGTACGATCAAGCCCTATTCGAGAGGAACGACTGTGTACAACGTCGTCATCAGCGGTACCGGCCTTTATACCCCTGCCAGCAGTATCTCCAACGACGAACTGGTGGAGTCCTTCAACACCTACGTGCACCGCTTCAACAGCGAGAATGCCGCGGCCATCGAGGCCGGTGAGATTAAGCCGCTGGCCGAATCCAGCTCCGCCTTCATCGAAAAGGCCTCCGGCATCAAGAGCCGCTACGTCACCGACAAGGCCGGTATCCTCGACCCCGAGCGCATGGTTCCGCGCATCCCGGAGCGCAGCAATGACGAGTGGTCGATTCTCTGCGAGATGTCGGTCAAGGCAGCGGAAGAAGCACTGGCCCGCGCCGGCAAGACGGCGGCCGATATCGATGGCGTGATCGTCGCCTGTTCCAACCTGCAGCGCGCCTATCCGGCCATCGCCATCGAGGTGCAGGCCGCACTCGGCATCAAGGGTTTCGGCTTCGACATGAACGTGGCCTGCTCGTCCGCGACCTTCGGTATCCAGAACGCGGTCAACAGCATCAAGCTCGGCCAGGCGCGCGCCATCCTCATGGTCAACCCGGAAATCTGCACCGGGCACATGAACTTCCGTGACCGCGACAGCCACTTCATCTTCGGCGATGCCTGCACCGCGGTCGTCATCGAGCGTGAAGATCTGGCCACCTCCGCACATCAGTGGGAGGTGCTCAGCACCAAGCTGGTGACCGAATTCTCCAACAACATCCGCAACAACTTCGGCTTCCTCAACCGCACCGCCGAAGAGTACATGAGCAACCCGGACAAGCTGTTCATCCAGGAAGGCCGCAAGGTCTTCAAGGAAGTCTGTCCGATGGTGGCGGAGCTGATCGGCGAGCACCTGAGCGAAAACGGCATCGCGGTGGAATCGGTCAAGCGCTTCTGGCTGCACCAGGCCAACCTGAACATGAATCACCTGATCGTACGCAAGCTGCTCGGTCGCGATGCCACCGAGGACGAAGCCCCGGTGATTCTCGACACCTACGCCAACACCAGTTCGGCCGGCTCGGTGATCGCCTTCCACAAGCATCAGGACGACCTGCCCAGCGGCAGCCTTGGCGTGCTTAGCTCGTTCGGCGCCGGTTACTCGATCGGCAGTGTGATCCTGCGCAAGCGCTGATCGCGGGAGACGGCCGTTCGTAGGCTGGGCTGTAGCCCAGCTATAGCGATCAGCCGGTCAGCTCACGCATTCGCTGCAGCACGGCGTTCATGCCGTTGCTGCGCGAGGGCGACAGGTGGCGTGACAGGCCGAGGCTTGCGAACCAGTCGGCCATGTCCACTCGGGCCAGTTCATCCGCATCCAGTCCATTGACCCGCGCCAGCAGTACCGCCAGCAGGCCGCGAATGAGCCGGGCGTCGCTGGCGGCGCGGAAATGCCAGCGGCCATCCTGGCATTGGCCTATCAGCCAGACGTGACTCTCGCAGCCGGCAACGCGATTGGCCTCGCTGCGTTCGCCATCGTCCAGCGGCTCCAGCCGTTCTCCCCACTGCATCAGCAGGCGTGCGCGCTGCTCCCAGCCAGGCGCCTGGGCGAAGGTCGCCAAGGCCTCGCGGGCGGTGTCGGGCAATCCACTCATCGCAGCAGCTCCAAGGCCTGGTCCAGCGCATCGAAGAAGCGCTGCAGGTCGCTCTGGTCGTTGTACAGGCCGAGCGAGACGCGGGTGGCACCTTCCAGGCCGAGATGCTTCATCAGCGGCATCGCGCAGTGATTGCCGCTGCGCACGGCGATGCCCTGTTCGGTGAGCAGGTGACCGAGATCGGAATGGTGCACGCCCTCGACAACGAAGCTGGCCAGCGCGACCTGCGGCGAGCCGAGCAGGCGAATGCCGCTGCGCTCGGCGAGGCCGGCGAGCAACAGATCGTGCAACGCCTGTTCATGGCGGCCGATCGCGGTGGTGTCGAGGTCGGCGAGATAGTCCAGCGTGGCGCCCAGCCCGATCACGCCTGAAATTGGCGGTGTGCCGGCCTCGAAACCCAGTGGCGCGGCGTGAAACTCGGCACTCTGGTAGTCGGCGACTCGCACCATCTCGCCGCCGAACTGCCAGTGACGCAGCTGCAGCAGGGATTCGCCGCGCCCATAGAGCGCGCCGACGCCATCCGGCCCGTAGAGCTTGTGGCTGGATAGCACATAGAAGTCGCAGCCTAGCGTGGTCATGTCATGGCGGCCATGAACCACGCCTTGCGCACCATCGACGACAGTCAGCGCGCCCTGTGCCTTGGCCAGGCGCAGCAACGGTTCGAGCGGCTGCCAGCAGCCGAGCACGTTGGACAACTGACTCACCGCCAGCAGCCGCGTGCGCGGTCCGATCAGCTCTGCCGCCGCGGCGAGGTCGATACGCCCGGAGGCATCGATGGGCAGTACCTGCAGCTTGGCCTCGCGCCGTCTGGCCAGCTGCTGCCAGGGCAGCAGGTTGGCGTGATGCTCGAGGGCGCTGATGACGATCTCGTCGCCGGCTTCGATCAGGTGTTCCAGACCGTAGGCAAGCAGGTTCAGCGCTTCGGTCGCGCCACGGGTGAACACGATTTCGGTCGGGCAGGCGGCATTCAGCCACTTGGCGACTTTAATGCGGGCGTCTTCGTAGGCACGGTTGGCGCGTTCGGCAGGTTGGTGCTGGGCACGGTGCACATTGGCCGCACCGCTGGTGTAGTAACCGCTGAGGGCGTCGATCAGCGCCTGCGGCTTCTGGGCCGTGGCGGCGCTGTCGAGGTAGGTCTGGCCTTGCGCTTCGAGTACCGCCAGAGCGGGGAAGTCGGCGCGCCAGGGGGAGAACAGGGCCATAAGCGGCAAGCCTCGTGCAGCAGGGGATGCGGCAAGGCAGGCGCTTATGGCTCGCAGCTTGCCGCTGCTCCTGCGTCAGTTATGCGCGTGCAGCGCCTCGTTCAGCTCGATGGCCGACTTGTGGGTCTTGCACTCCACGGTGCCGGTCTGCGAGTTGCGGCGGAACAGCAGGTCGCTTTGGCCGGCCAGGTCGCGAGCCTTGACCACCTTCACCAGCTGGTCGTTCTCGTCGAGCAGGCTGACCTTGGTGCCAGCGGTGATGTACAGACCGGATTCCACGGTGTTGCGATCGCCCAGCGGAATGCCGATGCCGGCGTTGGCGCCGATCAGGCAGCCTTCGCCAACCGAGATGACGATGTTGCCGCCGCCGGACAGGGTGCCCATGGTCGAGCAGCCACCGCCCAGGTCCGATCCCTTGCCGACGAACACGCCTGCCGAGACGCGGCCTTCGATCATGCCCGGGCCTTGGGTGCCGGCGTTGAAGTTGATGAAGCCTTCGTGCATCACCGTGGTGCCTTCACCCACATAGGCGCCGAGGCGCACGCGCGCGGTATCGGCGATGCGCACGCCGGCCGGCACCACGTAGTCGGTCATCTTCGGGAACTTGTCCACCGAGAAGACTTCCAGCAGCTCGCCCTTCAACCGCGCTTCCAGTTGGCGCTCGGCCAGTTCGGCGAGATCCACGGCGCCCTGGTTGGTCCAGGCGACGTTGGGTAGCAGCGGGAAGATGCCGGTCAGGTTCAGGCCGTGCGGCTTGACCAGACGATGGGAGATCAGGTGCAGCTTGAGGTAGGCCTCGGGCGTCGAGGTCAGGGCTGCGTCTTCGGCCAGCAGGGTAACCACCAGCGGGCGCTGGCTTTCTGCCAGACGGGTCAGCAGGGCATGCTGGGCGGAGTCCAGCGGCTTCAGCGCGTCGGCCAGCTGCGCCGCCTGGGTGGTGGTGATGGCGATCGCCTGATTGCCACCGGCGTAGCCGAGCAGCGGGGCGATGGCAGCGACCAGTTCGCCGGCCGGCTGCAGCAGGGGCTGGGCGTAGAAGACTTCCAGCCAGTCACCCTGGCGGTTCTGGGTGCCGACGCCAAAGGCGAGGCTGAAGAGCGTTGCAGACATGGGATTATCCTTTTTCGATGGCCGCGCCTTGAGGCGGGGCTGCTGTCAGTTCGGCGCTGCCAGTGCGGCAGCGTAAAGATCGGGCTTGAAGCCGATCAGGGTTCTATCGCCCAGGTCGAGTACCGGGCGCTTGATCATCGACGGTTGGGCCAACATCAGCTCGATGGCCCGGGCCTGGTCAAGATCGGCCTTGGCAGCGTCGTCCAGCTTGCGGAAGGTGGTGCCGGCACGGTTGAGAACGGTCTGCCAGCCGTGTTCGTTGCACCAGGCTTCCAGATGGGCGCGGTCGATGCCGGCGCTCTTGTAGTCGTGGAAGTCGTAGTCCTGCCCATGTTCGTCGAGCCAGGTACGGGCCTTTTTCATGGTGTCACAGGCTTTGATTCCGTATAGGCGCAACCGCTGATCAGCTTCGGACATAGGGCAACTCTCCAAGACTCCTGCAAAACTGGACGGCGGATTATGCCACGCCTCGTCTGCCGATGGAGGCGGAGCGTGGCGTTGTTGCCCGCATCGTCCTCGGGGCGGCGCCTGAGTGTTCGTAGCTCAGTCTCGTCCCGTTGCGCCCAGGGCATGCTGGATCGCCTGCACATCCTGAGGCCGCACCACGCGCCCCAGCTCCTGGCCTCTGTCCAGCAGAATCAGCGTAGGCCACAACTTGACCCGGAATGAGCGTCCGAGCGGCCGGCCCGGGCCGTCTTCTATCTTCAGATGGCGGATGCCCGAGCGGTCGGTCAGCGCCTTGCCAATCAGCGGCTGGGCGGCGCGGCAGTGGCCACACCAGGCGGTGCCGAACTCCAGCAGCACGGGGCCTTCCAGCGCGTCCACCTCGGCGCGGCTCGGTTCAATATTCGCGTAGTGTTCGGTCATTTCCACGTGGGCAGCCCTCCGGATTGCGCGTAAAGGTTCGAGCCTGCCGCAGCAGCGTCGTTCAGCCGGCGCTCTCGACCTTTTACGCGAGTGCTGTTGTCCATTGATGACAATCGCAACGGTGAGGTGACAAATAATGGCACGCAAGCATTTCGAGAAGTTCGAGGCGATTTCTTCGGCCGTGCCTGCCGAGGATGCATTCGAGGCAGTGATCGCCATCAAACGGCGCGACAGCGATGAAGACGTGCATGTGTTCAAGGTCGCCGATGGCCGTCGCTACGACCTGGCATCGGAAGCGGACGCCATCGCCGAGGCCGCATTGACTAAGGTTATAGAGGTCAGCGACGAGGGACAGCTGATCTGGGAAGAGCACGCAATCTGAACAGGAGGCGTTGTATGAATGATCACGACGAGCGTACCGAGCATGCGCGCGAGCCAGCGGACTCTGACCGGCATGAGGAGCATCCGAAGGCGGATATTCCCGAGCACATGAAGCCGGAAAATCTGGAAAAACTGCGCGACTATGGCAAGGATATGATCCCGCCTGGCGTGGCTTGAACATCGCGAAGCCGGGCGGCCGGACCGCCCGGTGCGCTGTCAGAGCGTTTCTATGAAGTGGCGAATTCGCTGTGCTGCTTCGATGCATTCGGCAAGTGGCGCCACCAGCGCCATGCGCACCCGGTTCGCGCCCGGGGAGGCGCCGTTCACTTCACGGGACAGGTAGGAGCCGGGCACCACGGTGACGTGCTCATGTGCGAACAGTTCGCGAGTGAACTGTTGATCGTCGATCGGTGTGCGCGGCCAGAGGTAGAAGCCGCCATCCGGACGTTGCACGTCCATTACAGGCGCGAGGATGTCCAGCACGGCGTCGAACTTGGCCCGATACAGCTCGCGATTGGCGCGCACATGTATCTCGTCGTTCCAGGCGGCGATGCTTGCGAGCTGGGTCTGCACCGGCATGGCGCAGCCGTGATAGGTGCGGTAGAGCAGGAACGCGTTGAGAATCTCGGCATCACCGGCGACGAAGCCCGAGCGCAGTCCGGGCAGATTCGAGCGCTTGGACAGGCTGTGGAAGACCACGCAGCGCTTGTAGTCGTCGCGGCCCAGCGCGGCGCATGCGCTGAGCAGGCCGGCCGGCGGGTTGGCTTCGTCGAAGTACAGCTCGCTGTAGCACTCGTCGGCGGCAATGACGAAGTCATGCTCGTCGGCCAGGGCGATGAGCTTCTTCAGGTTTTCCAGCGGCACCAGCGCACCGGTCGGATTGCCCGGCGAGCAGAGAAAGAGGATCTGGCAGCGCTGCCAGATTTCTGCCGGCACGGCATCGAAATCGGGGTTGAAGCCGTTCTGCTCTAGGCACGGCAGGTAGTGTGGCGTCGCCCCGGCCAGCAGTGCCGCGCCTTCGTAGATCTGGTAGAACGGGTTGGGGCTGACCACCAGTCCATCCGCATCGCGATCGACCACCGCCTGGGTGAAGGCGAACAGCGCTTCGCGCGTCCCGTTCACCGGCAGCACGTGGCGCGCCGGGTCCAGCGCTTCGGCAGCCAGGCCGAAACGCCCCTCGCACCAGCGCGCGATGGCTTCGCGCAGCGCAGGGATGCCGAGGGTGGTCGGATAGACCGCCAGCTGATCGAGGTTGTCCGCCAATGTCTGGGCTACGAAATCCGGTGAACGGTGCTTGGGCTCGCCGATTGACAGCGCGATGGCACGTTTGCCCGCAGGCGGCTGGACGCCAGCAAGCAGGGCACGCAGTTTCTCGAAGGGGTAGGGGTGCAGCAGATTCAGGGCGTTGTTCATGAGTGCTGTTCTTTCAGGATGAGCGCGGCGAACGCCCCGCATTCGTGATTTCAGTCGTCGCGACTGCCACCGTAATAGGCGCAGCCGCGCAGGGTCTGGCCGTCCAGGCGAAGCTCGGCGCTGAGGTGGCTGACGGCTCCGCTGGCACTATCGATACAGCGCTGCGGCGCAACCCAGAGATCCAGCCGCTGCGCGTTGGCTTCGCTGGTGAGGCTGAGTTGGCCGCCGGGCAGCTGCTCTTCCAGGTAAGGCAGAGCAATCGGTGACTGTCCGGGACGGGTGAGTAGCATGCCACGAGCGGTCACGCTGACGGTCCAGTCCGGCTCGTGGCCACTGGCGCGCAGGATCAGGTGCTCGAAGTTTTCCTCACCGCAGCCGTGGCCTTCGCGCTGCAGGCGGTAGACGCGGGTTAGCGCAAACTGCCCGACTTCGTCCGGCCTGGCCTGGTGGAGTGTGCCGCGCAGGTCGGCGAACAGGTGGCCCGGCTGGCCGGCCATCAGCGCCTGCGCATCTTCCGCCAGTCCGCTGTTCTGCTCCAGCAGCGTCAGTGTCCGCTGTCCCTGGCAGGTCTGGAACTGCAGCTGGCCGTCTACCAGTCGTACCTCGCCCTGCAGGCGCTCGGTGGCCACTCGCGAAGGGGCCCGGTCAGCAAAGAAGGTTTGGCAGCCAGCCAGCGACAGCAGCAGCGCGATCAGCAGGGGACGTGAAAGGGCCATCGGTGAACTCGCAGCTAGGGGAGGTGCGGCGGCATCAATGGCCGCCGCGATGGATCAGTTGCCTTTGACGGTCTTGCCGCCAACGCTGCCCTCTTCGAGCATGATCTGGTATTCCTTGCCGTCCTTCTCTACCTGATGCAGGCGGACCAGCAGGTAGTCCCAGTCCTTGGCGAACCAGAGGATGGTTTCGCGCTTACTCTGGGTCGGGTCACGCACGCGCTCGACCTTGATCGCATCGACCTGGCCGGCCTTGGTGCTGACCTTTTCCTCGCCGAGTACACGGAAGTCGTAGGTTTCGATCTCGTCGCCGTCGACTACCTGGTAGCTCATGCTCTGCTTGCCGGCGGCCACTTCATGTTGCAATGCCAGCTGGTAGGTGGACTTGTCCAGCAGGCCGCGATGCAGCGGCAATTTCACCGGGTCACCGCGGTCACTGCCCTCGACCTGCTTGTTGGCCCAGTCGAAGCGGTGTTCCACGCGCTTGCCCTTGCCCAGCCCGCTGCGCTTGAGTCGATAGCTCTGCGGCAGAAACGTATCGCCCTCGGTGCGAAAGGTGCTGCGCTCGTTGAAGCTGGCGACCAGCATCGAGGCTTCGAAATCCAGGCGCCAGCTGCCGTCGTCAAGTTGCTCCAGATTGCGCTGGGCGGTGCCGCTCATCGGCACTTGTTTCCAGTCGGCGGTATAGCTGGCGGAGAAGGGCTTGAGCTCCAGGGCCTGGACCGGAAGGGCCAGTACGGCAAGAGCGAGCAGCAAGGCGCGACGCATGGTGTCTCCTAGATTCTGATCTGATAGCCGGAAGCCGGCAGGATGGCGCCGTCCAGCATCGCGCCTTGTTCGGCGAGGCGCAAGCGCCCCTCGGCGAACCAGCGCACGGCCAGCGGGTAGATCTGGTGTTCGGCGACATGCACCCGTTGGGTCAGCCCGTCGATGCTCTCGCCCGGCTGAACAGGCAGGCTCGCCTGGATCGCCACCGGCCCACCGTCAAGCTCCTCGGTAACGAAGTGGACGCTGCAGCCGTGCTCCGCGTCTCCCGCCTCGAGGGCGCGTCGATGGGTGTCGAGCCCCTTGTACTTCGGCAGCAGGGAAGGGTGGATGTTCAGCAGCCGGCCCTGGTAGTGACGCACGAAACCGGGCGTCAGGATACGCATGAAGCCAGCCAGTACTACCAGATCGGGCATATAGGCATCGATGGCCTGCATCAGCGCGGCATCGAAGGCCTCGCGGCCGTCGAACGCCTTGTGATCCAGTACGGTGGTGGGAATGCCCGCGCCCTGGGCGCGGATCAGGCCGAAGGCGTCGGCGCGGTTGGCGATCACTGCGCAAATGCGTGCCGGATTCCCCTCAGCCTGGCTATCGATCAGCGCCTGCAGGTTGCTGCCGGAGCCGGAGATCAGCACCACCACATTGCAGGTTGCAGCCATCAGTGCTGTTTCAGGTTGTTCAGCACGACGCGCTCCGCACCTTGCGCTGCAGCGTCGATCCGGCCGATGACCCAGGGCGCTTCACCGGATGCCCGCAGGTTGGCCAGGGCGGATTCGACCTGATCCTGGGCGACGCAGATGACCATGCCGACGCCGCAGTTGAGCACGCGGTGCATCTCGTGTTCGTCGACGTTGCCTTTCTCCTGCAGCCAGTCGAACACCGCAGGGCGGGACCAGCTGGCAACGTCGATCACCGCCTGGGCGCCTTCGGGCAGCACACGTGGGATGTTGTCGAGCAGGCCGCCACCGGTGATGTGGGCCATGGCCTTGACCGCGCCGGTGTCCTTGATCAGCTTGAGCAGCGGTTTGACATAGATGCGGGTCGGCGCCATTAGCAGCTCAGTGAGCGGCCTGCCGTCGAGCTGGATGTTCTCGATGTCGGCACCGGCCACCTCGATGATCTTGCGGATCAGCGAGTAGCCGTTGGAGTGCGGGCCGGAAGAGGGCAGGGCAATCAGTGCATCGCCGGTCTGCACCTTGGTACCGTCGATGATCTCGCTCTTTTCCACCACGCCGACGCAGAAGCCGGCCAGATCGTAGTCTTCGCCTTCGTACATGCCCGGCATCTCGGCGGTTTCGCCACCTACCAGGGAGCAGCCGGCCAGTTCGCAACCGGCGCCGATGCCGGTGACCACGGTGGCGGCCACGTCGACGTTGAGCTTGCCGGTGGCGTAGTAGTCGAGGAAGAACAGCGGCTCGGCGCCGCAG
>Ga0181553_10002912_pt1 | contig 14929 bp, 14 predicted proteins | sample 011ome_17_FD_133753 | JGI IMG/M metagenome (GOLD analysis project Ga0181553, IMG submission 133753) | Coastal salt marsh microbial communities from the Groves Creek Marsh, Skidaway Island, Georgia - 011502XT metaG (megahit assembly) | ecosystem: Environmental > Aquatic > Marine > Intertidal...
CCTTCTGTAATGCGCTTTGCTGCAGCACCTCCGTTAATGTTTCGAAAATGATTGGTTTCTTGACCATTAAATCGAGCACCAGCATACATATCAAAAACCCATGCATTCCAGGGGTCTTCCTCTTCAGACTGAGCCGTACTATCCTGTTCTAAAATCGAAAATTCAATTTGATCTTCATGACCTGCTTCAATGCGAAAACGAATCAAACCTAACTCAATATAACGAACACGTAACTCTCGAATTTCATCAGCACTCATATCAACGGCCGAATTGTAGGAAAGAATATCAGAAAGATGATCATAGATGCCTAAACCAAGGAATTGAATACGCTCTGATCGACCTCCATTTCCGCTTTGTTGAGATGTGAATAATAAATGGACATCCGCTTGTTTGCGATCCCTCACAAAAATTACGTTCTTGACCTCTTGTCGTGTATATCCTTGATCACAAAAGGAACAATCAAGAAATACGCGCAGCGCATCCATTTCAGGAGTATCAGAAGGAGGATCTTGACTAAAACTCGTAAAAGAGATCAGTACAATAACCAAAAGGCAAGAAATTCGTAACATAAATGAAGTTGTTTAGCGTTTTAGACCAGTATGCAAATTTGCAAACTATAGCTAAAATCGCTAAGTTTAAGTAGGAAAGACTTTCAACATTCGATCGTTAATTTACATATGGCTGCCGCTCTTGATGGTCTGCCAATTCAGCATGGCCCAATCAGGAAAGCAATCGCATTTAGCGGTTGGATTTTTTGTTGGTGCCCATTCTAACGTCATTACGTACGCATTTGTCTCTACACGAGATGGGAAAATTGTAGGAGCACAAGTGGTTCGTAAGGATCGATTTATGTACACCGCTTTGGGACATTGGCCAGGACTCGTTAACCCTCAACGTCAGAATTTATTGCTTGAAAATGGTTTGGATAGCTGCTTTTTAGTGGAAGATGAATATGAGAAAATTGTAGGCTATTATTGTCCTATTTTTGAACAACTATGGAAAGTACGCTTTCGAGAGCATCCATTCTTATATGATTTGTATGGCTGGAGTCACGGCCAATATAAACCTTCGATGGCACAGCGAGAATTTTTACTCGCTCAATATGGGATTGAAAACATCCTAACTGACTATATTTACGGAGAAAACCTTTACCAGCTACTGAAAGACATTCAGGATAAATCTTGGATAAGTACCTATTCAGCGCTGCCACCAGATCCGCCTATAAGCGGACCGTAGATAAAGATGGATAAAAAGTATTCTAAAAAAGAAGAATCAGATAGAGCGGCGCAAATTGAGCGCCTGCTTAAGAAACGCCGTATGCGCAATCAATCGCAAACAGCGGAGTATCTTTCCGAGCGAATTATGTTGGGCGACGAGCAGGCTTTAAGTGAATCCATCACATTGCTTGAAAGCAATAGAAGCCAAGATCAGGATAAAGCACAAGCTATTCTAAAAGCATGCCTTGGAAACACTGGCAATGCGCTTCGCATTGGTATTACAGGAGTTCCGGGTGTTGGCAAAAGTACATTTATAGAATCTTTCGGAAGCTTTCTTGCCGAGCAAGGAAAAAAAGTAGCTGTTATGGCAATTGACCCAAGCAGCGGCATCTCGGGCGGTAGTATTTTGGGGGATAAAACCCGTATGCAAACACTCTCTGTTCACCCCAATGCTTTTATTCGACCAACAGCCACATCAGGTTCATTGGGAGGTGTTGCACGACGGACAAGAGAAACCATCTTGCTTTTCGAAGCTGCGGGTTACGAAATCGTAATTGTTGAAACAGTTGGTGTAGGACAATCTGAAACAGAAGTGCACGCGATGACCGATTTTTTCCTGTTATTAATGCTGGCTGGCGCTGGTGATGAACTGCAAGGAATTAAGCGTGGAATTATGGAGATGGCAGATACAATCCTCATCACAAAAACGGATGGAAAAAATGTACGTAAAGCCAATTTAGCACGCACAGAATATAAAAATGCTTTACACCTCTATCCTCCTAACCCCAATGAATGGATACCAAAAGTCGAAACAGTTAGTGCACTTGAAGAAAAGGGCATTGAGAAGGTATGGGATATTGTCCAATCATTCACCCTCCAAGTCAACACGAACGGTTGGCTTGAAAAACGGCGAGCACAGCAAGATCGTTATTGGATGAAAAAAACTGTTCAAGATGCACTACTTACTGACTTTTATAAAACAGATGGTTTATTAAAATTGGAAAAAGAACTTGAAAAAGCCGTTCAAAACGGATCATTAACATCATTTCAAGCAGCGGCAAAAATGCTAAACTATTACAAGGATGGAAAAACTGAAATTTGAATTAAAACCAGATCAAAAAAACGCTGGTGACGAACCCTATATTGAACTCAATAAAGTATTAAAAATCCTTCAGGTAGCACAAACTGGTGGTCATGCCAATCTATTGATTACGAGCGGCGAAATTGTCGTCAATGAGGAAGTGGAATATCGGAAAAGAAAAAAACTGCGAAAGGGAGATTTGATTGAAGCACCGGGTGCAGAGATTGCAATTGTTTGATTAATTTAAAGCGAAATTAGTTTAATATGGAGCCAGGATACAGCGAAGAAAAATTTAAACAACATATTAGAACAGTTGTCACTGCAGCGGAGGGTGATTCATTAGAAGAACGTCCATTGACTCTTGACGAGTTAAAGGAGCTTGCCCTGAGTATGGGAATGCGTGATGATGAATGGGAGGCATTGCAAAAGAAAGCATTTGTTCATTTGCAATTGGCAGAAGATCATTTAAAAGCGCGTAATTTTGAGCAAGCTATTCAGGAGGCAGAACAAGCCACATCGATCAACCCTTATATACCAAATGGAAATTCGGTTTTAGCGAAATCCTATCAAATGTTATGGCTGGAAGACAATGAAACAAGTGCGGGTGAAAAAGCCGAGTATTACGCTCGAAAAGAATTGCTAACGGACCCTAATGACAAAGTGGCGATAAACGTTTTAAGCGCTATCAATAAGAAAAAGAAGCTTGGAGGAAAAGATAAAAAAGCGATTAAGAAATACTTGATGATTGGAGGAGGGGCTGTTTTGCTCGTCATTATTTTAATGGTTTTGTTTAATCAGGGGGAACAATCTGCAGCATCGAATGAACTGGAAAATCAATTAATCGAAGCGCAAGAGGATGTCTTTTCTAAGCTTGACCTGGTTGAGACTGCGATTGACCAAAGAAATGCCATGTTACCGGATTTATTTGGTGTCGTTTCAACTGAAAGTAGTGACTTATCGGCCTTAAATCGAGAAATTGATAACCTCCAAAATAAGATTGATGAAGTATCGGGCTCTGCTAAATTCGAACTGGAGCAAAAATTGGATGAGCAAATTGGAGAGGCCAAATTATTGGTTCAAAAATATGGTCAACCGGAGAGCTTAGAACGCCTTATGATTCAAATAGAAGGTGCTGAAAATCGTATCGCATTTGAAAAGAAAAACTACAACGATGCGGTGAAATCATACAATATACTTGTAAAAAAGAGTAAAGGAGCCTATCCAGATTATGAATTAGAATCCTATTACAATGCAGATTAAATTTTTTCAAAAACATATTCTCTCGGCTATCCTGCTTATCGGAGTATTCCTCCTTTCTTCTATTGCACTTGGGCAAGAAGGGTATGCTCAAGGATTATCATCGCGTGAGGTAGAGAAGAATTATGAAGCCATAAACACACGTGGTGTCTATACGTCAGTAGAGGAAGTCCCCAATGTGAAGGTCACAGAAGATCGAAATGTTTGTGATCCGCACAACATGCTCACGGCAGAAAGCGAAAGCGAAATGCAGGCGATTATTGATCAATTGTATACCGATAAAGATTATGAAATGATGGTAGTATGTCTCAATTCAATTGAAGACAATCCACCAAGAGATTTTGGTACGGCCCTGTTTAATCTGTGGGGAGTTGGCGATAAAAACACCGAAAACGGTCTCATCATTCTAGTCATTAACGATGTACACCGTGTTGAATTTATTACAGGTCGAGGCTTGGAGACAATTTTAACTGATGTAGAGTGCTATGATATCCAGCAGGAATATATGGTGCCTTTCTTTAAGGAAAATGATTATGTAACGGGAGTATTGAGAGGTGTGCGAGCCGTGAATGATGATTTGCGTGGAAAACAAGTGCTATTCGATGAAGATCCAGATGACATTAACAGTCAATCCAGCGGTTATTATGATTATTCTTATGAACCTGACCCGTGGTATATGCACCCGCTATTTATTAGATACTGCGTAATAGCAGGTATTTTAAGTCTACTTTATGCTATCTTCTTAATAATTGCTGTTGCCTCTAAGGACTTACATTTCCGATACCGTGTGATGCGTTTATGGACCTTATGGATTTATGCTTTTATTTATCCGCTACCGTTTATCTTTTTAGTTTATTACACCCGTAAAGCCTCTAACCGTTGGCGCAATATGGAAAGAGTTGGGCTCAAAAGTGGTGACCTATTGCACAAGTTAAGCGAGGAAGAGGAAGATCAACATTTAAGTCAAGGACAAATCTCTGAAGAAATCGTCAAATCGATTGATTATGACGTTTGGATCAATGATGCGGGAGATGATATTGTGATCTTAGCCTATAAAAGCTGGTTTACAAAATATAATAAATGTGATCATTGTGGCTACAAGACCTATTTTAAGGAGTACGATAAAATCATTAGTTCAGCGACCTATTCAAGTTCAGGAAAAGGGGAAAAAAAATATAAGTGTCAGAATTGTGGCCACACGAAAATAAAGCGCTATACGATTCCACGGAAACAACGAACACACAGTGGCGGCGGATACTACAGCAGCGGTGGCGGATCGTTTGGCGGAGGTGGTGGTTCCTTCGGAGGAGGTGGTGGATTATTCGGAGGTGGTGGTGGATTATTCGGAGGAGGAGGATCACGGGGTGGTGGCGCTGGCAGCAGCTGGTAAAAGCCGATATGGCACAATAATTGAAATAACGATTACAAAAAAAACAACTATGAAATATATCCTATTAACTTGTTTGTTGAGTGCAGCTGTTTTAACCTTTGCGCAGGATACAACAAAAACAAACGGGAAAGTTCAACCCGTTTCAAACAAACGTATTACTGGTCTTAAGTCCGTACCTAAGGGAATTGCGCGTAAACCAATTGATGAAGATGCTGCTACTGGAAATGTCTTAGGTGGATATACCATTGAAAAATACACGGTTATCATCCGCAATTCGGACACTAAAAAGCTCGCGAAAATTACTGGAAGTCAGTTTAAAATTACTGAAGAAAAAATTTCAGGTTCAGAAGTGGACGAAATAAACTTAAAATTCAGTGATATTGAGTTTATGGAGACTGCAGACTATCTCTATCGTGTTTTTGGAGAGATGCCTGAAACGATTCCAGATGATTTGCCAGCTACACTGAAAGTGCATCGAACAAATAATTTGGACTGTTACGGGATCGCAGAACTTTCTGATCGTACCATTATTATGGCGTACAAAGGAGCCTTAGTCTATTTAACACGCATTTAATAGCTATCGCCTCTCCATAGTATTGGTAATGCCAAAATTAATTGCCAACTTTGTTGCATATCTTATCGAATATGCCTGCAAAGAAAAAACCATTTATCTTAATCACGAATGACGACAGCATTTCAGCTGGTGGAATAAAGGCCCTTGTGGAGGCCATGAAGCCATTGGGAGATATTCTTGTCGTGGCTCCTGATAAACCGCAAAGCGGCATGGGGCATGCGATTACGATACACGATCCTTTGCGATTAAAGCCTTCGAATGAATTTCCGGGTATTGAAGCTTATACGTGCTCTGGAACTCCGGTAGATTGTGTCAAATTAGCCATCTATGAGATTATCAAAGATCGACCAACTTTGTTGGTGTCTGGAATTAATCACGGATCAAATGCTGCTACGAATGTATTATATTCTGGAACGATGTCAGCAGCTGTTGAAGGAGCTATTGAAAACATTCCTTCCATCGGTTTTTCGCTTCTAGACCATGCTGCAGATGCTGATTTTGAAGCTGCTGCTCACTATGCACGAATTATTGCACAAGGTGTTCTTGACAATGGACTTCAGCCAGGTGTTTGCTTAAATGTCAATATTCCTAAAGCTACAAAAAAGGAAATTAAGGGACTTAAAATATGTCGCCAAGGCAAAGCATTTTGGGAAGATTCTTTTGATAAACGAAAAGACCCTTTTGGTGGCGAATATTATTGGCTAACTGGAGCGTTTGAACGAACAGATAAAGGTGAAGACACGGACCTTTGGGCCTTAGAAAATAATTATGTTTCAATTGTCCCTACTCATTTTGATATGACAGCGCATCATTTAATTTCAACCATGAATGAATGGGACCTAAAAGTTTAAACTATGGAAGAGCGTTTAAAAAAGTATGATAAAATGAGCGTTGGAATTGTTCTAGGCATCATTCTGACAGTTGCCGGATTCTTTATTTCATACCCCATACTGACCAGGGGGTTGAATATGAGTTTAACCCAGTATATCAACTATGCGCAAGTTGGCGCTGACAAGCAAAATATTATGATATTCTGCTTATTACCGAATATGTTCTTATTTTATTTCACCAATTTCCGTTGGAGACTAAACGAGATGACTAAAGGATTAGTTGGGGTAACGTTATTGTTCGGTCTAATGCTTGTAATTTTATCTGTTATTTAAAAAAGGTGTAATCATTCCTCTTCCTGAGCGCCACGAGAAAAGATCAATTTTAAATCACCCAATCGTATAAACCCTAAGGCAAAGAGTAAGATAATGCCCGTACCTAAGAGAATAAACAGACCGTTCCAAGGGTTATAAGCCCCTTCTAAAAACTGCGTATAGGTTATCAATAATATCCCGACCAAACCGAACAGGGCAACACGCAGGCGATTCCCAAATGATAAATCAAAAATGATATTGGCAATAATAATTTGAGCAATTGCTGTTAAGGTTTGGGTCGCTAAAGTGGCCACCGCTGCCCCCACTACCCCATAGGATTGAATCAGGAAATAGTTCAAGACGATATTCAAAACAACCCCACCCAACGCCATTATATTCAGCTGTCTTAAACTACCATTAGCCGTTAACAAGGTTCCAAAAACATAGGTCATGGAAACTGGAATAAAGCTTAGAATCAAGTAGCCAAAAGCCTCAGCGGATTCAGCTGTCGCCCCCGGATAACGCAATTGAATCAGCTCAGATTGGTATAAATAAGCGACGATACCTGTAACGACACTCACCCCAAACAAGATCCTAAATGCTAGTTTAGCCATTTCATTAATCCCTTCTTTTGCTTTAATCAATCTTGCAAAAATGGGCAATAACAAACCTGCAAATAAAAGCGCAAACATATTGACAGCGTCCAATAAGCGGAATCCTTGCGCATAAATTCCGGCCGCCTCATCACCATTTGGCAAAATACGCTCAAGCATAACCGCATCAATGCGATTATACATCATCATCAATAAGATCAACAATGCGTAGGGGAAGCTTTGCTTTAGAATATAGATCGAAAAAACCTTTTTGAAACGGAATTTCACTTTTTCTATTTGGAAAAGTAAAACCGCTATGGATATAACGGCAGCAGTTCCATAAGCTATGGTTTGTGCATAAACAAACCACTCAATCTTAAGTTCTCCACCTAACCAATTCGTCCATAACATTACACTGCATATCGCAATCAACAATAAACGGTCAAGGACGGAGATAAAAGCATCCGTTTTAAACAGATGCAGCCCTGCCAAATTTGAACGTGAAAATTGGACTATTGCTGCTAAAAACTGACTGATCATTAAGAGCATCAGCAGCCATCCTTCTTCTCCTGAAAAGCCAATAAAAAAACCTGCCAATCCGGTAGCAGCAGCATAGAGAAAAAACAACAAAAATCGCAAGGAAAGTAATTTACCAAAGTGATTCGATACTTGCTGTGGATGCTGCGCAATATTTCGGGCATTATAATTTGTCAACCCTAAATCCAGCAAGATATTGAGCAAAAATGAAAAATTTAATAAGGCAAAATAATTACCATAAATGGCCTCTCCTACTCTATTCTGCACCTCGGCATCAATACCCAAGATATAGAAGGGTTTTACCAAAAGGTTTAAAACCACAATCAGAAGAAGGTTCGATAAAAATTTCTTTTGCATCATCAGCTCTTAGACTATACGATTAATCTAAACATTTGTTGTCAAAATTGTACTTGTGAGAAAATAAAATTTTGTTATTTCGTTTAAAGAAGGGTTATGCGGATTTATTTACTGGTGTTTTTTTTCACTTCGTTACAAATATCGGCTCAAACTGATTCGGTAACTTTGTCCAATACAGCTCTTGTATTGCAAAACAAAGAAAAATCAGAAAAAGTCTTTGTGATAAAAGAGAATGCGCCATGCAAGGTTTGGACACAAAATAGTTCAGATCCTATAAAAGGAAAAATCGGATCGTATAGCGATAGTTCAATTGTAATCAAAAACCAAATCATTTTATTTACTGAGATACAACGCATCAAAATCTCAGTTCCGACAAACAAATCAGTTGGCGGCAAACTCATTGCAGTAGGTGTCCTTTCAGGTGCCGCGGGAGCTGGTATTTTCTTAAGTCACGAGAACACTGAAAATCCTGTAACCGCTATTTTAACAATGGGATTTGGATTGGGCTTAGGAGCAATTGGAACGGCATTTACTATCGCAGGCGGAACGATACTCGCATTTTCTGAAAGAAACTTCTATGCGACCAGCTGGGATTTTGTTATGATGGATGTTTAGGCATGATTTTTTCTATATTTGGATGAAACCATGAATAACGAACTATGTGGAAAAGCCTTAGCATTTTACTATTGAGCATACTCTTTTATGCTTGCGGCACAAGCAAACTTGCTTCTGCTGAAACGGAAACGGAAACAGCTTCAGATCAAATTGAAACAGCATCCGAAAAAGTAGAAGAAAACATACCGGATAAAGTGGTTGAGTATGATTATTCAAATGAGGACACACTTTTAATTTGGGTGGGCAGCCAATTAGACACCCTGCCACCAGGGGCCAATGAACTTGGTTTATTGACACAAGTTGGAACCAAGTATCCGGCTCTGGAGGGATGGGAATGTATTCATAAACGGATTAATGGATTCATCTTTGAACCTGGATACATTTGCCAGTTAAAGGTTAAAGTTGAAAAAATTGAAGGGAAACCGCAGCTACGAATGGTCGAACTTGTGACTAAAATGATAGATATGGATTATTATCGGGTCAATGATATTTGGGCCCTGACACACTTAAACACGGAAGTTTTGGAAATCAGCACACAACGCCCGAATATGGAGATTAACCTCAAACTCATGCGTTTTATGGGGAATGGCTCGTGTAATAATTATATGGGGAAAATTGAGCAATACAATTCTACGCACATCAAATTAGGAGCTATTGCTGGAACAAAAATGATGTGTGAAAGTATTTCACTCGAACAGAAATTTTACGAGGCGCTAACCAACACGAGAAAATATCAAGTCAAAAATACAGTCCTTATATTTTCTGATGCATCTGGGAAAGAATTATTACGATTTAAAAAAGTCGATTAAACGCAATCAACAATTGTTGATTATGCAATCATAATTCCAGTATTAATCATTATTTTTGCCAAAAAAACAAGCAAAATGTCGATAGAAAAACTATTTGAAACAGGTGAAAGACGCCAAGATAGAAGTCATTTAAGAAATATGGTTCAAATTGCTAAAGCGGATGGTGTTGTCACTGACGAAGAGCGTGAATTATTGTACAAGATTGGTCAAAAAATCAGCTTAAGTGAAGAGCAAATCAAGGCTATTATCGACTCTCCAGAACAGTTACCAATTAATCCTCCGGTAAGCAGTGAAGAGCGTTTTGAGCAAATTATAGAATTGATTCAAATGGTTCAGATTGACGGTAAAATCGATGAGAGCGAAACTAAATTATTAGAAAAAGTAGCTGTTGGCATCGGTTATAACGATTTGGATGAAGTAGATGTTGAAAGCATCTTAGCATTGATCATCCGCGGAGAAGATACCGAGACTATTATTGAAGAATTGGGTTAGTTTTTACTCCTTTTATAATACTAAAGCATTCATGCGTTCAGTTGTGTGAATGCTTTTTTTTGTGGATCAACCTTTAATGATCCAACTCCTTCAAATTTCGAAACAAAATCTTAAAGTCCATACCAATCGAATGATTCTTGGCATAGATGAGATTTAGGCGAGAGATAGCATTATCATCAAGGTCGATGTCATCCACCATCAATCGGGCTGATAAAACGCCTCCTTTAATACGTGGGAGCTTCAGGTTGGAATGATGCTCGATCTTTGCATAACCGATCAATGATCGTTTCCCGATCAAGACATCTAACATATTTTTTAACCATTGTCTCTTTTGCTTATAATACCAAACCAAAATTGGACTGAGCAGCAATGTTAAGGTTGCAAATAAAAAGTCTAAGGTCCGTTTATTCCTTCTATTAGCCGGCTTATTGATGCGGTTAATGTCCATCACATAAAGATCACCTTGCGAATCAATTGAATTACTACCGATCAAAAATGACGTTTCGGGTTGGGCTATTTTAAAATCAAGTTTGGAGTTTTCTAACTCCAGCATTTTGGATATGATGGTTTCTGCTGATACATCTCTAGCACAAAAAATCACTTCATTGATCTTATGGATATCAATCACCTGATTTAACTGGTTCATTGTGCCCACATAAGCATCATCTGACTTTTCACTTCCGGGTGCTAAATAAACAGTGGATTGAACTTTCGTATTGGTTTGATGAAGCACTTGACTTACGCGTTCGGCTTCTTTTAATTCACCAATAATGACAAAACGTTTATTTTTGGACCCTCCAATTCGGAATTGCTCTGCTAAAGCAAAATGTAATAATGTACGCGATATAAGATAATAGACCATGACCCATGCTCCACCTACTAGAATAATTAAGCGCGAAAACTGATATTCTTTGGATAAGAGGGCGTAAATCATCAAAATCAACGCCGTCCCAATTGCCGATCCAATGACATTTTTAATGAGTTTTATGGGGCGATCATAACCTCCGCTAAAGAGTTGCGTTAAAAACCAAATCAAGCCATAAATCGGCAGTCCGTAACGCAGGAGGTTTTCTGGAATGATTATGTCTTGAATCGCTTGATATTCCCAAGCTATTAAAAATAAGCCTAGGATAATCAAAGCTAAATCGACCATAGGCAAGGTCAACTTTCGGATTGCGCGATTCAAAATCGCTACGCCTGCTCTAAAGTAAATCGCTAGGTTGATCAGGAAGGAGTATATTTTCGCGTTTTTGCTCGAAAAGTGCTTCTTTGCAAAAATGATCATCGCATTATAAAAGACAAAGACATAATTCACACTGCTTTTTTTGGTACTTTCTCCTTTATAGTGAATGATTCGGGTTTCAGGGTAATAATAGTTTTTATAACCACCTAAAACAATCCGATAGCTTAAGTCAATATCCTCCCCGTACATAAAAAAGGCTTCATCTAATAAGCCGACTTTATCTAACGCTTCTTTTCGCATCAACATAAAGGCTCCCGAAAGAATTTCGATTTCATGGGTCTCGTCCTTATCTAAATATGAAAGGTGGTAACGACCAAATCGTTTCGATTTGGGAAAAAGGCGTGACAGTCCAAAAATTTTATAAAAGGCATCCCTTGGTGTTGGTAAACCGCGTTTTGATTCTGGTAAAAAATTACCTTTTCCATCGATCATCTTCACACCTAGACCACCGGCATCTGGATGCTCATCCATGAATGCTATGATCTTTTCAAAAGTGTCCTCTTCAACAATTGTATCAGGGTTGAGTAATAAGTGGTAGTCCCCTTTCGCAATCTTCAAAGCTTGATTGTTCGCCATGGAAAAACCAACATTATCTTTATTGGCAATCAAAGTCACTTGTGGAAATTTATCGCGAACCATCGCGAGCGAACCATCAATGGAATTATTATCCACAACAAAGACTTCTCCTTCCACATTTTTTAATGCTTTATATACAGAGTTTAAGCATTGTTCTAGGAAGAACTCAACGTTATAATTGACAATAATGACGGATAATTTCATCATGATTTTATTGCTCATCCAATTGATGCTGCTCAATTAGAGCGGTGTGCAATGTAATTTTTCCTTTGTGTAAACTTGTCCAGATAGGTCTTATTACGCCATTGTGCACAGAAATGTTCGTATAGTCACCAAAAAAGATTTTTGGGTTGGGTCGAAACGGACTTTCGCTAATTCGAATATTTTGAAACGAATCACCTCCATCATTGGATACAGCGAGGAATACATCTGTTTTTCGCTCGTCTTCATAATGACGTCGATCATAAAAAACGCAATAAACATATCCATTGGTTTGGTCAATCGTCATCCAGGTTAAAAATTGATGTTTTCCGGAATCATCATCATTCACTTTTTTAGGTGGACTCCATGTTTTTCCCCCATCTTGAGATTTAATTAACCAAATATCTGTATTCTCCTCACCATTGCGTTGATCTGCCCAATTAACATAGACGGTTCCATTATGATCTGAACTACTTTGATCGCAGGCAGTGACAGGCAATCCATTACAACGGTATAAACCTGGAATTTTGATAACCCAACCAATAGGCTGTTCTACGATAAAAACTTCTCGTGGTAACCATGTTGCCCCTTGATCCAAGGAATAATTAAACCAAATTGAATCATTTCTTGACCACGCCACATAAATTTCACCATTTGGCCCAACCGCCGGAACGGCACCTTCTGCAGTTTGATCATCATCTCTGCAATCACCCGGGATATGAGATATAGAAACGGGATCTGTCCAAGTCTCTCCTCCATCAATACTCTTTGAAAAGACAATAAAGCTATAGTCGTTTGGATCTTTGGAGTCATATGCATCAAACTGCGTCCAGGTCATGTATAAATCATTGTTTTTCGGATTGACAGCTACCCACTCTTTATCGTGAAACTTGTCGTTTTGCAAGGTATGACTCTTCATTTTAAACTTGCCTTTGAGTTTCTTCGAACGTTGACAAATCATTCCTCCAACCAATGGCTTACCATCAATATTTGATAGGTGGAAGTAAAAATAGCGTCCAAGCGTATCGATAATCATACATGGATCACCATTAACGCCCCATTTGGATGAAATTGATTTTGCTTTCCATGTTTTTCCGCCATTTTTGGAATAATAATAATCATTCATCACCGACCCGGCTATCACCTCATTCGTTTTCTTCGGATTTATACAAATAGACGGCTCTACCTGAGAATAAAAATAGGTTGCATTTTTGGGCAATGGTAACTGCACATTTTCAAATTCGGACTGACCAAATAGAAATGAGAAACAAAAACATCCAAAAAGAACCAGCGCAAACTTCATTTTTTTAACAGACATAGTGCGAAAATCGGGATAATTTTTGTGAATGCGAAAATTCATTAGAAAGGATATCCGATACCAAAGTTAAACCTCAGCGGATGCGGCAATTCATAGTCAATATACTCCCCTGTTGTTTCATTGTATTCAAAATAAGATTTATAAGACGTTTTATCACCTGTCAACCACCAACGTTCACCTGCTGGCAAGTGCGGATTATGCAAAGCCCAAGCCAAATCCAAACGGACCACTAAAAAGTCAAAATCGGCACGAATACCATACCCTATGCCGACCGCAATTTCTCGCCATGAATCCAACTTAAATACGGAGGGATCATCGGCATCAATCCCCTCTTTTTGACGGTTCCATATATTTCCAGCATCCACAAACCAAGCTCCTTCTAACATAGATGTCATTTGAAAACGCCATTCAGCATTTAACTCAAATCGCATATCACCAATTTGTGTTTCTGTTGAATTTGAGTCAGCATAGGTTTTAACAGATCCTGGTGCCATAGTTCTGGCTTGAAAAGCACGAATATCATTTGAACCACCCGCAAAAAACGCCTTTTCGTAGGGCAATGAAGGAGAATTACCTGTAGCCAAACCATAACCCGCTAAGGCTCTAAAAACCAAATTTCGTTGTTGTGAGATATGGATACTGGCTATATATTGGAGATCCAATTTTAGAAATTCCGTATAGGGCACACCATAAAACTCCTTCAACCCCGTCTCTGCATTAACCGCAGTAAATGAAGCTCCTAGCGTTTCTAAGCCATTATAAATTAAAGGTGTCAACATCCATCCAGAAACATCAACTGAAGCAGTGACATCATGCAAGTGTTTGCCCCCTAACCTTTTTCTTCGGTTGGAGTTTAGGTTACTAAAATGCCATGTTGGCGAAAAGGTGGTGGTAAAGTGATCTGTGTATGAGTTTAATAAAAATGGATCATTCAATTGCTCTAGCCGCTCTTGGAAAAAATCTTCCTTATCCAAACGTACAAAATCAATTTTAACCATATCAAACTCCCATTTCTGAACCTTATCTTGCTGATACTGCAATTGGTACCCCATTACAAATAGGGCACGCTTAAACTCATTTCTGCGCTGATAGTTGAGTGCCACATCAAAAATCGTTTTTGGATAAGCTCTTTTAGAAATACCTTCTTGAAGTTTCTTTGGCAAAGGGAAAATTAACTTAGGAAAGGTCAATGAAATTTTCGGTCCCCATTCAAATGTGTTCAATTGCCATAGTTGCTGACCAGAAACACCTCCATTTTCATCAGCTCCTACAATTAACGGTTGCGATTCCATCCCTCCAACAAAACTGATTTGTAATTGCTGCGCACCTCTGAAAAGATTTTTATTTGAATAGCTGATTTCACCATTAATCCCTAATATCCCATTGGTATTGCTCAGCCTTGGAGCGAAACGAAACGATTGTTTCTGCAAAGGCATTAAATCATAACTGACAACGACCCAGGGATCTTTTGGATTTTCAGGATCCAATTTTACCGATGGACTGATATTCAAGAATACGCCCAAATTA
>Ga0181553_10002914_pt1 | contig 14928 bp, 9 predicted proteins | sample 011ome_17_FD_133753 | JGI IMG/M metagenome (GOLD analysis project Ga0181553, IMG submission 133753) | Coastal salt marsh microbial communities from the Groves Creek Marsh, Skidaway Island, Georgia - 011502XT metaG (megahit assembly) | ecosystem: Environmental > Aquatic > Marine > Intertidal zone...
GAAACAACTTCAACCCTTCCTTCCTAAAGTAAGAACTGCATCATGTGTATAATAAATAAATACTTTAATCGAAACCTTTATTCGACCGTAACTTTTTCTTCTGACTGGCGCTTTTCTTCTGTTCTAATCGCTTGGCGTTTGCCTTTTTCGCGCTCTTCTCCATCTTTTTCCTCGCTTGAGCGTTTTCCACGTCTTTCAACACCGACGCGCTTTGGATGATATCGTCCATCTTCTCTAAAGCGTCGTCTATGTTTTTACTCTGCGTTCGATGTTTCGTACTATTCACGACTAGGCAGTCTTCGCTATTGATTCTGTTCTTTTCCAATATCCGCAGACGAGCGGCGACCCATTTGGGTAGGAATCCAGATGCCACGGCGCCGTTGAGAGATAAGCGCATGTCCACTTTCGTGTTTACTTTGTTCACGTTTTGCCCGCCGGCGCCTCCCGAGCGCGAGAAGGATATCTCTACATCGCCTTTCTCCAACGGTCGAGGCGATGAGCTATCTTCGCCTTCTCCAGGTTTCGGTAAGTCGTCTTCCCTCGAAATACCAATAGACGACGATGACGACGATGAAGAAGAAAACGCGCGAACCCCGTCCGGCGAAGAAGTCGGCAAAGTCAAGCTACTGCCTCGCTTTGGCGGACTCTTTTTGTTCTTCTTAGTCCCGGGCGTTGGCTTTTTCGCGCCTATAACTATGCCACCTCCCTCGTCGTCGTCAAAGTCTTCGGAACTTTCCTTCCACGGGTCGTCCAAATCCTCGTCGTCGTCGTCGTCGTAATAATAGTCTTCGACTCGTCCAGAAGCAGTTGCAACGTCGTTCTTGAATACCCTTTTTTTGTTCGGCGTGTTAAAACTACTACTACTACTACTGCTTCTGCCATTCATCACACTAAAGCTACTCATAAACCTACTGCTGATACTACTACATCCACACCAAGCCTTTTTCGAAAGCATCGTCATCGTCGCTCGACTCGGTTCTTTGTCGCCGAAGATGCTGCTGCTGTTGCTGCTGCTGCTGCTCCTCCTGCAAGACGTGGATGATGGAACGCACACAGATAAAGAAGACAAAGAAGAAGACAAAGAAGAAGACAAAGAAGAAGCACGAGCTGAACGACAGTGACGACGACGACGAAGTAGCACTGGCAGTACTCTTTGCGTTGCCGCTGCTGCTGCCGCTGCTGCTGCTGCTCCTGCCATCATCATCGTCATCGTTTTCTTCTTTTCCTTTCCTCTTTTAAGTTGTCGTGTATAGACACAGAAGAAGAAGAAGAAGACTGTCAGAAAGAATTTTTAGAAAAAAATTTGGAGAAAAATTTAAAAACAACAACAGATGACTTTTTGGGGGAACGTCACTTCAAAAATTTCTTTAACGACTCTCACTCTACTAAATACGAACACTCACACTACAACAACAAACTCACACACACACAGTAATCAAAGTGCTTTTGTGACGGAAGTTATTGTTGTTGTTGTTGGTTTTGTTTTCGTCGTTGTCTCGTTGCTGATATATACGCGATAAAAACGCGATAAAAAAGAGAGAGAGAAAGAGAGAAATTTGTTCCGTTACTCTTCGAGCGTAACTTGAGAGACGACGACCTGATGATGATGATGATGATGAGGACAAAGAAGAATTCGAAGCTCTTCTTCTTTTTCTTCCTCGAAGTGTTAGTTTTCTTCTTTTCTCTCGAAAAAGTATCGGCGGAAAGATTCACCGGGACGTTAAAACTAAACTCCGCGAACACGGAGCAAACGGTCGGTAAATTCGCGGTGAGAAGAACGGGAGATATAAGCGTGAAATTATCAACCGCGAAAACCGGTTGGGAACGTGGCAGACACAAGTTGAAAGTTTTATTGTTTGAAGATAAATCGTACGAAGAGTACGACCGACAGGTGAAGAAAGGAAGCTTGTGCGACAGTCGATGCAACATGGCAAATTTAGAGCACGACGTGGATTTACCGCACCCGAAAGCGACGCACAAGGCGGAAGGGTACGAGTTTTTTGAAGATCCAGAATCGGGAGACTCCTATCGAGTGGATTTGGACAGCGGGAACGTCAGTTGGGTACATCCCGAGAATCACATGGTGGACGAAGAAGCCGTTCGAAAAGCCGCGGATAACAAGAAGAAAAAAACACCGCCGTCGTCCAAAGGGTGGGGGCTTAAAGGAACAGGAGGGGCAACCCCCACGGATTCGTTGACGCCGCAGAAGATTGTGCACAGGGAGACGTATTTCGAATCGAGCTTACGAGCGATGCGACAGGTGAAAGGAAGAAGAGGCGTGACGTATAACGCGTCAAGAGCTGCGTTTTGGTATATCGTCGTCGCGGATTGCGCGTTGGAGTTTTACGACGCGAAGCCTCCGCCTTTGCATTTCGATATCACGATAAAGAATAATGGACAACACTTACCGTCCGATTTGAGCGGCATCGGGTGGGTGTACGTGACGAATTTTTTATTCATGTTCTTTTTAGGTTTGGTATTCGTCTCCATGGCCGTTCGCATGCACAGAAAGAACGAAAAGACGACGCATTTAGTCGTTCTTTTAGTCATGTTGGCGTACTTTTTACAAATGATGAGCTTATTACTTGAACTATTACACTTGAGAAGATTCGTCAAAGACGGGAAAGGCTTGCGATGGCGGTACTCCTACTTACCCGCAGATTTTATGGCAGAAGTCTCGCAAGGAACGTCTGAGTTTATAACGACGATGACGTTGTTATTTCTTGTCTGTGGATGGACGACGACGGCGGAGGCGGAAAGTTTGAAGAGTTCCGCGGCGAAAGTATTTAGTGGTGATTCGAGTTTAGAAAGCGGTTCGGCGGCGAGAAGACGAACGGGGGCGAATTTTGGAGCCGTCGCAGGCGCGGACGGCGTCGCAGACGATGGGGAACGAAAGAGAGGACGTTCGAACAACTTTAGTAGCGATGGTGATTACGACGACGATGCGAAGAAGAAGAATGCGCCGCCAACGCCGAAAACAATCGCTAAAGGTGCGGCAGCCATCGCGAAAGGTTTGCTCGGTAAAAAAGCGTTGGAAAATCCAGAGACGAAACGAATTTTAGTGAACATCACCGCAGCGTTGCGCTCGCCGGGGTATTTGTTCAAAAAGCTACCCAATGGTGTCAGCGCAAGCACTCGCCGCTTATCTGCTGGTGGGATGATTATCGCAGGGAACGCCGTGTTACATTTTATTTTAGAAGCGTGGGGGCGACGATACGAGTCGATGTTCAACTCGTTCCACGATCACGAACATTTACCCGGTTTCCTCCTCGTATTTATTCGTTTAGTTCATGCCGCAGTTTTTGTCGTCGGTGGTCGAACGGCTATTGCCGCCGCCGATGTCGACAGGCGAGCGAAGAATTTCATTCGAAACTTTCGAGTGGTTGGCTTGTTGTGGTTGATTTCGTTCCCCGCGGTTGTTTTCATGGCGAGGTTTATGAAAAAATTATGGCAAAGGCGTTTCGTCGCCGCTGGATGCGTGACGTTACAAACGCTCGGGTTGTGCGGACTCGCGAGTTTAGTTTTGTTGGACGATAGTTTCATGAAGTTGAGCTCAATTAGTGGGAAAGGAAATGCGTCGTTCTATCGCGGTGGCGTCTCCAAGTTTGGCGTCGGTAAGCTGCGAACGAAAGTGAGCATGGATTAAAAGATTGTCAAAAATACGACGCGCCTTTGAACAGAGCGGGGGATTCAAACTTTCCTTCTCGTGGTACAACAGAAATTATTATTATCGTTATTATATATACACTTTACTTTGCCGCTAAATCTATAACTTCCTCTTTCTCCGTCCAAGCACCGACGTTTTCGAAAGCCGTCGCTCTTTGGTGTCTATAATCCGCGTCCGAGCACCAACGCTCGTAGTCTCTCGCTAACCCGCGTAAAAAAGCTTTCTCGATTTCCCTCAGAGTGAATCCAAGAACGGCGTCGCCGACGCTCTGAGTAACACTTCGCGGAAACTTTTTGAACGGTCCAGGCGGATCGACACCGACGCCGATTTCTGTCCAACCTTCGATGTACGCGTATTTATTTTCCTCTTCTTCCGCCTCTTCTTCTCCCTCTTTTTTACTACTCGAAACATCATCCGCGTCGGCGTGTTCTGCCGAGCCAATGCCGTAGTGCAACAAATCACCGTAGTCCCACGATTCATCTCCTCTGCTTTTCCAGCGAAACGCCGTGCTCCCTCGATTAACGAACATCTCGTTTATGCCTAGACTTTCGACTTCCTTCCCTTCCAATCGACAACTCGCGACTTCAATCAAAACGCACGGTCCTCTCATATCCGCATCCTCGCGTTCCGGTCTGTACATTTTATTCATCTTCTTTCTTCTCTTCTCTTCTTCCTCTGCGTTCACATCGTTCGCTTTCGTTTTGCCACTCCACACAAATCTCTGTTCGTTATCCGTCGTCAACACGCTCACTTTCACTCTAACGACTGGTTTTACCTCCAACGTGAAGAACTTCAATCCCGGGATGGCGAGCTCGAAGAAGCCTTCGTCTTCTCTAATAGTCTCGTCGAAATATTTCGTCATCTTCGCGCCTAACGGCAACGGCACGTCCACGTACTGTTCCACAGGCAGTCGCATGTAGCTCGCCAACGATAGCTCTGGCGTGACATCGTCCGCCTCGTTCACTTTCACGATCGCTTCGCACGTCGCTCGAAGGTTCGTGTTCCACTCTTTGCCAGCCTCGTTGCTGTTGAACACATTTTTGCTGCTGCTGCTCCTGCTCCCTGGTGGTTGTTCGTTCGCCAGCGACGACGACGATGAAGAAACAACGACGCGATTTCGAAGACAGTACGAATGCCGACGAAGGCTACACATCCTCGTTCTTATATCATCAGTACTGTTGTTGTTATTGTTGTCTGTACCATTCCTAAAACTTCTTCCCCGAGAGGACGGAAAATGTTGTTGTTGTTGATGTTTAGATATGATTTTAGAAGATGACTTTGACGAAGATGACGACGCGCGAATGATGGTGAAAGGGTGGTTTGATTGCGCGTTGCGGAGAGGGTCGGTACGAGCACACGCATCACCAATACCACCGGTTTGACAGCGCATCGATGCTGATGCAAACATCATCATCATCATCACTCTTTTTATGTGTCGTATGAATTATAAATGTAAGAAAGCAGTTTGGATATTATTAAGAAATTCGTGGTGGAGGTTGGTCGTAAGCGTTTTTGGGCGAACTCACACAAAAAAGGAGAAGACGCGGAGAGCAAAAGGACGGATGGAAGAAGGGAGAGAGACTACGAATTGAGGGTAACAAAAACACATCATCATCATAATAATCATCGTGAACATTTCAAACGCCTTTCTCTGCTAACAACTCTTTATCAGCTAATTCCGCTGCTTGGATTTCATCGATCCGATCGGCTCTGGAGACGCTCGGATTGACCAAGCGGTCTTCTCCCGCCGTGACTGAAGCTTTAACAATCACGTCTCCTTTGCGTAAGTCTCTCACGTAGTCTAATCCTTTCGTGACGTACCCAAAGGTTGAAAACTCTCCTTCTTCGAACGCTACACCGCCTAAACCGGCTTGTCTGCGATCGAAATTAAAGAGAAAAAACTGGGAGGAAGAGGAAGCGCCGTCGTCCGTGGCTGAGCGCATGGCGCTGACGCTCCCGTTCACTGAGAGAGGAATGGAAGGTAACGCATCGATGCCGCTCGCAACATCTAAAGGCGACCGGTATCTCGGCTCGAATTCATTCGACGCCTTGACTTCCAAAGGGATCGATGTCGACGCTGAATTATCGCTGTTGCCAAAAATAACAGCCGTTTCGGATAAATTTAATTTACTCCCATCGAATTCGCCTCTTTTCACCGCGTCAACGAAGTTTCCAGCCGTAATTGGCGCGTTAAAACCGTCGCAGGTTATCTCGAGATCCACGGTTTTCAAAGGCTCGCCGTTCAAATTCCCAAACGAACTCCCATCGCCGTGTTTAATCGTAAACTTTAACTCCGCCCGTCCCGTCATTCTTGGCAACTCTTGGTATCGCTTCGGTAACAAAAATGGCAAGTCGTTCACTTGGTTCACCATGATATTTCCGTTCGCTTCTATGGCTTTGGCGATCCACTTATCAAAATTCTCCACGTCTTGGTTTTCGCACGCTAAGATTAATCTGTCCAAGGCGATGACTAAATTCTCAATCTCAACTTCCGCGCTGGCTTGGGTTTCCTTCACGATCGGTTGGAAAATCTCACCTCTTTTCTCCTTGACTATCTCTTTCGCTTTCTTGATTTCGTTCAACATCGAGTTCCACGGTTTTCGCTGCGGGATGCGAAACTGATACGCCGCGTCGTCCAAATTATACTGAATGTCTGACGACTCCGCATTCACTCTCGGCGTGGCTCGTCGTAACGCCGCGGTCGGCGTTCGCGGTAAGCCCGAATTTGGGTTCGATAGCAACGCGCTCGCTTCCCGGGGAAACGCAAAACCGGATGAAAGGAGGAAAACTTCGGTCGAGAGACACAAGGAAGCGCACAGCGCGGAAACTGCTGTTTTCAAATTCTTCTTCTTCTTCACTTTACCGTTATCAATGTCTTCATTGTAGTCGTTATCGTTGTCAGTTGTGTTCGCATCGTTTCTCGATGATGAAGAGGAAGAGAGCGAAGAAAGAGCGCGCTCGAACGCATCGAAATCGCTTCTGTTTGCGCAATAATCAATCGCCTCCTCCTCCTCCTCCTCTTCCTCGCCGCTTCTTCTGTGCGCGCTTCTCTTGGTTCTCCTCTTCGTCGATGATGATGATGTCTTCTTCTCCTTCTTCACCTGAAAGGTGTTATTACTCACCACCACCAGCGACGAGGAGGACGTCGTCATCATCGTCGATGATGCAGACCCAGCGAACATATCTATTTATTAAATACGGCGAGTAAAAGAAATACGAGAAGGAAATTTATTGTGATGTTGTACGACTGTCGTACGAGGAGAAAGGAACAAATTGTTTTTTCGCATGTCTCTCTCTTTTCTCTGCTACTGCTGATTAAAACTAACTACGGACATTATAGTATCACTTCTTCGCCCTTTTCTTTTGCTCCATGACCCACTCTTCGATTCTTCTCTTCAACTCGACGTCACTTTTCAAATCCTCTACTTTCAACGGTTGACGACTGAAAGGACAGGTTTCGTTAGAAAGCAAGTGGCGCTCGATGGTGGCCCGGTCGCAGACGTTTTTCGTGATCGGTACGATGACTGGATCTTTCATCAAAGTACACATGAGAGGGTCTTGGAACTCGTCTGGAATCTCGCCTAAATCGGCTTCGAGGTCGACGGCATCGTCCGCAGCTTTTTTCGCGGCTTTTTGTAGCTTTTGGAAAATCTCAATTTCCGTCGGCGAAAGAAGAAAGTGTTTGGAGAGAACGTCGATGGCCATGGTAAAGACTTCGTCCTTGTAACTTCGCCCATCTTCCGAAATCGCCTCGGCTAACGTCTTTTCCGCACCCGTATCCATCTTATCCGCGCCTTCATTGATAATGCTTTCGTTTTTATAAAGATTGAGATACACGGTGACGATTTTTGTCAGCAACTCTTTCGGATCGAACTTATACTTCTCCGGGTTTTTCACTTTCAACTTTCGTCTCTCCGGGCCGGCGAGGTGACTGAGGAAGTAGTTCAACATGTCCGCGACTCTTTTGATAATCTCGGGCCTTAGGAACGGCGTGGCGATCTCTTTACTCGTATACGCCATCATTTCTATGTTTTGCTTCGCGAAAAACAAATCCGATCTCAGTTCTCGTTCGCTGCTTTCGTAACGCGACTCGTGATCGTCGCGTTGTTCGTCCGTCAGCTGATTCCACTGCGCTTCGTCCCCCATCAACGCCTCCCTTTCTCGAATTTGCGGAAGTTTCTCCATAGCCTCGCCGAGAGAGTGCACGGCATCGTTGATGAGCATGTCAACAAACTTCGCGTAAAATCGCCACTTGGTTTCTGAAAAAATCTTCCAACCGTTTCGGTACTCCGGGATTGCCCAAAGATACTCGCAAATGTCGCCGATTTCTTTGCGGACGTTGAATTTTTCGTAAGGACCAACAGCTTGCTCGGCATCGGCGAAGAGTTTGAGCAAGTTCGGGATGAGAAACTGAAATGCGCTCGCGTTTGTTTCGAACATCACTCGACCTAATTTATCCGAGCCAGAATAGTCTGGTAAGAACGAGTGTATGACCGAGACAAACTTACATCGAAGATATGGATTTTTGATGTGCTCAGACGCCCCGGAGAAGAGAACGAGAAAGTCTACGACTTCGGTCAAAATTTCATTCTCAATCAACGAATGCGAAGAACTTTTCGTGCACATGACGTACACCAAGTAGTCCAAAGTATCTTCCACAATTTCTTCCGGTATCGCTCGGAAAGCTTTCGAGGCTTCATCCGGGAGTTGCGTCGTCGTCGTCGTCGGAATTGCTGGTGATGTCTGATCTCCACCACCACTTCTTGCTTCGTTCAATAACCACACGCACGTTAAACGATAGAATGCAAAACTATCCGATACTACGCGCGGATCCATCAAAGTCGCATCGCAAAGCATCGTCTGTTGAATGTAGGCATCTTTCTTCATGCGAAGTTGTCCGAGTTGAACAACAAACTCGTGTCTTCGCGGATCGTTCCCGGGTAAAGATTGTATCTCCTCCTCCAATTCGTTCACTCTCTCGGCATAACGGCGTATGGTGTGTCGCTGCCTCTCTTCTTGCGCGTTGATACACGCGATGATGCCAAGATGCATAGCGCGATGAGTCGCGAAAAAACATTCGCAGACGAATCCCCACGACGACGCGTTCGCATCGCCACCTTCTTCCAACTCAAACTCCCCGCTGTTATAGCATTGTTCCGCTTCGCTCTCGGTCATGCCAAGTCTCGTGCAATCTTTGTAGTCCGTTATACCGCACGATTTAGAAAGCGTGTATTCCGCTTTAATTTTCGGCAAATGTTTTCCTTTTCCGTTGAGAACGTCCGTGAATGGCAAACTCAAACGTAACATCGTCTCGCAAAAGTTTACAAAGTAGCCGTCTGAGCAATTCTCAAACCAAGATAATTGTTGCTCTTGTTGACTTCTTTTCTTATTCACGTGCAAGTTTAAGAAGATCCACTTTAAAACGCCATCACGAGTTGGCCCGCCGTGTTTAAGCAAAGTCTTTAAGATTGCGTGCAAGCCTTCGTAGACGCGAGCCATGTGCATCCAAATCGTCGCGTGCGCGTTGTCTCTTTCGCGCACACTCACTTTCAAGTCTTTCGATCCTAAATCAACGCTTGGAAATAAAGCTGGAAATACGTTTGGTTCTCGTCTTTGCGACAACATGTTCATCACCGGAACCCTCGAATACATCGGCGAAAGCGCAAACAGCGGCCCTAATATTGAACACTCCTCAAAATCTTTACCCAACACGTATCCATCGGACGTTCGCGCGTTTGCGTTGAAGTTTGGTATCATCATTACGTGCGGCGGTAAAGTAGGAAAGATTTGAGCGTTGCGGTTTTTGGGCATCCAGAGCGGATGCTTTATCAATCTCGCCGCGGCGATTGGATTCGCCGCGAGCATAAACATTGCCCTCAAAAATGGATCGAAATCCGCGAGAATGGACATTCCGTGGACGAGAAAAGGTTCGGTCGGTAAAGATTTCTCTCTCGTAAACGTCCATTGCCTTTCGTGCAAGAATATCGCATCCAGCAGGTCAGGTTCTTCCTCGCCAAACTTTTTGCAAAACGCGTCCAAATACATCTGGCTCATTTCGCCCGTGTATAATCGATACGAAAACTCATTCACACCGTATTCTTCCTCCCACTCTGATATTGGAAACATCCCTGGCTCTTCTCGGGTCCCTCGAATTTCCTCGTCCGGATTCAACACCAATCCACCGTAAGAGACGCACAATTTCTTCACCTCTTGCATCAACAGGTCGAACTTATCTTTCGCGTCCCTTTCGTTTGCAAACTGCGCGAGAGTGGACTTTCGCAACTCCTCGTCCGCTCTGTGAAACGTTTCTAAAAGGTACCTGAACTTTGACTTTTGATTCAGTTGGTGTTCGTTTCTTCTTTGTTCACCACCACCACCACCACCACCACCTGCTCCTCCTAACGATGATGACGAGGATAGCGATAACGATAATCGCGAGATCAGCACTCTGTCCGCAAACTCCTCGTTTATTTCATCCGCCTCGTCGTTTTCTTCTTCTTTTTCTCCTCCTCTTTCTTTCTTTTCGTTCGCGATCTCCTTTTCCAACGCGTCTAAAAACACGATCGATGACGACGCATTCTCGCCATTACCACCGTCGCTCGTCGTCGTCTTACTACCAGTACTACTATTGCTACCACTCTTCGTCCACGCGCAGTTGGTCACCAGCTCGAGCTTGGATTTGAAATACAGCCGGTGCATTTTCTTCGCGTCTTTCATCATTTTTCTTTTTCTCACGTTTTTTGTAGGACGACGAACTTTCTTCCTTCACAACAAAAAAGAAGAAGACTCTGAGTGAGAAGAGGAGGTTAGCAATCTGGCAATGTTGGGTGTTCGCAAAAAAAAATTTGTACTCGTCGTAACGCTTATTTTTCACGAAAAAGAGAAAAAGCGTCCCGAAACAGATCAAAGATATTTTTTCGGAAAAAACCTCAAAAACTTTTCTCACCGCCCTCCCCTCTCTTTGTGGATTTGATCGACTGCACATCCATCCTTTGCGAACACTTCATAGAGGAAGAACGCGCTCGTTCCACTCATTTGCGCGATATCTTTTTCCTCTTTGTGCGCGACAACACCCGCGCGCTTGTTTACACAAAGTTTGTTGACACTTTTGCTCGTAGAGGTGATTAAAAAAAAAGGGGAATCGGCTGCGTCACACTTCTTTTTATAAAAAAAAAGATGCATGTAAAAAAGGAAGAAGAAGAAGAAGAACATGAGCAACGATCGCGCCGGGCGATCAAAGTGGCTTTGAATCTCCTCGTGAAGTCACCTCGATCGACGCTTGAAAGATATAACAAATCGATCAGTTCAGATGACGGGAGTAGCGTCATATCTTCTTCCGCTTCTTCCTCTGATTTAGGTAAATTGGAAGAAGAACAAGAGGGGGTCAAAAGAGAAAAATTTCCGTTTTTGGCGGTAAATCAAAAGGAGCAGCCCAATAACAGGTTTGTTTTAGGGGAAACGCTCCCACTTCCTCGAGCGGAAAAGAGCATCCTCGTCTCTAAAATAGACGACGAAAATGACGACGACGAGAACTATCCGATCGTCTACCAAGTTTGCGAAGCGATTTTGGAGGAGGATGTGAAGAAATGCGAGAGATCGTGCACCGCGGCTATGGGCGTGTTGAAACGCGCGACGGTGTTTCCTTCTTCTCTCGTTCGTCCCGGGTTGTCGAAAAAAAGAGAAGAAAAAAATCTCGAGCGTGTTGTCGCCGAGAAAGAACGGGATGAAAGCAATAACGAAGAATCTTGTGAAGTGAACAAAGAAGGCGCGTTGGAAGAAAACTACTCGTATCTTTACGTCGTTAAGAAAGAAGAGGAAGCCAATCTGAGTCCCATTGAACGGATTTTTGGACCGGTCTCGGAGGATGTTCTCGCAGTCGCTCGTGTGAAATTTATTTCTCGTGATGATGATGATGATGGTGATGATGACATTGATGTCAAAACTGCAAGTGCCAATCCAATGGCGCACATTGCAGCGGCATGCGATCGTTTCTTCATTGCAAACGAAGCTTTGTTTGTAACGAGCAGGGGAGCAAACGCGGCGATATCTTTCTTCTCGCAACTTCTTCTCGATGGAGTCCATCGGGTCGTCTTAAATCGAACGGCTGCGCAAAAAGATGCGCATAACGAGAAAGATGTTTATTTTTCACTCCAATGCGTACCACCAATGCTTCCAGAGAATGCGAGTCTCATACCTTACGATGAAAGTGTCGCGAGAGACAGCGACGATGAAATTGTGTTCTCGTCGATGAAAACCTTCACCCTTCGCGCGACACTAGAGCGCGATCCGCTTCTCGAGACGGCTACGGAGACAAATTTGGAAGTCGCCGCGCACTCGAGCAAAGGTGACTATGGGAAGAGCAACTCTGTGAGCGCCGATAATTACGTGCGTCTTCAACCATGTTCAGCAGATAAAGCGAATGCTTCTCTCGTAGCATCGTTGTACGATGCGCTCTTCGCCTCGGCGAGCGAGGATGAACAAAGAAGAAGCAAAATCGAAGAAGATGTTTTCGTTCACGATATCGTGTCCGAAGCATTCACTTCGTCTATTTTTGATGCAAAAAGTGAAGTTGCACCGGCAAACAACAAGACGTGTCTTAAGACTGTTCTGCCGGAAACGAGCGTGATTACGCCATGTTTAGGCGTTTCCCCGGAACACGGGCGGGCGGTTTCGAAAGCCTTGGACGAGTGGTCAAAAGCTCGATCTTTCTCTCCGTCGTCGCTTTTTCGCGACGTCTCTGACGATGATAAACTTCCACAAAACTCTTCGATTATCGCTAAAGTGAAGAGACAAAAAGTTATTTTGTTGGGAAGCGATGTGATGAGCTCACTTTCACTCGATGCTGTGGTGACGGAGATCTGTCGCGAGATGGATTCTGAAGAAGCTGCTTTCGCTGGTGAGAAGACACTCGCAACTGCGACATTCTTGGCGTCTGCATCTCGAGGTGAGAAAAGTACAGGCAACTATGGTGGAATATTCTTCGATGCCATCGCTAAGCACGAAAATTCTGCGCATTTGCTCTTGCTCAAGCTCGCTTCGTTCGGAATTTATCCTTTGCGAGGTACTTACGACGTCTCCTTGTTCGATTTTTGTGACGAACCAGCCGCGCGGCCGTCATCTTCTCCAGTTTCGCCATCCTCTGATGCAAATGTTCTCTTCATTGCAACCTTCCGAAAGAGAAATTTCAAAATCATCAACACCTTATCGATCTCTAACGTCGATAAGTTGGTTGAGATCGAGCGCGAGGCTTGGATTTCGTGTCCGGAGATGCGCACGTCTGAAGATACGATTCGCGATCGCGTGTTGAATAATCGAGTGATGAACTTCGCGATATTTGATATGGACGGTGAATATCTCGAGGAGACAAATGACTCGTTGAAAGGAATGATGTATACGCAGTTTGTCAAAAGCACGGAAGACGTGTCCAATAGAAACTGTTGGGCAACGAAAGAGTCTGCTCGAGTTGACCCGTTCTCGTCGCAAACGATACAACTTTTGGATGTTTTTGCCGATCAACGCTACTCGCTCGAAAACGGTGGCGACGTGGGCATGCAGCTCAGAGATTTTGTGCTTCACTTCGCAGAAAGAGTTCCCATGGTACAAACAGTTTGCGCCGTTACTCGAACGAGAGGCTTCCGCGAAGTGCAACAAAAAGCCATCAAGGAAATTGAGGAAGTATCCGAGCGAACGCAAGCGAGCATCTCGGGACATCTCAAAGCCTCTCTCGCGATTCCCACGTACGAACAACACGTTATGTCAAAAGAAGGCGGATATAACGACCGCGGCCTATTCTTACACGTCGGTGCGGGAGCTAAAATTCTCAAGGTTCAGTACGGTTGGAGACCGAAAGATTACGAAAATGACGGAAACGGGACGCTCATCGAATACAAACTCGAACGACTTTCGTGGAGAAGATACTCAAACGTCAAAACGTTCAAGAGCTCACACAGCTCATCATCATCATCGTCTATGGTAGAAGCTGTTGCTTCTGCTATCGATACTGTCCAAGATGAAAAAATGGGAAGGGTCGCCGCCACGTAAATGTATGCCAGGAACTCCTTCGAGAAGGCCATGAAGTTATGTATCATCCACCCCTTCTTTCTTCAATCAATTCCATTTTTATGATTATGATTATTATTACATTTTAAGTTTTAATTGAACTACAGTACCTATTCTACTTTATATCACACGATATTCCTTTTCCTTACAACATGGCTCACATCTCTCCGCATTGTGAGATTATAACCGCTAGTTTTGGCGCGTTCGCACCCCCCGAGACTGGAACCGCTTCAATCTTACGCAAAGTTAACATGCCATCACCGATAACTCTTCCAAAAACTACGTGCTTATCATCTAACCATTCACATTTTGCGCACGTGATGAAGAATTGACATCCATTTCCGTCCTTACCGGCGTTCGCCATCGACAACAATCCTGGGCCGGTATGTTTCGCGACGAAGTTCTCATCCTTGAACTTACTGCCGTAAATTGACTTACAACCCGTCCCGTCTCCTTTCACAAAGTCGCCGCCTTGTATCATAAAGTCTTTGATTATTCTGTGAAAAGGAACATTTTTATACCCCAGCGGTTCCTTCGTTCTCGGATCTACGGTTTCCCCGGTGCAAAACTGACGAAAGTTCTCCGCCGTTTTCGGCACGACGTCTGCAAACAGTTCCATTTTTATTCGTCCAACTTCTGTGCCTCCGATGGAGATATCGAAGAAAACGATCGGGTTTTGTTTGCTAATCGGACGATCGTGCCAAGATGACGTCGTCGATATTGGTGCGTCTTCCGCGGCGACCATATCGGATTCTTTTGCCGCCGCGTCGGATATGAATTCTATAGTATTATTACTTTATTATTATATGATGATGTTAATGCGTTCGCTCGTCGTCTTGTCTCTTTTTTGACGACGAAGAACAGAACCAAACGACGCAAAACTCTAAAAAAACAAGGGTCTCTCTCTCTCTCTCTCTCTCTTTCCTTTTTCTCTCTTCTCTCGTAATCGCCACAAATTGCACACAAACCTTCTTTTTTATTCTTTTCTTCTCAAAAGAAACGATATTAAAAGTCTTCGCGAGCAACAAGCGCATTAAACACACACACACACGCAGTCACACGCACACGCATTCAAAAACCAACCTTTCCGTTTTTTTATGGAAGAGCTCGAGCCATCCTTCGGTACGTTTTTTTAGTTCTTCTTCTTCTCTTTGTTTTGAAGAACGAGAAGATGAATTTATTACTTCTTTTCTTTCCCTTCC
>Ga0181553_10002917_pt1 | contig 14918 bp, 13 predicted proteins | sample 011ome_17_FD_133753 | JGI IMG/M metagenome (GOLD analysis project Ga0181553, IMG submission 133753) | Coastal salt marsh microbial communities from the Groves Creek Marsh, Skidaway Island, Georgia - 011502XT metaG (megahit assembly) | ecosystem: Environmental > Aquatic > Marine > Intertidal...
TAAACTAATTTTTTTTTTATATCGTATTCTGCAAATTTCTGATCTGCAGCTGTATCAATTTCATACCAATAACTTCTATATTTCTTGACTTTAAGTGTCATGATTTCATTTTTAATACACAAATTTATAAAGCTAGTCATATCTATTTTTTTATTTTTTAATTTTTTAAAAAAAACATAGCATTTATCAAAAGTCTTTTTTTTTAATTTAATTATTCCCATAAACTGATGTTTAGGTAACTTTTTACTATTCAATTTAGTACCTATTTCAAACAGCTTTCCGTTTTTAATAATTAAATTTTCTGCATCTTTTAAAATTTTTTTTTTAGACATTCTTTTTTTCCAATTACCTAACCAATTAATATTTACAGGGATTATATTTTGTTTTTCTTTTAATATTGTAATAATTTTTCTATCAAATATTACATCCCCATATACAATTACAACATCGCTATTTACCTTTGTTTTGGTTAAAAAAAGACTGTAAACCATATTGGTTGTAGAATAATTTTTATTAACAATGTTAGTAAAACCTAACTTTCTAGATAAACTCTTTAAATATAATTTTTTATATCCAGATACTAAAATTTTATTTTTAAATAAATTAAAAAAACTAGCGTTATATGTAAGTAATGGTTTTGAGTTGAGCTCAACCATGCATTTTGGTTTATTTCTAAACTTTGATGGTAATCGAGAACCTCTACCTGCTGATAATACTATTAGTTGCATTAAATTCTTTAATTAATCTCTTATCAAAATTTTTATAAAATTTATACCTCTCTGGGTGCCACATTATACCTAAAATTTTTTTATTTTTTATATGAAAACCTTCAACTGTATTATCATCTGCAATACAAAATAAATTAATATTTTTTTTTCTTTTATATTCAATTACTTCGTTGTGGTATGAATTAACAATTTTTAATAATTTTTTTTTATTAATATAAAAATTAACGTAGTGATTTCCTACATGATTTTTTTTTCTTCTTATTTTAAATTTATTTTTTTTTGCTAGAAAATGTGATCCATGACAAATACCTAACATTTTTATTTTATTTTTTATAGCAAAAGAATAAATTTTATTATTTATACTATTTCTTACTTTGTCTTCATCGGTCTTAATATATGAACTATTTCCACCAGCAAATATTATTAAATTATATTTTTTTACAATGGATAAATTGTAAATTTCTATAGAAGCATTATTAAAAATTTTTTTTATAAATTTAAGTAATCTGAAATCTACACAATATTCAATTTGGTCTTTATAAATTTTTCTAATTGTTGGAACAATTAATATTTTCATTAATATATCTTTCTATTTAGACAATCTAAAGTGATGTGATTTTTATTTTTTAAAAAATTATAAATTTCTTCACCTACACCAATGGCGGCTGGCAAAGATAACTCGGAAGATCTAATACTCATGTGTGAATTTTGGCCACCAAATTTAGTTATCAATCCTTTAATTTTTTTTGAAAAAATAAAATCATAACCTGGGTCTGCACTTTCAATTAATACAATTTTATTCTCTATTTTTTTTATATTTTTAAGATCTTTTAGCTCAATTAATTTTTCAAGAATTATTTTTTGAGTAATAAAATTTCCCCCTGATAAATTTTTTTCATACACATATATATCTTCTGGACTAATTATGGTTTCAGGTAGATGTAATAAAGAATTGTTCTTGTAAATTAGTTTATTCTTTTTTATTGAGTATTTAAAATCTTTAATAATCGATAAAGAATCCAAATTATCATGCAAATTTTTAACTGTATTAATGTCTAAGTATGACAATTCATCTCTATTGATTTTATATTTTTTTCCGAACTTTATAAGATTTTCAAAAACTAAATCTATATATTTTGTAAAAATAAATTTTGAATATTCTCTGAGGTAAATGGAATCTTGTAAAAATTTTACAAATTGATCAGGTGTTAAATCAAATCCATTATTTTTTAAAAATTTTAAAATAAATTTTTTTTGCTTTCTAGAAAAAGAAAATTTTACTTTTCTAGTATCAAAGTCTTTTTTTTTGTTAAAGTATATATCGTAGCCTTCTTTGTAATTTAGTGTTGTTATATCATATGTATTTGGTCTAAGATGACCATTTATTTTACAAAATTTTTTTTTTGAAAATTTTAAAAAATCATTATTTACTTTTGTTGCTATATTTTTAATTGAATTCATGAAAAGGTTTTTTTCTGACAATGAAAATACATTATTGTCAACCAAAGAGTTGACAATATCGACTGCAACGAAACCACATCTTGCCAATCCTGCAAAAGCTACTGTTCCATTCTTTTTGCATTCCTCAATTAAATAATAAATTTTATTTATATTGCTTATTTGAGATTGTGATATTTTAGAAAAGTTTTTTTCTAATTTTTTAATTTTAATAAAATCTTTTTTCATTTCTTGGATTGTAATTAATGTTATTTTTTTAAGACTATTTCTGAATTTAAAAATTTCATTTTTATTAAACTTCTTACTTAATTCATTGATTAATCTTTTGTTAGTATTTGGTGTAAAGCATGTAAATAAAATTTTAAATTCAATCTTATCGTGGTAACTTTTATTCATCCTAAATTTTTCAAGGTAGAAATTAACTAATTTTTCAGACAAGAGTGGAGGTAAGTCTTTTGGTATCCAAGAATTAAAATCTACTCTTACATCAATAAACGGTGTGCCAAAAAAATTTGTCATAAGATGATGAGAAGTTAAATCTTTATAACCATAGTTGCTTCTGTGTTGAGACCAAATATGATCGGTTATCAATTCTTTATACATCGAAAGTGCAAGAGGCCTTGGCTTAATACCTATAATTTCAGCTGGATTCCAGTCTGGCATAACTCCGAAACAATTTGTCTTGCCATATAAATCATAATTTTTTTCTTGAAGTTTTATAATTTTCTTCTCTAATCTTTTTAAATTTTCAAAATAAAATTTTTTATTTACAACTTTTTTTTCTTTTGAAAGAATTAATCTTCTTACTTGCAGAATATGCGTCTTTTTTTGACTATCAATTGCAAATTCAATATCTAATAAATCTGTTTTGAAAAGTTTTTTTAACTTTTCAATTTCTAAAACTAAATCATAAAATCTATTTTTTTTGTCAATAAAATTTATATTAGCAATAGAAATTGAAAATGAATTTTCACTACCAGATGTTACTATTTCAGTATTATTTCCTTTAGAATAATTTATTGTTATGATTGGTAGATAGCTATAAATATCGACCGTAGTACATACCCCAGAAATCTCTACATCTTGAAGCATTTTTTGAATAATAATTTCATTATATTTGCTATTTTTTTTATAGCTATTTATTACTCTTTGAATTTTAGTATAAACATTATCAATATTATCAGTAGATATATTTAAAAAACTTTGGAACCTTCCAGCATTTGTTGTCTTAGATGTATCTTCTTCAATTGAAGAAGATCTTATTGCTATTTTATCATTTTTGAATTTCTTAATAATTTTTTTATAAACAGAATGCTTATTTTTTAAATAAAAATTACAATTAAATATTAATAATTCAGGTACATTAAATTTTTTTTTTTTTAATAATAATAGTGTTTTACCCTTAGTCTTAAACATATAAAATTATTATTTGTCTAACTTTATTTTAAAAATTTTAGTATTTGCTATCATTAAACCATATTTATTTTCATAATTTATTTTGTTTAATTTTTTTAATTTTTTAAATAATGAACTATGGTTATACATTTCTTTGGGAATTGGCCATTCATTAATTGAAACGGTTTTGGCTTCAATATTTTTTTTTTTTAAATAATTAAAAATTCTTTTTTCATTACTTAAAGAAATTATTGGATAATAAATTTCACCTCTTTTATTTAAAAATAATTTAAAGTTCTTAAGTACATTTAAAGTTAATTTAGTACCATCATCACCACTTTCACAGGGTACATTTTTGAACCAATTACTTATTTTTGCAACTGTATAACTTATTCCAGATATATCATTTATAATAATATCAAATTTTACATTATTAATTTTTTCAAAAATATTTGATTGTAAAAATAAGGTTTTTTTTTTAGATAATTTATTTAATAAACAATTTTCTTGTGCATTTGCAATAGCTTTTTTACTAACATCAACAAAAGTTACACTTTCTATGTTTTTAAATTTTTTAAGTAGATAAATTCCTACAACTCCATTCCCACATCCCAAATCTAAAATTTTAACTTTTTTTCTAGAAGGGTTAATTTTAATTGCTTGGATTAAAAATTTAGTAGTTTCTGTAGGTTGAAATACATCTTTTTTACAAAATAGTTTTATATATTTATTTTTATTATTTTTATTTAAAAAAAATTTTAAATAGTTTCTATTCAAGAATGCCTCCATCCAGATCTATCTTACTCATGTTAATAAACCTGTGTTTAATTATTAGATTAATTGTATCAATTATAACAGATGGATTTCCAAGTTTGCCATCCAGTGTTTGTTTTAATAATTTTTTTTGAACATTTATATTTAACGATCTCCACATTTTACTATCAAAATACCCCAGACTAATTATATTTGAAGTAATATTGAATGCTTTATATTCTTTACTTATTGATCTCGACAAACCCTGTAGCCCTGATTTAGAAAATGAGTAAAGGATATTACCTTCTGATCCTTTTTCAGCTTTTTTTGAACTTAAGAATATAAATCTTCCAAAATTGTACTTAATCATTAATGGAATTAATCTTTTTGCAATTTTCAAAGACGATACTATGTTTGAATCTATTACAGACTCAATTTTTTTAAAATTTATATTAATTAATAAACCTTCATCTCTTTTTGCCGCAAAATTAATAAATATAATTTTTTTTTTTCCATTATATTTTTTCTCTATTAATTGCGTTAATTTTTTTAAAGATTTTGTTAATATAATATTTTTATTCTTTATTCCTTTATAAGTAGATCTATAAAAACCTACAATTATATTTTTTTTATAAATCTTCTTTAAAAAAATCTGAGCTAACTCCGAATTTACACCATTTATAATATAAAATTTTCTCATTTTAGAATGTAATAGAGGTGACTCCCCAAGCTAAACCTACTCCAAAACCGCAAATTATAACTCTTTGATTTGTTTTGAATTTTCTTTTTTTTAAAAATCTTTTAAGAGCAATTGGTATAGATGAAGAAGTGGTGTTTCCATATTTAAGATCAATTAAAAATTTTTCTTTTTTAATATTAAGTTTTTTTTTTAAACTTTCTAGTATTAGTTTACTCGCCTGATGACAAATGTAAAAATCTCTATTATTTTTTTTTATAATTTTAAAATACTCTTTTATAACGACTGGTATTTTGTTAAGTGTAAACAAGTAAACATCTGAACCTGACATATTAAATTCTAGATTATTTTTTTTATTTTTATTAATTATAATCTTATCAAAATTAGATCCGTCAGTACCAAATAAAAAAGGTCCAAAACTTTTTTTCTTTCTTTTCTTAATTATTGTTAAAGAAGCAGCATCAGAAAAAATAAATTTATTTTTATTATTTTTATCAAAATATTTACTGTAAGTGTCAGCACAAATTAATGCAATTTTTTTAGATATTTTTGATTTAATAAGACCGGTTGCAACAGACAATCCATGAATAAAACCTGAACATCCCATATTTATATCAAAAGTTAAAATATTTTCTTTAAGTCCCAATCTTCCTTGCACAATAGCAGAACAAGAAGGTAATAAATATTCGGGTGTTTGTGTTACAAATATCAGTGTATCACAATTTTTAAGCTCATCTAAATTTCTAATACAAACTTTTAAAGCCAAATCTATTACTGAAAGATTTTTATTGATTTTGTAAGTTTCCAAAATACCAGTCTTATCAAAAATTCTTTTAAAATTTTTTTCTTTAAATAAGTTATTTTTTATTTTTGGAACTTCAAAATCAATATGGGAAATAAATGGCTCCATTTATTTCATAAGAGATTTTTTTTTTAAAAAATTTTTAATATCCCTATAGGTATGTAAAGTAGAAAGCTTTGAAAAGTTAACTTTACCTTTAAATTTTTTATCTAAGGAACTTATTATTGATAATTGACCCAAAGAATCCCATTCTTCTAAAGAATTTGAATTCAAATTTTCTGTAATTTTATTAATTTTAACATTCAATGACTTAGATAATATTTTCTTTAAATCATTCTCAGATATATTCATTTTATTTTACCTTAATTGAATTAATTTCTCTATTTGCAAATATACCATTTGACCTACTTGAAAAGCAAGGATTATAAATCCTATTTAAATTTTTAAAATGATAATGGATTACTTGGCTTATTCTTGTTTTTTTCTTTTTTTTTATTTTACTTCCGCCATGTAAGAGATTTGCAGACCATATCAATACATCACCTTTGTTTAAAAAAATTTTTTTTTTTTTTAATTTTTTTTCTTTTATAGTCTCCTCTAAATATTTTTCATAAATTGTATAATTTTTTTTAAGCTCTGTTGTGGATTTAGGAATTTTAAGATTTAAATCTGTAAAATCTACAATACCAAGTTTGTGGCTTTCTGGGCAAATAATTAAGGGACCATTTGAGTCATCAACTTTTTCTAGCGCATACCATGCACCTGCTAAATATAATTCTGGGGAACTTCCAAAATGAATATAATCGCTATGAAGTGGTTGCTCTGTACCTTTTAAAAAATTTATAGTTGATATTGGAACTGGCTCTCTTCCATAAACGAAATGCAGAAAAGCAGTTATTTTTTTTTGAAAACACAAATTTTTAATAAATTTACTTTTTTTCCAACCCTCTATTACTCTGGGTGAAGCATTATAATGAAAATATTTAGGATTTTTTTTGTATTCATTGCTATTAATTATTTTATTAAAGTCAGTAACAACTGAATTTACAAATTTTTGATTAAGAACATTTTTCATTATTAAATAGCCATTTTTAATAAAAAATCTTACCTGATTTTTATATTCTAAACTTAGATTTTTTTCATCGTTTAAAATTTTATTTGCAAAAATAGACTCAAACCATGGTATCGAAACTGATTTTTTATTAACTGAAAATTTTTTCATTATTTTTTTTACTTTAAAACTCGTCAAACGACAACTGATCTTTATTATCTATAGAGACAACGATATTTTTTGACATAAAATAACTTGGTTTTTTTTGTAATATTTTTAGCACTAAATCGTGAATATTTTTGGTTTTTATGCATGAACAGTAAATTTTATCATTAATATCTTTTATAATAAAATTTTTTTTTAAATATTTTTCTATTTTGTATTCAGCTTTTTTTGACTTTAATCTCATAAATCTTACTGGATTATAAAAAATATCAGTTTTTGATTTTTTATTATTAAAAATAATTTTTCCTTTAATCGGTTTATAAAATCTATGATTTATACCATTTAGATGCTCTACATGATGTAAATATGTACAGGTATCAATCCATTTTATACCTATATTTAAAAATTTAACATTATATTTCATGAAATTACCAAATGGACTATTCATTCCAAAACTAAATGAACCACAGGGCTTTATTATCTCTTTTTTGTTTCCCAATACAGCAATTGAAAAAACAGGGTGAGCACTTCTAACTATATTATTTTGTCTAAGAAAAAAATTTTCAAAATAACCAAGATCACTTTTACTTTTTTTGATATTAAAAATTTTTGTTTTAGGAAATTCAAATGTAAATGTTGGGCAAATAATAGTTCCTTGATTACCAACACACTCTATTATCGTATCTAAAATCATTTTTGAGCATTCTTCTTTTAAATCTTTTAAAGACTTATTTTGAAAAATTTCATCTTTGTAGTCTTTAAATGCTTGTCCCAAATTTACACCTAGATAAACAGTATCTTTTTTTTTAACACCAATTTTTATTAAATTTTTTTTAAGCTGTTTGCTAAAACTTATCATACTAGTTACTGAATTATTGATTAAAATACATTTAAAACTTATAACAATTATTTAATTATATTAAGGAAAAAATGAAACTAAATAATTTAAATAATTTTGCAGTTTTTGGTCTCTCTTTCGGTGGAAGACAATTTGTTCGAAAGTGTATTGAATATGGATATAAAATAAAACTAATAATTGATAATGACAAAGAAAAGGATGGAAAAAAATTTTGCAATATACCTATCTTACTGCCTGAAAAAGCAATAAAAAAAAAAATAGAAATTGTTTACTTAATAGGTCGTTATATTAAAGAACAAAAACAACAACTATTAAATTTTGGATTACCAAAAAATAAAATATTCTATGTACCAAGAAAAGATATAGAAATAACTGGTAATTTTTTAAATCAAAGAAATAAGTTAACCTTAAGCTACCTCAAAACTATATCGGAAGTTTGTACATCTATTGATATACAAGTCTGGCTAATTGACTCAGGACTTCTTTCAGCTGCAAGAGATCAGGGACTTGGTTCATTATCAGATTTTGACTTGATGCTTTTAGGAAAACAAAAATCATCATTTTTACTAAAAAAATTAATTAATGCGCGGAGTGATTGGATAATAAGAAATTACTACACTTCTAAAAATTTAGATCAATTGGGCACAGTAATTATGAGTTCAGAACTAACAGAAATTGTAGAACCGGCGGTTATCGATTTAAAAGGTTTAAACACCAACCCATTATTAATCAAATATCCTAATCTTATTGAAAATCATTTTAAAAATAGTTTTAAAAATCTTGAAAAAACTAACATAAAATATCCAAATGATTATGAAAAATATCTAAAAATTCTTTATGGCTCTAATTGGCAAATACCTGAAGATTTTTTTAAACCTAGATACTAGCAAACATATTAACTAAAATAGATTAATTTAATACAATTTATAAAATTATTTAAATTCAATTCTTAAAACTTTAATTTATCTCTTTAAATTGCAATAAATTTTTTAAATCATAAATAATATGTTTTTTCTTACCTAAACTTCTTATTTGCTTTAAGGATAATTTTTTAAAATCATCATGTGCAACCGCTAAAATAATTGCGTGATATTTAGCTTTATGAGGTCTTGAAATTAAATTAATTCCACAATTATTTTTAACTTTTTTTTTATTTGCCCAAGGATCATATACATCAATATTAGAATTGTATTTATTGATTCCCTTTATTAAATCTAATATTTTAGTATTACGAATATCAGGACAGTTTTCTTTAAATGTAAAACCCATAATCAAAATATTTGCTTTTTTAATATTTATTTTTTTTTTAATCATTTTATTTTTTATTTGATCTGCAAAATAAAAAGCCATGCTGTCATTTATTTTTCTACCTGCAATAATCATTTCAGGTTTATGACCTGCTTCTATAGATTTGTAAGCTAAATAATATGGATCCACACCAATACAATGACCCCCCACAAGACCAGGTCTAAAAGATAAAAAGTTCCATTTTGTATTTGCTGCATCTAATACCGACTTAGTATCAATTTTTAATTTATTAAATATCATTGTAAGTTCATTTATTAATGCAATATTTACATCCCTTTGAGTATTTTCTATTACTTTTGCAGCTTCCGCTACTTTAATATTGGGTGCTTTATGAGTTCCAGCAGTAATAATTTCTTTATACAATTTATCAACTTTTGTAGCTATTTTCTTAGTAGATCCTGAGGTAATTTTTATAATTTCTGAAATACTGCGTTCTTTATCACCAGGATTAATTCTTTCAGGTGAATAACCGCAAAAAAAATCCTTATTAAATTTTAATCCAGATTTTTTTTCGATAATTGGCATACAAACTTCCTCTGTAACACCAGGATAAACAGTAGACTCAAAAATAACCAAATCACCTTTTTTAATAATTAATCCTATCATTTCACAACATTCCTCTAAGAAACTTAAATCAGGTTTATTTTTTCCATTTACTGGTGTTGGAATAGTTGCAATAAAAATTTTACAATTTTTAATTTCATTAATATTATTTGTAAACTTTAGATAGATAGATTTTTTAAACTCACTATTTGAGACTTCAAAAGTAGTGTCTATACTTTTCTGAAGCTCCTCAATTCTACCTTTGTTAATATCAAAACCTAAAACATCTCTTTTTTTTCCAAATTCAATTGCTAGGGGCAAACCCACGTATCCAAGCCCAATAATAGCTAATTTATTTTTTTTAGTACTTATTTTTTTATTCTGATATTTAATCATTATAGTATTCTCGATACCATTTGATAAACTTATCTACACCTTCCCTAAAATTTGTTTGAGGCTTGTAGTTAATTAAGTTATTTAAAATAGACGTATCAGCCCATGTACTTGGCACATCTCCTGTCTGCATAGGCAAATAATTTCTAATAGCTTTTTTATTAAGATTTTCTTCAATTGCCTCTATAAAATCAAGCAATTTTATCTTATTTGAATTCCCAATATTGACTACTCTATAAGGTGCAACAGGTGACGAACTATTCATATCGTTTGAACTTTCTTCTGTTGATGGAATAGCATCAATCAATAATCTTATTCCGTGGACTAAATCATCTATGTAAGTAAAATCACGATACATTTCTCCATTATTATAAATATCGATTGGCTTATTATTAAGAATTCCAGAAACAAATTTAAATAATGCCATATCAGGTCTACCCCAGGGTCCATAAACTGTAAAAAAACGAAACATTGTTGTGGGAATTTTCCATAAATAAGAATAAGAGTGTGCCATACTTTCATTAGCTTTTTTTGTAGCTGCATAAATTGTAAGTTGAGTGTCAGCTTTATCGTTTTCAATGAAAGGCATTTTTGTATTCGCACCATAAACAGAGGATGTTGAAGCCATTAAAAGGTGTTTAACTTTCAGTTTTCTTGAAACTTCCATAACGTTAAATGTTCCAGTTATGTTTGAGTCGATATATGCGCGTGGATTTTCAAGACTATAACGCACACCTGCTTGAGCAGCTAAATGAACAATCACATCTGGCTTGAATTTTTTAGCTGCTTCATCAAGCTTATCAAAATCCTCGAGCATACCTTCAGTTGCAATAAAATTTGAATTCTTTAATAAAATGTTATGTCGAGCTATTTTTAAATTTACATCATAGTAATTGGTCATACCGTCATAACCATTTATCTTAAAACCTTGTTTAAGTAATTTATTTGCTAAGTGAAAACCAATAAATCCAGCAGTGCCTGTTATTAATATTCTCATTTTATTTTTTATTTAATATCATTTTTAAATACTTTTTTAACTTAAATTAAACTTTTTTCAGATTTAAATTATTTCTTCAAAACTTCCTTGACCTATAAGCTTACCTTTACTAAGTTTAAAAACGATATCACAGTTCTTAACTGTGTTTAAACGATGTGCTATTAATATAATTGTAATACTTTTACTAAGATTATTTACAGCATCCATAACTGATTTCTCAGTCTCGTTATCTAGGGCACTTGTTGCCTCATCTAAAATTAATATTTTTGGATTATGGTATAAAGCTCTTGCAATTCCAATTCTTTGTCGTTGTCCGCCAGATAATTTAACACCTCTTTCACCAATATTAGTTTGGTATTTTTCAGGTAATTCATTAACTATAAAATCATTTAAATTTGCTATCTTAGAGACCTCTTCAACTAATTCATAATTTATATCTTTGGGCTTTACTCCAAAAGCTATATTTGCAGCCACAGTATTATCAGATAAATAAATACTTTGTGGAACATAACCTACTTGTGACTGCCAAGATCTTAAATTTTTTTTTGAGATTATTCTATTATCAATCTCTAGAGTCCCTTTTTGAGCCTCAAGTAGTCCTAAAATGATATCTATAATTGTTGTTTTGCCACTTCCAGTAGTGCCGATAAATCCTACAGTTGATTTTGCTGGTATTGTTAGATTTATATCTTTTAAAACAACTTGTGAAGATTTTGGATAACTAAAATTAATATTTTTTAAAACAATTTTTTTATCAAAGGTAACTATCTCTTCATTTTGATTTTCATTATATTGATGAAGATTATTAAGATCATCATACAATTTATTAAGGGAAGGAACTATAAAAGTAAGTTGAGTAAAAGAACTATAAACTTGCTGCAATGCTGGCATCAAACGATAACCTGCAAAAACATACAAACTTATAATTGGTAATGCGTTATTAAAATTGCCTGTTTGCAACATTGTATATAAGATTATTAGCAAAACTCCACCAAAAGCGATTGCCTCTAAAATAAAACGAGGCATCTGAGATATGACTAGAGAGGATGCATTAGCTTTAGCATAATTTTTAGCATAGCTAGAGAAACTATTTACATAGTTTTTTTCCAAACCACCTATTTTAATTTCCTTAGTGGCAGAAAAAGCTTCATTAAGTAAAGTAAATCGAAATTGATTGTTTTGAAGTCTTATTTGACCGGCTTTTTTAAGGAAATTACGAACAAAATAAAAAATAAATAAATACGCTAAGCCAAGGGAAAAACCAACTATCAATGCAAGTTTTGGGTTAACAACAATTAATAAACTGATAAGCGTAATTGCAACTATACTTTTAGCAATTAATTCAATTAATGGGTTAATACCTCCTCCAACTATTTGTTGGACTTCAGATAAAATTGTCTTTCCTATATCGGCACTATGACGAGATAAAAACCAGCTATAAGGTTGGTGCAAATATTCTTCTACTAAACGTTTACCAATGCTATATTCACGCATCTGAACAAACCGAACTTGTGTATAAATTGTAAGTACTTTAAAACTTAATGAAGTAACTAATAATAAAAATACAATAAAACCTAAGCCAAAAAGAAACTGCTGATTATTTTGAACTCCAAGAATATCTTTTGAAACTTCAAAAGTAGTTTTCAATATAAAATTTGTTTCTATAATACTGGGATTTGTAAGGACAGCCATAAATGGCAGTATTGATGCTACACCTATCATCTCCAAAAAAGCCATAATCATTATCATTATCAACAACAAACCAGCATTTTTCCGTTCATTAGGGGTAAGTAAAAATAGTAATTTTTTAATAGTCTGCATTTATTTTATTTTTATTTTTTTTTAAATAAATATTATTAGAGAGTTTTAGTACCAAAAATATATACTCTAATACAAAGATAAATATGTACAAGAGACTTTTATGTTAAATAAAAAAATAAATGTTAATGATTTTGCAGAAAATCTTGAAATAGAAATCAAAAAACTAAATTTCTCATTTATTGAAAATTCGAATGAATTCATTTTAAAAATAAATGATATTAATATTAAATTCAATAAATCTAAATCTAAATATACTGAAAAGCCAGTTAAATTTTTAAGAGAATTTCTTAAAAAAGGTAAAATTTATGAACCAGGTATGATCGCAACACTTTATCTTTTAAGAAATCTAATAAAAAAAAAAGTAATCTTTTATGATATTGGAGCTGAGTATGGTTATTTTTCATTCATTGCTTCTTCTTTTTTTAAAGAATGCAGTTGTATTTTGATTGATGGAAATCCATTAACAAGTGAGATTGTAGGATCATTGAAAAATTCAAATAATAATTTTAAAATATTTAATGTTTTGCTTGGAGCAAATAATGACTATCAGACATATTTGGTAGAGGGTTATAATTTCATTAATAAAAATTCATCATATTTTTTAATGACACTTTATAAGAGAAAAATAAAATTTTTTTTAAAAAAAATTTTAAAATTTTGCGGATTAAATTATTATAACCCCAGTCCTCTAGTCGCTGAAATTGAACAAGTTCAATTACCCAAAATTTTTCAAGAAAAAAATTCAGATATAATAGAGATTTTTAAAATTGATACTGAAGGTTCGCAGGCAAATTTCTTGCCTCCTTATATTGATGACTTATGTTCTCGTAAACCTATAATTTTAATAGAATTAGATAGTCATGAGAAAATGCAAAAATATAAAAAAACAAATAATGATCTTTTACAATTGTTCATGAATAAAAATTATAAAGCTTTTTGGATTGATCATAGAAAAGGTCAAAAAGTTTCAATAATAAATTCATTAAAAATAGAAAATGATCGTAATTCACTTTTAATTTTGTTGCCTAATGAATTTTTTAAATGATTTAAAATGTAAATTTGATAATACTTAAAATGAAACAATCATTATCATTATCAATAAAAAGCCAGCATTTTTCCGTTCATTAGGGGTAAGTAAAAATAGTAATTTTAAAAGTCTTCATTAAATTTTAATATTTATACAATAGGTTTATATTTCTAGATAGACTAATATAAATGTAAGAGTATTAATTCTTTTATAACGAAAATTACTTTTTGTGTGTTTCTTCAAACTATATTTGAGTTTTTAATAAGCTAGGCAATTATGTTTTTAAAAGTAAATATTAATTTTTTTTATTTCTTTTATCAATTTTGTTAAAAGTTATTTTTTTTAATTATATTTTCTAGATTTTTAATTGCACTTTTGTTGCTGTTTGAAAAGTTATTAAGAATAATTGGTTTGTGGTCATTTTTTGATAATAACACCACACAGTATGAGCCAATGTAGCCTGCGCCTCCAGTGATAAAAATATTTTTCATTTTTATAATAAACTATTTGCTACCCATTTATGAAATTGATGGGTTGGTTGATCCATAACTGGTGAAAAGTTTCCTCCACTATAAACTGGTGAACCCCTTCCTGCTTGCATTCCTTCAATTGCACTTATATCTTCCAACATAACCTCTTTCCAAAATCTTGCATTTTCTTTTCTTAATTCTTTAAGTTCCTCTCCATTAGCACTTTTATCACCAACATAATACATTTGCATATGTTCTTTTGTTTTATTTACTGCAAGTGGTTCTAACCAAAACACATAAAAGTGATCTAGGTGTAAACCAATCATTACATTAGGAAACAATGCAATATATTCAGAATTTTTAAGTGAATTTTTTTCCCAATTTTTAAATGTATCAAATTTTTTATTTCCCTTTACAGGTTGCTCGTATTTTTCACTTCCTTGTCCTGCAA
>Ga0181553_10002942_pt1 | contig 14872 bp, 10 predicted proteins | sample 011ome_17_FD_133753 | JGI IMG/M metagenome (GOLD analysis project Ga0181553, IMG submission 133753) | Coastal salt marsh microbial communities from the Groves Creek Marsh, Skidaway Island, Georgia - 011502XT metaG (megahit assembly) | ecosystem: Environmental > Aquatic > Marine > Intertidal...
TCATCATGCAGATCCTGAACTTGCTCTGGTTCATGCTCGACAACACGTATTACAGCGACATAGCCCTCATCAATCTCAATAAGATCACTGTTATATCGATTCATCAACACGTCTTCAGAGAAAGCTGATGCGCGTACTTTTGCATTCTGGGCAATACCATCACCACTATCACTCTGTATCCAATCGGTGGATTGCACATTTAACTCTAACGCCTCAGCCGCTTTATCAAGATTATCTGGAAACTCATAACTCAGCTCCTGTAACATCTCAGCGCGGCGAACAAATTCTGTCTGTGCTAGTTGTGAACGCATTTCGGAATTGATTTGTGCTTTAACTTCATCAAAAGTTCTCTGCACTGGCTTAACGATTTCACCTAGCTTGATAATCTGCACACCCAGTTTAGTACGTATAGGATCACTGGTTTCACCGCTATCCATACTGAATAACTTATTGATGAATTCTGGATTATCGATATCAGTCCGGCTGAGCAAGCCAAGTGCACCATTATTTTTATCCGCAAAATTATCTTCAGAGAGTGTGCTTGCAATCAAACTGAAGTCTTCACCATCATCCAGACGTTGAACCGCTTGTTGGGCTTTTTCGAAGGCCTGTTCTATTTGCAGATCCGTCGCTTGCTCATTTAGTTTAAATAAAATGTGGCTCGCATGGCGCAATTCTTGGGTGCGATAACGCTGAGGCTCATTGTCATACTCATCCTTGAGATCTTGTTCACTGATTTCAAACCCTTCGGCCAATGATTGCTGTTGTATGGCTAGGTATTCAAGCTTAACCTTGGCAGCACTACTGAACTGACTTTGATTAGCTTGATAGTAATCTTGTATGGCTTGTTCTGAGACTTCGATCTGATCTTCAGACACAGTGACACGAAAATACTCATAAGATCTTTTTTGCTGTTGTAATGCTGCGTAGTTGTACTTTTCTTCACTAGGTAAGAAAGCCGAATAAACAACGCTTCCACGATACTGATTGATTGCTTCCTCGCGGCGTATTTGTGATTCAAATTCCACTGCATTTCTTCTTTGAGTAGTTAACATACGCTGATAAGTCTCGTTATCAAACTGACCGTTGACTTGAAACTGCGGGATTGATTGAAGACGTTGATAAATACGATTATCAGTAACACGGTAACCTTGCTCGTCAATCTCTTGTGTTAATAATCGATCTTGAATAATTTGATTGAGTACAAGATCTTTAAGGTCTGCGTCTTCTTCACCAAAGAAATCTTCTGCTTGATCGCCAAGTAAATCTCTCAAATAACGTCGTTGATCTTTCAATCGCGCGTCAAACTCTTGCACACTGATCTCATATCCCTCCACTTCGGCAACATTAACCTGATTGCCGCCTGTGAAGTACTCTTGAATCCCCCAGAAGGCAAATGGAATGATGATTAACGTCACTATTATATAAGCGAAGATTCCTGTTGCTCGTTCGCGTATTTGCATCAGCATATGTGTTTTCTCGGAATTAATTAACTAAAAAGTATGCAGAGTATACAAGAAAGGGGAAGATGATATCTTCCCCTATGTCTAAATAAATGGCGGAGTGGACGGGACTCGAACCCGCGACCCCCGGCGTGACAGGCCGGTATTCTAACCAGCTGAACTACCACTCCGTGCTGGATAATTTCCTACAATATTATTTTGGTGGGTGCTGAGGGGATCGAACCCCCGACCCTCGCCTTGTAAGGGCGATGCTCTACCAGCTGAGCTAAGCACCCATGCTTTGAAGGCGCGCTAGTTTACGGCATCTTTTAATGCTTTACCAGCCTTAAAACTAGGTGCATTAGACGCTTTAATAGTCATCGCTTCACCGGTGCGTGGATTTCGACCAGTTCGCGCTTCTCGATGTCTCACTAGGAAGGTTCCGAAGCCCGCGATCGCGACTTGGTCTCCGTTTTTAAGAGTGTTTGTAATTGATGAAATAACGGCATCAACAACTTTACCAGCAGACGCTTTGGAAAGGTCTGCAGAACTTGCAACTGCTTCAATTAATTCTGATTTATTCATTTGTTATTATCCCTGATAGCTATTTTAGTTGGTTTATTGGTTATCAGCATTAAGGACATCAAACACGATTCAATAGCGCAGTATGATTTTATTTTTTATAGCGCTATTGATGTAATCGAGCTCTGTCGAACATACACACATCGATAATGCGAGAAATATTTATATCAGCTTGTAACAAATAAAGCCATTAAAAAACGCCAATTAATGGTGATGTACCGACTCTTTTTTGCCTTTTTGCGAAAGTATCTTCTTTTTCAAAGCGCTAATATCTTCAGCATCTTCATTAACGATTGGCCTTTCTTTGAGTGCGATTTCCAAAACTTCATCTATCCATCGTACGCAACGAATATCTATTTGACCACGGATATTTTCTGGGATCTCAGTCAAATCTTTTTCATTTTCTTGTGGAATGATGACTGTCTTGATGCCTCCTCTATGAGCCGCGAGTAATTTCTCTTTCAAACCGCCGATTGGAAGGACTTCACCTCGCAAGGTGATCTCACCGGTCATAGCTACATTCGCTCTCACAGGAATTCCAGACAAGGCCGAGGCCAATGCTGTAGTCATACCAATACCTGCGCTGGGTCCATCTTTAGGTACTGCCCCTTCTGGCACATGAATATGAATATCAACTTTTTCATAGAATTCAGGACTTACACCGAGCTTATTAGCACGACTTCTAACCACCGTTTGAGCAACTTGGATGGATTCTTTCATGACATCGGCAAGATTACCCGTCGGTGTCAGACGTCCCTTACCATGAACCAGCTCTGCCTCGATTGTGAGTAATTCACCACCTACCTCAGTCCAAGCCAATCCTGTCACTTGCCCGACTTGATCACTCTCTTCTGCCAACCCATAGCGGAATTTTCTTACACCCAAGTAATCTTCAAGATTATCAGAGTTCACCTCTACGCTGTCTTGGGTATGCCCCAAGACAAGTGATTTAACCACCTTGCGACAAACCTTAGATACCTCTCGCTCAAGATTGCGAACACCCGCTTCGCGAGTGTAGTATCGAACTATGTCACGTACCGCGTCCTGGCTGATTGTAATCTCATTATCTTTCAGACCGTTTGATTTAATTTGCTTGGGAATTAGATAGTTAATAGCAATATTGATCTTCTCATCTTCGGTATAACCTGGAATGCGAATAACTTCCATTCGGTCTAATAATGGACCGGGAATATTCATGCTGTTAGATGTAGCCACGAACATAATATCCGACAAATCAAAATCGACTTCTAAGTAATGATCAGCAAAGGTGTTATTTTGCTCTGGATCGAGCACCTCCAACATTGCTGAGGCCGGGTCACCGCGAAAATCCATGGCCATTTTATCTATTTCATCAAGCAAGAATAATGGATTACGCACTCCGACTTTGGAAAGATTTTGAATAATCTTGCCCGGCATAGAACCAATGTATGTTCTGCGATGACCACGAATTTCTGCCTCATCACGCACCCCTCCCAAAGACATGCGGGTAAACTTGCGACCTGTTGCCCGTGCAATCGACTTACCCAGCGAAGTTTTACCTACCCCTGGTGGTCCAACTAAACATAAGATGGGTCCCTTGAGTTTTCTAACTCTCTGTTGAACAGCGAGATATTCCAAGATTCTTTCTTTAACTTTATCAAGGCCATAATGATCTTGATCTAGCACTTTCTCGGCATGATCCAGCTTACGATTGATTTTGCTGCGCTTTTTCCAAGGGGCACCGACCAGCCAATCGATATAGTTTCGCACTACCGTGGCTTCTGCTGACATGGGTGACATCATCTTCAATTTATTAAGTTCTGAATTAGCTTTTTCATTCGCTTCTTCAGTCATTCCAGCTTGCTCAATTTTTTGAGTCAGCTCCTCAATCTCATTAGGCGCATCTTCCATCTCACCTAGTTCTTTTTGAATAGCTTTCATTTGTTCATTCAAATAATACTCGCGCTGGCTTTTCTCCATCTGTTGCTTAACGCGACCACGTATACGCTTTTCCATCTGCAATACGTCTAATTCCGCTTCAATCAAATTAATCAGATGCTCAAGTCTTTGTTGAACAGAAATAATTTCAAGCACCGCCTGTTTTTCTTCCAATTTAAGCGCCATATGTGCCGCAATCGTGTCAGATAGACGGTCGGCCTCATCAATGCCAGACAGCGAGGTCAACACTTCTGGTGGAACTTTTTTATTCAATTTCACGTATTGCTCAAATAAGCCTACGATTGAACGCGATAAAACTTCTATCTGCTTCTCATCTTCAGCTGGTAGTTCTCCCAATCTCGATATGGTTGCCGTGAAGTGAACTTCAGCATCTGTAAATTCAGTGACTGCAACTCTCTCTGCACCTTCGACCAATACCTTGATAGTGCCATCAGGTAATTTAAGCAATTGCAAAATAGTAGAGAGTGTTCCAATCGTGTAGAAATCTTCAGTGGTGGGATTATCGATTTCTGCAGTTTTTTGAGCGACCAGCAAAATCTGCTTGTTGTTAGCCATGGCTGCCTCAAGCGCTTGAATGGATTTCTCACGCCCAACAAACAATGGAATAACCATATTCGGATACACCACCACATCGCGCAGTGGTAATACTGGTACCATTAATGTGTTATCAGAAGGGTGATTTTCACTATCGTTGTTAGAACCTGCATCTGTCGAATTGCTTTGTTCAGTCATGTAAGACTCCTTTGAGTCTGATTCAGTAAGTATGAATAACGCTAAGTGATTATATAAGGATGTGCCCCCGTGATTTCAAGAGGCAGAATGTATACAAAGGTTAACAACTCGGTGAATTGTGATCAATCGCCCAATTTTGGACACAAAGTGATCATGACCGAGTCAAACTACTTATACATGACCTATTCATTAGCCCACTAGAGAAGCGTGATTACCCATGAGCTTTTAGGTCTTTTAGATGCCAAGTGTGCGGTATTGGAGTGATGCTTGAGGCTAGGGCAAATCTTCTTCTGCCGTTTTATCGAATTCATTGCCTTCATAGATCAAGTATGGCTCAGTATCCCCTTTAATAACCGCCTCATCAACAACCACTTTACTCACCCCTTTAGTGGATGGCAGCTCATACATAGTATCCAGCAACACGTTCTCTAGAATCGTTCTCAGACCCCGTGCACCTGTTTTACGCTCCATAGCTTTGCGCGCAACTGCCGAGAGAGCATTAGGACGAAACTCTATTTCAGCATTTTCCATATCAAATAATCGCGCATATTGTTTAGTAAGTGCATTTTTAGGCTCAGTAAGTATTCTTACCAATGCATCTTCACTCAGCTCCTCTAATGTCGCCACTACGGGTAGACGACCGACAAACTCTGGAATTAGGCCATAACGAATTAAATCCTCAGGCTCAATACTCTTGAGCACTTCACCAAAAGCAATATTTTGATTTCTTACCCGAACTTCAGCCGAAAAACCAATACCCGTTTTCTCGGTACGATCTAGAATGACTTTATCTAACCCTGCAAAAGCTCCACCACAAATAAACAAGATATTACTGGTATCAACCTGCAAAAACTCTTGTTGTGGATGCTTACGTCCACCTTGCGGAGGCACAGAAGCGATAGTGCCTTCAATCAGCTTTAGCAACGCCTGTTGAACACCTTCACCCGATACATCTCGGGTGATAGATGGGTTATCTGACTTGCGTGAGATTTTATCTATCTCATCAATATATACGATACCTGTCTGTGCTTTTTCAACATCATAATCACACTTTTGCAGTAGCTTCTGAATAATGTTTTCAACATCCTCACCAACATAGCCTGCTTCTGTCAGGGTAGTCGCATCAGCAATGGTGAAAGGCACATTCAACAATCTTGCCAAAGTTTCAGCCAGCAAAGTCTTTCCTGATCCGGTAGGCCCAACTAATAAGATGTTACTCTTGGCAAGCTCCACGCCTTCAGTGGATGATCGGCTGGCTTCTAGTCGCTTGTAATGATTATAGACCGCAACCGATAAAACTTTTTTTGCACCTTCTTGACCAATCACATACTCATCAAGAATGTCATTAATTTCTCTTGGTTTGGGCAGCTTGCTGGAGCCGGTTGGTGATTGTTCCTGCATTTCTTCACGAATAATATCATTGCAAAGCTCGACACATTCGTCACAAATAAATACTGACGGCCCTGCAATCAGCTTGCGAACTTCATGTTGGCTTTTGCCACAAAAAGAGCAATACAGCAGTTTATTGGACTCTGAGTCTTTTTTAGAATCATCATTACTCATTGGAAATTCCTATATTTATCCCGTTTAACCCATCTTTATCGCGAATACGTGATGCCAGTGAATATTGTGAATTGAGCTGACATATACGTTCCGCAATTTCGATTATGTGCAATTAGTTAGTCAATATTCTAGGGGCAAATGCGTGCGGGTGGAAGTGCAAGTCACATGGACAAGCTCGCCCAATCGATATATTTTCAATTAAAATAGTTAGTTACAAAACAACAGATAGTGACCTAATGTATCCATTAGATTATTAATTAATCTATTGCACGGCTAAGATTCAGCGCTTTCAGCATCCCTAGAAGTGAGGACTTTGTCGATTAAACCGTAAGCCTGGGCTTCGGTGCTATCCATAAAATTATCACGCTCAGTATCTTTAGCAATTGTATCCATACTTTGACCTGTATGATGAGCTAATACGCGATTAAGCTTTTCACGAATGTTGAGTATTTCACGTGCATGAATATCAAAGTCTGAAGCCTGTCCTTGGAATCCCCCGAGAGGCTGATGGATCATCATACGTGAGTGAGGAAGGGCATAACGTTTACCTTTGGCACCACCTGCAAGCAGCACCGCACCCATACTAGCGGCTTGACCAACACACAGTGTACTGATATCGGGCTTAGCAAATTGCATAGTATCGTAGATAGCCATGCCTGCTGTGACCGAACCGCCAGGTGAATTAATGTATATAGAAATATCTTTGTCGGGATTTTCTGACTCCAAAAATAAGATCTGAGCCACAATCAAATTGGCCATATGATCTTCAACTGGCCCCACAATAAAAATTACCCGTTCTTTAAGCAGACGAGAATAAATGTCATATGCACGTTCGCCGCGAGCAGACTGCTCAACCACCATCGGTACAAGATTCATCATCGGCGCATGTTGTTCAAAGTCTTTCATAGTGGCTTCCTAGTATGTTTGCTTGGGTGATAGTACCGTTTTGTCACAGCAACGTCACCGCACTATACTTTACAGATATTAATGTAGATAAATTGAGCGTTGCCTAAAATTGTTCTCAACAAACGCCCAAAATTAAGCATCTTATTCCTCTAAAAATCCTATTCTAGTGAATACTATCTTATTTCATCTATAGTTGAATCATCTTAGAGATTCTTTGTGATCTCGTCGAAACCAATTTTATTCTCAGTAACTTTGACTTTTTCGATCACTGAATCAACTACTTGCTCTTCCATCACCAAAGACTCTACCTGTGCGCGAGCTTGGTTATTGGTAGTATAATAATTAATCACCTCTTGGCTGTCAGGATACTGCCTAGCCAAGTCTTGAATATGTCCATTGACGCGCTCTTGACTGACCTGCAATTTATGCTCACGAACTATTTGGCCCACGATGAGGCCTAACTTAACTCGTTGCTTGGCTTCATCCACAAATAGATCATCCCCTAATTCTGAAGCACCTTCAATTTGATAATTCTTTTGTGCCTGCTCACGCAATGCAGCCACTTCTTGTGTGATCATAGATTCTGGCAACTCAAACTCATGGTTATCCAACAATAACTTCATGACGGCTTGTTTTGCTTGCGATGAGGCTTGTTTTTTGGCTTCCATTTCTAACGAATTACGAATCTCAGCACGCAGTGTTTCCAGAGTGCCATCGACACCAAGGCTAGTAATAAACTCCTCATTAATTTCAGGGAGCTCACCTTTTTCTAATTTTTTCACTTTGACATCGAATTCAGTTTCTTTGCCTGCTAGAGATTGATTGTTATAGTCCTCGGGAAAAGTCACTGCAAATGTTTTTTCTTCACCCACTTTCATTGCAAATAGTGGATCTTCAAATCCTGCGATCATATTGCTCTCACCGAGTACCATGGCAAAATCTTGGGCTTTTCCACCCTCGAATTCCTCACCATCTAATCGACCGGTGAAGTCTATAGTGATCCTGTGACCTTTTTCTGCCTTCTCTTCACATGGCGACCAATTCATTCTTTGTTTTTGAATCCGTTGCAGCGCTTCATCCACATTTTCTTCCTTCACTTCGGCCACATTTAAGCTCACTTCTAAGGCGGTAAAATCAGCTAAATCAAATTCAGGGTATATATCCAAGGTAGCAACAAATACAATATCTTCTCCCGGTTGGGCTTCTTGTGGCTCAATTTTTGGGCTAGTTACTGGATTAAGCTTCTCTTGGATGATGGCTTCTTGATAGCTGTTTTGCATCTCTTGAACCAAAACTTCTTGATGCACTTGTGCTCCATGACGCTGCTTAATAATATTTAGTGGCACCTTGCCCGGACGGAATCCATCAACTTTCACGCTTCCCTTGAGAGAATTGAGGCGATTATTAACTTGCGATTGAATTTTGTCATTGGGGATAGTGATCGTGAGCTTACGACCCAATGAGCTGATTTCTTCAAGCGATACTTGCATGCGGTATTCCTAATTTATCGAATATGAATTAATTATTGATTGTGATTTAACAGATATTTTTTGTCAGTAACTCTTTTACTGATAATTCACTTAGCTATTTATGCTTAGAAACATCTCTACAGTATTCAACATTAATGGTTCAAATGCCTTCTAAAGTATCCTGTAGTGCTATCTGCAGTTGATTTACTGATTAACCACCTTTTAAGAGGAACATCTGTAGGTGGTGCGAAAGGAGAGACTCGAACTCTCACGCCTTGCGGCACTGGAACCTAAATCCAGCGCGTCTACCAATTCCGCCACTTTCGCATGGTCACTATATTGTCACCATTATAAACCCACTCATCGCTATCACTGTGTATATCGACGAAAAACGTCTAAATCGAGGATTAATTCACTATCCTCAATGGTTTCACCGTGGGATTGCGAAATATACACATCCAGACAGCCAAGTACAATCATCAATCCTTGGTGATAATGAATTTCTGGATAGATTGCAGGCTTTTGAGCTTTATTAGCTCACTTTGAAGCATGCTTGATTAATCAGTAGTCAACACCCGAACAGATGCATAGATAATATCCTTACAGAGACAATCCAGAGAGTGATTATGCATATAATCCGGAGTCGCTCACTTGTACTTGATCAGACTGATTTGTGTAATAAATTAAGTGAGGTCAGCATATGTTAAGACTGGGGTGGATGATGGGACTCGAACCCACGACGACTGGAATCACAATCCAGGGCTCTACCAACTGAGCTACACCCACCATGATGTCTTCCTGAGATATCCCTATAAAAAAATATCTCTTTAATAGGTAAAGTTTATTTTCAATCCTAAAAAAATCACAAGCAGACACTATCTTACAAAAACCAAGCTTTAAAATACAAACTTGGCGCGCCCGGCAGGACTCGAACCTGCAACCCCCGGCTTAGAAGGCCGATGCTCTATCCAGTTGAGCTACGGGCGCAGTTCTCTCAAGAAATGCGTGCTTGTGTTATGTCACATGTTAGACAACCCAGCTAACAAGTCAAATAGTAAGATCGTTGGGAGCGACCTCCAAGGCTGTCGAGTCTCATAAAGTGGTCGGGGCAGAGGGATTCGAACCCCCGACCCTCTGCTCCCAAAGCAGATGCGCTACCAGACTGCGCTATGCCCCGATTTTTACTTAACTCTGCGAATCACTATGTGCGCGACTCGGTGCGGAAGAATACGCGCTCTTGGTAGCCATCGTCAACAATATATCGCACACCAGCTATCCAATGCAGGCATCTTTCGTCATTCCATCGGTTTCTTTATCATGTAAGTTCTTTTAATTAACGAATAGGCACACCATGAGATCAAACAAAATACAATTTATTGTATTGTGCTTGTTCCTAGCCATGTTGGGGACCACAGCTATGAGCGATACACAACCAAAAGTACAATTCGATACGAACAAAGGGACCATAGTAATTGAACTGAATCAAGAGAAAGCACCGGTAACCGTAGAGAACTTTCTCAGTTATGTAAAAAGTGGATTTTATGACGGTGTGATTTTTCATCGCGTCATCCCTAACTTCATGATTCAAGGTGGTGGATTCACTCCGGATATGCAACAAAAATCGACCCAAGAGAATATCGAAAATGAGGCCAATAATGGACTTAAAAATACCAAAGGCAGTATCGCTATGGCGCGGACCTCTGCCCCACACTCAGCTTCGTCACAATTTTTTATTAATGTAAAAGACAACAGCTTTCTCGACTTCACTAGCGAAACTCCCCAAGGCTGGGGCTATGCCGTATTTGGTCAAGTCATTGATGGCATTGAAGTGGTTGAAACAATCGAAAATGTCACCACAGGCATCGTTGGTCCTTACTCAGATGTTCCCAAAGAGGCCGTGATTATTGAAAAAGCCAGTGTAATTAATAACTAATTACGAACACAGCATATAAAGTGACAGCAGCCTCATAAAATCACTATTAATAAAGGAACTGGTGAGTGTTTGCATCATTACCCGCAACACTCACCACAGAATGTATCTGATGTCATCTCACAAGACATCCAACATTCGTCGCAAATTATGCTAACAAAGCTTTCATCTCTGCCCGAGTAAAACCTGCTCGTCTGCGTGCATCAACATGAAGTGGTCCTTTTGCACTTGCCACATCGTATTTATCCAGCAAAGCTATAAAAGTGGCTTCTGGTTCGTAGCCGGCTTGTTGGCACCCATAGTGAAACCAACGGGTGCCAATTTCAACATGCCCCACTTCTTCAGAGAGAATAATCTTCAAGATCTCCACTGTGTCTTCATCACCCACTGATTGCAAACGTTCGATCATTCCTGGGGTAACATCAAGCCCTCGCGCTTCTAATACTCTAGGTACCAGTGCCATGCGCTCAATAACACTGTGTTGAGTTTTTATCGCCATCTCCCACAGTCCGTTATGAGCTGGCAGATCCCCATAGCTGGCACTCAAACCCTGTAACCTATCAGATAATAATGAAAAATGTTTAGACTCCTCACAAGCCACGCGCAACCAGTCTTCATAGTACGACTGCGGCATGTCTCGGAAACGATACACTGCATCAAGAGCAAGATTGATGGCATTAAACTCTATGTGACACACCGCATGAATAAGTGCGATACGTCCTGCTTCAGTGGTGAGTTTTCGCCTAGCAACTTGACTAGGATGAACCAACTCAGGCTTAACTGGACGACCAGGTATAGAAATCTCACAGGGAGGTTCAATGGCTAACATATCTACCTTACCTGTCAGTAAATGCTCATACAATGTCTGGGTAAGGACAATTTTCTTGTATGGATCGACTTCTAAGATTGCATCTTTGGCTTGCGAAAAAAACACACCACCACTCAAATAAAAGCTACAGTTTAACCGCGATAACAAGATCCATGACATTGGTGCCTGTTGGCCCTGTCGTCACCAGGTCGCCACTACGCATCAGAAATTCACCCACATTGGCGGTTTCAATATAGTCTAATATCTCACAGCCTTGTTCAGCACCTTTAGCCACTGAACTGGCGTCCACTAAACCTCCCGCATCAGGTGTTGGCCCATCAGTACCATCTGTTCCTGCTGCCAATAGTACGATATTTTCATGACCCAAAAGTTGAGTCGCCGCGACCGCAGCAAAATGCTGATTACGTCCTCCTCGTCCAGGATTGGATGGCAAAATCAGAGAAGTTTCCCCTCCCCAAATATGCACACCCTCCTCGGCCGCATGAATTAGGTACTCGCATAACTCTCTTGCCTTTTCCTCTACATTACCCTCCATGAACTCGGGATGCAGAATCACCGGCAAACCCAATCTCTCTGCATGATATGCAGCGGCATGTTTTGCATCACTTAACGTTGCTATTACTTGCGTTTCAATATGCTCAAATAGTTGGCCATCAGGTGCCGGAGTGAATTCAACCCCTTCAAGAATAGTTTTAATTGCTTCGGGCAACTGCACCTTACTCATATCATCATCGACAGGAGTCAGTGGGCCAGAGCCAATCACAGCAGGATCATCTCCGGGCACATCAGATATTAGTAATGCAACGGTCTCCCGATTATTAATATAGTTAGCTAGTCGACCACCTTTTATATGTGAAATGGCGCGACGAATTTGATTCATTTGAGTAATGTCATAGCCTATCGATAATAATATTTTATTTAACTCAGCTAATTTTTCTAAGGTCATGCCTTGCGCTAGCACTTCCATTAAACTTGATGCACCACCAGAAAATAGTACCAAAAACTTCGCATCAGCAGGTGCCTGTTGGATATAATTCAATAGTGCCTCTCCAGAGGCAATGCTAGCCTGCCCAGGTACAGGATGATCAGATTCCATAGCAATGATGTTGTCATGCTCACGCAATTCATCCTCAACATGCTCATGCTTGGTGATCACAATGCCACTCACGATACGTTTTTTCAGAACAGATAAAGCGCCCAACGCCATCGAAGAACCCGCTTTCCCTACCGAAATCATATAATATTCGTCTGGCATCGGATTCTGACTAAGATAATCAGCCACAGCATTGAATCCTTTAACTCGATTTACTCCTGCTTCAAAAATTTCGAGTGCGTGTTGGCGGGCTTGTTCAATCTGTTCGTTGTCCATGATGATTTTCCAAAATCGTTGATAAATGTCGCAATCTAAAGTTCCTGTAGCTTCAAGCGAGTGTCAGTAAAATGATCTACAGGGCGCGAGAATACAATAATTAACGCACTTATGGCTAGCGCATAGCTAAGCGCTCAGCGATGTAGATAAAAGTTCCTTCCTTAACCCTCTCAAACAAGTCCACAAGACTACAATTGGCCATGCGTATACATCCCTTAGAAACGGCTCGCCCCAGCAACCCCTCCTCTTGCGTGCCATGTATGTAAATATAGCGCGCATAGGAATCCACCCCTGCTCCAGCGTTCTTTCCTGGCTCCAAACCGATTAACCAACATATCCTGGTAAGAATAAGGTCCTCATCATCATGCTCGGCCTGTGTGGAAATTTGGGCTTGCTGACCCGTCGCTTGTCTGCCTTTGAAGATTTCACCAATGGCTGCACCGTCACCAATTTTTTGCTTAATAGCATGAGCACCGGTAGGCGTTTTATAACTGTCTTGCTGACAGCCCAAACCGTAGCGTGAAGTAGATATCTTATATTCACCTGTGACATGGCTATCTTGCATGACATAAAGGCACTGTTTAGAAACATCGACTAACAACCACGGTTGTGTAAAGTAATGAGCATAAGACTCTAGGATTGAGTCTATATTCATGAACTCATCAACCGATTATTTGACATCATTGATGACATCAACACTGGCATAGTCATCACTGAGTTTTGCTTTACTGGCATCGTTACGTATTTTCTCCAGCGACTGGAAATAGGCCTCATCCACACCCGTGATATATTCACCTGTAAACACTGAGGCTTCAAACTGAGTGAGTGCCTTATTACCTTTTTGCACCGACCAAAATAAATCCCGCAGCTCCTGATAAAATAGCCTATCCGCACCAATTTCTTGACAAATCTCATCAATCTCTCGCCCATGGGCAATCAATTCACACGCTGCCGGCATATCGATGCCATATACATTTGGGTAGCGTACCGGAGGTGAAGCAGAAGCCAGATAAACACGCTTAGCACCTGCATCTCGCGCCATTTGAACAATCTCTTTAGAGGTTGTTCCACGAACGATTGAATCGTCAACTAACAACACATTTTTATCTTTGTATTCAAGATTAATCGGATTTAATTTTTGGCGCACAGACTTTTTACGCTGAGTCTGACCCGGCATAATAAAAGTACGCCCAATGTAGCGATTCTTTATGAAGCCTTCTCGGTATTTAACGCCCAGTACGTGCGCCATTTCTAATGCAGCTGTTCGACTGGTATCAGGAATTGGAATGACCACGTCAATATCATGTTCTGGCCACTGCTGTAACATTCTTCGCGCCAAAGCTAATCCCATTCTCATTCTAGCTTTTTGCACATAAACATCTTCGAGTACTGAGTCAGGGCGAGCAAAATAGACATACTCAAAAATACATGGAGCATGACTTGGTTGCTGAGTGCACATATGCGTATGAACTTGTTTATCGTTATCTATAAAAATAACCTCACCGGGTCGCACATCACGAACTAACTTATATCCAAGAACATCCAGAGCCACACTCTCAGACGCAATCATGTACTGCTTACCTTTAGGTGTATCCTTGACCCCATAAACCAGAGGACGAATACCATGTGGATCTTTAAACGCTAACACACCGACACCACAAATCATCATGACTGCCGCATACGCGCCTTTACAACGCTTATGAACACCTTGCACTGCATTGAAAATGTCACTAGGAGATAACTCTAATCGCCCTGAACGAATCAACTCATGCGCCATCACATTGAGCAGAATCTCAGAATCAGAGTTGGTGTTTATATGGCGTCGATCATCTATATATAGCTCACGTTTTAGCGTTTCTGCATTGGTCAGATTACCATTGTGTGATAGACATAAGCCGTAGGGTGAATTAACGTAAAACGGTTGCGCCTCAGCTGAAGATGACGAACCTGCAGTTGGGTACCTTACATGTGCAATCCCCATGTCACCTCTAAGTTTTTGCATCTGTTTTTCATGGAAAACATCTCGCACCAAACCATTGCCCTTACATTGATAAACTCGATCATTGCCATAGGTGACAATCCCTGCCGCATCCTGTCCTCGATGCTGCAACA